>Ga0172380_10000138_pt1 | contig 152002 bp, 132 predicted proteins | sample Leawe162metaG_FD_119747 | JGI IMG/M metagenome (GOLD analysis project Ga0172380, IMG submission 119747) | Leachate microbial communities from a municipal landfill in Southern Ontario, Canada - Leachate well 162 metaG | ecosystem: Engineered > Solid waste > Landfill > Unclassified | place...
ATCAAACTCTTTGAGGATGCTGGCAATTTGACTTGGACTGAATTTACTCTTTTTCATTTTTTTACAATTTAAAGTTAGAATTTTTTCTACTTATAAATCGTACTATTTTTGGGGATGCTTACAGTTGTTTTGTTTAGTCTTTGTTAAATAAAATAGAGGATTGTCAGTTGTAGCAACTTACAGCACAAATGCTGATTGAGTGGTCAGACGCATAGCGCGTCAGACCACTAATCTAAAAACCGTTCTTGCCATTCCGGCTTGGGTAAAGGGCAGCTCTCTGATTGACCAAACCACTTGTACCTGTGGCGTGCAATAAAGCGGTACACACCATCACGCACAAAGCGCGGAACAAGTATAAAAACATACAACACCGGCCACAGGCCACTGAGGTGTTTGCATATTCTGAGTGCAGCCGTTGATTCAGTGTACACGTGATTGTTTTCCTTCATCACAATACTTGATGGTTCATTTGACTCCGCAAAATCAGTTGACAGCAATTCTTTTGCCCGATAAGATTGCAATGAACAAAACTTAAAAGCAGCTTTTTTATCGCGTTTTAAAACAAACCGCACAGCCGCATTGCACAGGTTACAAACTCCGTCATAAAATATTACAGTCTGTTGCGGGTTACCTGAGGTAGAATTGGGCACTATGTTGTAAATTTGTCGCCTCAAAGGTACTATATAATCATGTTTGAAAGTTTAAGCAGTAAGCTAGATAAAGCATTTAAACTCCTCAAAGGGCAGGGGCGCATCACAGAATTAAATATTGCCGAAACGGTAAAAGAGATCCGTAAGGCATTGTTGGATGCTGACGTAAACTACAAGATTGCCAAGCAGTTTACCGATAATGTAAAAGCCAAAGCATTGGGTGAAAACGTGCTCACCAGCATTTCACCCGGGCAGCTCATGATTAAGATTGTAAACGATGAGTTAACGGCCTTGTTAGGTGGCGAAAAAACAGACATCAATACCTCGGGTTCACCTACCATCATCCTCATGTCGGGTTTGCAGGGCTCGGGTAAAACTACTTTCTCGGGCAAGTTGGCCGGTTATTTTAAAAGCAAAGGAATGACTGTAATGCTGGCCGCCTGTGACGTGTACCGTCCGGCTGCGATTGAACAGTTGCGTGTGGTGGGCGAACAGATTAACGTGCCTGTTTACCTTGATATTGAAACCAAAGATCCTGTTAAAATTGCTACCGATGCGGTAAAGCACGCCAAAGAAACAGGAGCCAAAGTTATAATTATAGATACTGCCGGTCGTCTCTCCATTGATGAAGAGATGATGCAGGAAATAGCCCGTATCAAATCGGCCATTAATCCTTCTGAAATCCTTTTTGTGGTAGATGCCATGACGGGGCAGGATGCTGTGAATACAGCAAAAACATTTAACGATGTATTGGATTTTGATGGGGTGGTACTTACCAAAATGGATGGCGATACCCGTGGTGGTGCGGCTTTATCCATTAAAACAGTTGTAAACAAACCCATCAAATTTATTGGTACCGGTGAAAAGCTCGATGCCATTGATTTGTTTTACCCTGACCGTATGGCCCAGCGTATTTTGGGCATGGGTGATATTGTTTCATTGGTAGAGCGAGCTCAAAGCATTTACGATAAAGATGAGGCCGAACGATTACACAAAAAATTAACCCGCGACCAGTTTGACTTTGATGATTTCCTGAACCAGATTCAGCAAATCAAAAAGATGGGTAACCTCAAAGACTTAGTGTCCATGATTCCGGGTGTGGGTAAAGCCATGAAGGATTTGGATATAAGTGATGATGCGTTTAAAGGCATTGAAGCCATCATTCGTTCCATGACTCCTGAGGAACGCAAGAATCCTGATGTAATTAATGGTTCACGCAAGAAACGTATTTCCGGTGGAAGCGGCACGGATATCACCCAAGTAAATCAATTGCTCAAACAGTTTGATGAAATGCGTAAAATGATGCGTACCATGAACAAAATGCAAGGAGCAGGAAGAGCCATGAAAGGTTTGCCTTTCGGCAGGTAATTAAAGGTTAGTCATATTCAATAAGGTATTCGTTTATCTTATTCTTTTTCGGGTAGATATTGAATACTTTGGCAGTTGTGTTTCCATTAAACGTTTTACTGAATTGGACAATGGTTTCTACACCAGCTACTCCCATGTGCTGTATTGTAGTATCTTTAGGCAGGTGATTGAAGGATTTTGTGTAATAGTTTTTATCAAAAGGATTGGCGTTCAAAACATCTGTTTCACATTCTAATCTGAAGCCTGAGTATACTTTGCTTGCATAACTTTTAAGTCTGATTTTTATCAGTGCTTCATCATAATGTTCAAACTCTAAGTTCTGAAATTGAGCAGGTGTAAAGTCAAACATGGAATGCTTTTCCGGTAAAACGAAACTATTGGTAGTGCTTGGGTTTACCTGAACATACAAGTATTTACTATTAAAAAGGGAGCTGTCAATTTCAATTTTTGCAACAAATTCACCGTCAGTATTTGTTGTGGCTTTACCTACAACCATTGCCGGTTGAGGAAATATTGACCAGGCAGCTCCATTACTCCAGTTAATGGATACAGTCACATTTGCTTTCGGTTGTTTATTTGCCGATCCGTCTACTATTTTTCCTGTAACTGTTAATGAAACGCAATTCGCTTCACATTTTGTAATCTGTTCCTTTTTGCATTGACAAAAAATGATGCAGGCAATTGTTACTGATACAAGTATGGTTTTTCCCGAAAACATATTCGAATATACTATTTTCAGTCTTCTAACAATCCGGGTCTGCGTTTTTTGGTACGCTCCACTGCTTGTTCGTTCCGCCAGTCTTCAATTTTTTTCTCGTGGCCGGAGAGTAACACTTCCGGTACTTTCCAACCTTTGTAATCAGCGGGGCGGGTATACACAGGCGCACTGATTAAATTATCCTGAAACGAATCAGAGAGGGCAGAGGTTTCATCACTCATTGCACCCGGTATAAGACGCACAATGGCATCAATAATCACAATGGCTGCGGGTTCTCCGCCTGTTAGTACAAAGTCGCCTATGGAAACTTCTCTGGTAACCAGATGTTCGCGCACACGTTCATCCACACCTTTGTAATGGCCGCAAAGAAAGCAAATGTTGTTTTTCAGGCTAAGTTCATTGGCCATCTTTTGGTTAAACAATTCCCCGTCAGGCGATAGGTAAATTATTTCATCATACGTGCGCTGTTCTTTTAAGTCCGTCAGGCATTTGTCAATGGGTTCAATCATCATCACCATGCCTGCACCTCCACCGTACTGGTAATCGTCAACCTGCTTGTATTTGGTTGTGGTGTAATCGCGCGGGTTGTGTGTATGGATACTGACCAAACCTTTGTCTGCCGCTCTTTTCACAATGGAGTGGTTAAGCGGACTGTCCAGCAAATCGGGGTGTAAGGTTACAACATCTATGCGCATCAGTTGTTCAGATTGAGCAAACCTTCCGGCAAGTCGAGGTAGAGTTCCTTTTTGCGGGGTTTGATGTCTACAATAAAATCGTCAACCAAAGGTATTAAAACTTCCTCACCACCATAAATTATGCTGAGTAAAGTTTGAGCCGGCCGTTCCATCACTTCTGTAACCTCTCCCAACAACCCGTAATTATTATCAATAAGGATAAATCCTTTTAGGTTTTTAGCGTGAAATCCCTTTTCAGGAGAGGGTTCAAAAGTAAGGATGGAATAATTGCAAAGCGATTTAGCCTGTTCAATAGTATCTACGCCTTCCAGCTTTATAATCCATTCATCGTTGGCTTCAGAGAAGCGGGTAACCATGAAAGGAACGGGCTTTTGTTTCATTTCCAGCATCAGGGCAGCTTTTACCAATACACCGGGAAAAGAAAAAGGTGAATTGAGTTTTACCTTCAATTCACCTTTTAGTCCGTGTGTGCGGGATAGTATACCTGCGTGGCAGTATTGCTTACTGCTCGCCATATTTATTCAGCAGCGGGAGTTTCTTCAGCAGCAGGAGCAGCTTCTTCGGCTACCGCCTCAGTTGCCTCGGCAGTTACTTCAGCGCTCAGTGCAGATTGCTTTTCAGCAATTTTGCGGGCTCTTTCAGCATTTACCTTAATTTCCTGGTCTAAACGAGCTTTCTTATCGGCTTCAGCTTTAGAAAGCAGGCCGGTAGATTTGCTGTTTACTTTGTTGTTTTTCTCTTCTAACCATTTGGTGTATTTAGCATCAGCTTGCTCCTGAGTTAAAGCACCTTTAGTTACGCCTTTGTTCAGGTGAAGTTTCAACATAGCACCTTTGTAAGAAAGAATGGCGCGGCAGGTGTCTGTTGGTTGCGCACCGTTTTCTAACCATTTAACTGCCTTCTCAACGTTTAAGTTGATGCTGGCCGGGTTGGTATTGGGGTTGTACTCACCAATACGTTCAATGAACTTACCATCCCTTGGAGCACGAGCGTCCGCCACCACGATGTGGTAATAAGCAGCTTGTTTGCGTCCGAAACGCTGTAATCTGATTTTTACTGACATTTTTTAAATTATTAATTATTAACTAAATACCGTTTGTTCTCCTTGCAAACGGGAGCGCAAATGTCGGGCTATATTTTTAAAAATCAAAATGATGGACAAAACTTCCTGATTTTTAATGCGGTTTCGTCAATTTAATGTGCGTAAAAGCGCGCCAAATCTTACTTTTGAAGCATGACGGACAAAGCTACTTTTATTCAACGTATTCAACAATCTTATTCTTCGAAAGAAGCACATATTTACCTGGGAGCCGGAGTTTTAAACAACGAGATACTGGCCGAGGCACAAATCAACCTGCCCCTGCGTATGATGAACCGCCACGGACTGGTGGCAGGAGCCACAGGCACCGGTAAAACCCGAACCCTGCAAGTATTGGCTGAACAACTTTCTGATGCAGGAGTACCCGTTTTTCTTTTGGATGTGAAAGGCGACCTGAGCGGATTAAATGCACCCGGAACTTCCAACCCCAAACTGGAGGAACGGGCTAAAAATTTAGGTATCACGTTTAATCCGCAGGGATTTCCGGTAGAGGTGTATTCGCTCAGCGGTAAAAACGGAGCTACCATGCGCGCTACAGTGCTCGAGTTCGGCCCCGTATTGTTATCCAAAGTACTGGAGTTGAATGAAACGCAAACAGGCACCCTGGCTGTGCTTTTCAAATATGCCGATGACCACAAGCTGCCTTTGGTTGATTTGAACGACCTGAAAAAAGTATTGAATTATCTGGAGGAAGGCCCCGGTAAAGAAGAAATAAAAGAGAGCTATGGAAAAATATCTACGGCTACCTCGGGCACCATTTTGCGCAAGATAGTAGCACTCGAACAACAGGGTGTCGACCGCATATTTGGCGAACCATCGTTTGATATTGATGATTTGTTCCAGAAGGTAGACGGGAAAGGAGTTATCAGCCTGCTCAACATTTCTGATACACAAAGTCAGCCCGCGTTGTTCAGTACGTTTTTGCTCAGCCTGCTGGTAGAAATTTACAACAGTATGCCCGAAGCCGGTGATTTGGATAAACCCAAGCTGGTATTCTTTTTTGATGAGGCTCACCTGTTGTTTAAAGATGCTCCCAAGGCTTTTTTAGAACAGATTGAACAAGTAGTCCGACTCATTCGCTCCAAAGGTATCGGGGTGTTTTTTTGTACGCAATCTCCGCAAGATATTCCTGAAACGGTATTGGCTCAATTGGGTAACAGGGTTCAACATGCCTTGCGTGCCTTTACTCCGAATGATGCCGACAATCTGCGCAAGACAGTAAAAACCTATCCGCGTTCTGATTTTTATACCATTGATGAATGTCTTACTACGCTGGGTATTGGGCAGGCGCTGGTGACGGTACTCAATGAAAAAGGTATTCCAACTGAAGTTGCGGTAACACATTTAACACCACCCCGCGCCATTATGGGCCCTTTGCCTGCTAAGGAATTGCAGCAGTTAATCGCAGCTTCAGAAATGCAGGCCAAATATGGTGAAACAATTGACCCGTTAAGTGCGCATGAAATTTTAACCGAACGTGTAAATGCCCGCCAGCAGCAGGAAGCAGCACTTGAAGAAAAAGAAGAGGTAAAGAAAACGGGCAATGGCCGCAGGGAAAAATCTGCTGTGGAAGAGGTGTTGAGCAGCCCTGTGGCGAAGGAGATAGGCCGGCAGGTGGTGAGGGGATTGTTCGGGATGTTGTTTGGGGCACCGAAGAGGAGGAGATGATTGGAAAATTGGCAGATTGGCAGATTGGAAAATTAGAAAGATTGAATAATTTCTTAACAGATAATAATATGAAACAAATAGTGATATTAATTGGATTCATGCTTTTACTTAGCTGCAATTCAGAGAATATAGAAATTAGAAAATCATTTTATCCTAATGGGAATATCAAAAGTGAGATATCTTACTGTAATGGAGTAGTAAATGGCATAGTCAAACATTACCACGAGAATGGAAGTTTGAAAGAGGAATCAAGTTGGAAGAATGATCAGCCAATTGGTTGCGGAAAAATTTATTATTCAAATGGAAATGTTCTTTCTGAGAAATGTTATGAAAATGGCAAGGTTGAAGGCAAGGTTTTAGGATATTATGAATCAGGGAAGAAAAAAGTAGAAGCAACATTTAAAAAAGGGGTACTTAATGGAGAATACAAGGAATTTTCGGAAGACGGAACGCTGCTAAGTGTGGTAAGCTACATGAATGATAAAAAAAATGGGCAATATTTGAAATACTCAACCAATGGAGTGAGGATACAAGAAGGTTTTTATAAAAACGATTTATTGGATGGAGATGTGCTTGTTTATGGAGAAGATGGGGTGCTATACGAAAAACAACATTTCGTAAACGGAATTCTTAATGGAAAAGCCTTGAGTTTTGATGAGAAGGGTAAAGTAATAAACATGGTTCTGTATAAAAATGGAACTATTGTAAAATAGGTAATCCTCCTAAATTATCCGTATTTGTAATACAGAAGCATGAGTTTGTTTGAAACTAAGTTTCATAGTAGGTGTAAATAATAGTAACATGAATAGTTACATTAAAATAAGCGTTTTACTAACTTTTGTATACTTGCTTGGTTGCAAACATACTAACAAAGTATCCTATGAAAATAAACTAATGAATAAACGCTTTGTACTATTAGGCTATCGCAATATGGAAAAAGACTCATTCTACCTTCCACCTATTCGAGATTCAATATTATATACCTTTTACAAAGACACTCTTGTTATAAGAGTTAAATCTGATAGTATTTCTGCAGGGTATAAATTATCTTTAGACAACGCAAGATTCAACTATTTATCTCTGGACTTCTCATCTACCGGCTCTCGACAAGATAAAATATTTGGTTCAAAGTACCCTTTTGTACGAAGAGTGTTTTCTTTAGGAAAATACAAAAACATAGAATTAAAAAATGACACTCTGCTTTTATATTCTAGCTTTATCGTTCAAGAAATCGAAGCCGAAAAACAAGAAGTAAAAAACACAAATAAAACCTTTATAACGATACTTCAACTCTGCCCTTAGCAGAGTTTACTTTGTCTAAGCTAAATATAAACCCCGCCTCGGTTCGTGTCATCACGAAACGAAACCACACACCCTAAACAAACTTCCTGTAAGTAGGTTCTTTGTGCAATTGAAATCCTTGTTTGATGTACACGGGTTGTCCGTCAGGGGTGGCGTGCAGTTCAAAGAAAGAAATGCCCAGTTGTTTGCCGTCTTCTATCAGATGATTGAGCAGGGTAGAGGCAATGCCTTGTTTGCGGTACTCAGGCAAAGTAAACATATTCATGATGTAGGCACTGCGTCCATCGGGTACGCGAAAACTGCCGGGCCGCTGTTGTATCACCATACCTCCGTTGGCTACATAGGTATCTCCGACTTTGGCTAACCAGGCTACATAAGTTTTATCAGGTATGGCCTTTTCAAAGTATGCGGCCAGTTCATCCTTAAGCCTTTGTTGTACGGCTTCGTCTTGTGCTCCCCAGTATTCTGATAAAAAGGCCACACGTGTATCCACCAACACACTAAGGTGTTCACTGGTGGCGCGCAGGTATTCGATGTTTTTCATATTAGTAAATATTATTAAATAGTTTGTAAAAATGCCATCACGTCCACGCCATCCGCATAATCAGTTAAACCCGGCTGTTGGGTTTGGCCAAAAGGAATTTCGTTTTGTATCACTCCCGTTTGGCCTACCACGCATTGCAATTGGGCAGCATTTTCAATCAGGTAGGCTTGTACATCCGAAATGCTTTGGTAGCGTTCATAGTACAACACCCCTACAGGCGAGTGCAGTTGTTTCTCTTCCTTCATCATCAGAAAATTATTGTCCAAAAACTGTTCTGAGTTCATGAGGTAAATGGCACGGTAATAATCGTGGTTGTTGGCGTACTTGTTATGGTCGGCCACACTTCCGTAGTCATAAATGGCTTCGAACAGGCGGTCGAGTACAAACTCTTCGGGTACAAAAACCTTGGCCACATTGCGGCAACCCAACCCGAAATAACGGAATATGTCTTCACCAATGTTTTTAAGTTCTTCGGGAGTTTCTTTGCCGGTGAGCACAGCTAAACTGGTGCGGTTGCTGCGTAATACATTGGGCACTTTGCTAAAGTAATATTCAAAGTAGCGGTTGGTATTGTTGCTGCCTGTGGCTATTACGGCATCGTATTCAGTAAGGCGTTCCACCACGTGTATTCTGAATTCCAGTGTGGTATCCAGTTGTTGCAGTTGTTCCACCACGTATTTCATCAGCACGGTATCATCGCTGGATGGTTTTATTACAGCTTCATGTCCGCTCAACAGCACACACAGTAAGTCATGAAAACCCACCAGCGGAATATTGCCGGCCATAATAATACCCACTTTTTTGGGAGCGGTAACCGGTAACTGCGGGTAAAGGCTCAGCCATGCCATCAGTTTTTCTTCGGTTAAAACGTTGCTCCAGGCCAGCAAAGCATGGTCAATTTGCTCCTGAGTAAACCAGGGGTTGTACATTTCTGCCTGACGTTTGACTTTAGCCAGTTCTTCAGAACCGGAGGTAAAGTGCTGGCCCAATGAACATAGAGCCGAAATAAGTTGTTTAGAATGCATATAAATAATTTGCGAAGTTCACAAAAGATTGTATATTGTGAAAGCAGAAATATTTTTGCAGCAAATAAAATTTAAGAAAAAGTACTTATGGCTATAATGATAACTGATGAATGCATCAACTGCGGTGCATGCGAACCTGAATGTCCGAATAATGCAATTTACGAAGCAGGAGCCGAGTGGGCCTTTGCTGACGGCACTTCCATTCAGGGAGAAATAGAATACAATGGCGGCATGGTAGCAGTAGGCAAGCGCCACGCACCCAAATCTGACGACACTTACTTTATTGTGAGCGAAAAATGCACCGAGTGTGTAGGTTTTCACGAAGAGCCACAATGTGCTGCGGTTTGTCCGGTGGATTGCTGTGTTCCTGACCCTGACCATGTAGAAGACAAAGACACTTTACTTGCCCGCAAAGAAAAAATGCACGCGTAAGCAACAGATTCATTCTATAAAAAAGTCCCTTGCTGATTTATTCGACAAGGGACTTTTTATTTGTATTAACCGCGGTAATTGACGTGGACCACTTCGTAAAAAGATTTCTGTGAATTTCTGCACTATCTGCAGTAACCTTCCTTAGCTTTGCAGCGTATTATGGAGCACTACGGTATTTGTCATTTAAGTTCAGTAGCCTTAAGGGCTGAGGCCAGCAGCAAAAGTGAAATGGTTTCCATGTTATTGTTCGGGGAGCAGTTTCAAATTTTGGATGCCCGCAATGGCTGGATACGCATTAAAACACTTTGGGACGGTTATGAAAGTTGGCTCGAAGGCAAGCAATACGACTCCATTTCTGACATTGAACTAAAAGCCATTCAGCAGTCGCCTCTGTATGTGCTCAATTCCCTGAGTGAAACCATAGGTGAGGGAGAAAAAAAACGGGCCATACTTTTTGGTTCAACCCTGCCCGTGTATAAAAGCGGGAGGTTCGAACTGGGGCACAACAGTTTTAATGTAACAGATGCAGTAGAGGCCAAGCTGAATAACCTTAAAGATATTGAGGCTACCGCTTTAAGATACCTGAATACACCCTACCTGTGGGGTGGCCGTTCGCCATTTGGTATCGATTGCTCCGGATTAACTCAACTGGTGTACAAAATGCACGGCATTGTTTTGAAACGCGATGCCTGGCAACAAGCTGAACAAGGCGAAACCATTGACTTTATTGAAAGCAGCCAATCTGGCGACTTAGCTTTTTTTGATAACGAAGACGGTAAAATTACCCATGTGGGCATCATAATGGAAAATGGTCATATCATCCATGCTTCAGGTCAGGTGCGCATTGACCGACTCGACCGATCAGGTATTTACAGCGAAACCTCAGGTAAGTACACCCATAAGCTTCGTATCATCAAAAGAATAGTTAATGTTTAAAACCAAACCTTACCTCTGCGGTTAAACATAGATAAATAAAACATACACATATGACAACTCAAAGTAACACAGTAATTTTAAAAGCAGGAGATAAAGCGCCTGATTTCACCTTGTTCAACACCGAGAAAAAAGAAATCTCATTGAGTGATTACAAAGGTAAAAACCTGATCATCCATTTCTTTCCGTTAGCCTTTACAGGTGTATGTACTACACAATTGTGTACCGTGCGCGATGCCATCAGCATGTACCACAACGATACTACCGATGTAATTGCTATCTCCGTTGATTCCCTGTTCTCTTTAGGTAAATTTAAAGAAGCTCAAAACCTGAACTTCGAATTGTTGTCAGATTTTAACAAAGCTACTTCAGCTGCTTACGGTGCTTTGTATGATTCTTTTGCTTTCGGAATGCATGGCGTTGCAAAACGTTCAGCGTTTGTGGTAGATAAAGAAGGAATCATTCGCTATGCAGAAGTTTTGGAAAATGCCGGAGAACTACCTAACTTCGAAAAAATCAACGAGACCTTAAAATCGTTATAATAGTACAACATGGTTCTGGCTGTCATTCTTCTGTTAATAATTATTGGAATAGCACTGGTATTGGTAGAAATACTGGTTATTCCCGGTACAACTGTAGCGGGGTTTCTGGGCTTTTTACTATATGTAATCGGTGTTTTGTTTACCTATGATCATTACGGAAGAGTGGCAGGTCATATCACCTTAGCCACCACAACGGTTATCTCTCTGGCATTTATTTATTTTGCCTTGCGTAGTGATTTCTGGAAACGTTTTCAACTCAACAGTTCTTTAGAAGGTTCAGTCAATGACCTCGATATTGGTGACATTGAAGCAGGCGACAGGGGAGAGGCGCTTTCGGCCCTTCGCCCGTCAGGCAATGCATTAATCAACAATGAAATTTTTGAAGTAACCACCAACGGAGAATTTATTGATGCGCATACCGAAGTAGAGGTAGTGAGCATTACAGATAACAAAGTGTACGTTAAAAAAGCAACTTAAATATAAACGCCAGATATGGAACCATTCGCAATGATCGTGTTAATTGTCGGAGTACTTTTCGGGGTATTCTTTTTTCTTTATTTTGTTCCCGTAAACCTCTGGATTACCGCGGTATTTTCAGGCGTGCGCATCAGCATTATTGATTTGGTCTTGCTGCGAATCAGAAAGGTTCCGCCTTCCACTATTGTGAATGCGTTAATTATTTCCAACAAAGCCGGTATTAACATCACCCTCAATGATATTGAAACACATTACATGGCCGGTGGTAATGTAATGAACGTGATTAAAGCACTTATCTCAGCCGATAAAGCCAACATACAACTTGACTTTAAAATGGCAACAGCCATTGATTTGGCCGGAAGAGACGTGTTTGATGCGGTACAACTCTCCGTTAACCCCCGCGTAATTAATACCCCTCCGGTTGCTGCGGTGGCCAAAGACGGTATTCAGTTAATTGCCAAAGCGCGTGTAACCGTGCGTACCAGCATCCGCCAATTGGTGGGTGGTGCAGGCGAAGAAACCATTCTGGCCCGTGTAGGTGAAGGTATTGTAACCACCATTGGTTCCGCTACCGACCACAAACAGGTGTTGGAAAACCCCGACCGAATCTCGAAAGTGGTGTTGGAAAAAGGACTGGATGCCGGAACAGCCTTTGAAATTTTATCCATTGACATTGCTGATATTGATATCGGGGAGAACATCGGAGCAAAATTGCAAACCGACCAGGCCGAAGCAGATTTAAAGGTAGCCAATGCCCGTGCTGAAGAAAGAAGAGCCATGGCGGTTGCCCTAGAACAGGAAATGAAGGCCAAAGCACAAGAGGCTAAAGCAAAGGTAATTGAAGCCGAAGCCGAAGTGCCAAAAGCTATGGCAGAAGCCTTCAGAAACGGCAACATGGGCATTATGGATTATTACAGAATGCAGAACATGAAAGCAGATACGGACATGCGTGAAACCATTGCCAAACCGCCAATTCAAAATCCTCCGAAAAAATAAGTGGCATAAAGCCTGAAAATTTTTATCTTTGCAACCGTTAAACGGTCCCGTAGCTCAATTGGATAGAGCATCTGACTACGGATCAGAAGGTTTGGGGTTCGAATCCCTACGAGACCACTAACATATCAAAGCCCGATGAAAGTCGGGCTTTTTCTTTTATACGTTATTTCAAAACCACCTTCTTCACGTCTGTTTTACCATCCGGTGAAGTGAGGCTTACAAAAAACAGACCTTTGAGTTGTTTGTTTTCTAATGGAATGGTGTGCAGTTCATCTTTCATTTGTCCGTTGTACACTTCTTCTCCTTGTGCGGTTATCACTTTGATTAATGTACCTGCAGAACCTGCTACCTGCACGTTACCCGTGGAAGGGTTGGGGTAAACAAGGTAGTTGAGTGTTTCACTTGTTTGATAGTCTTGTACCACAATAGTTTTGGAATACTCGTATTTACCGTTGAAATTAATTTGTTTAATGCGGTAGTAAAGGGGAGAAGCAGATGCAAATTCCTGGGACAACTCATCGCTGAATTGATAGTGCTGAGGCTGTAGTGTAGTGCCGTGCCCCTTCACATTACCCACCGTTTCGAAAGTAAGGTTATCAACGGAGCGTTGCACCTCAAAATAGTTATTCTCTGTTTCCGTAGCGGTGCTCCATTGCAGTTGTACTTTATGTTCTATGCGACTACCTGAAAAACTGAGCCATTGCACAGGTAAAATGCTGACATCTTCAAAGGTGGCGAGATTTGTAATAACTGTATTATCAAGAATTGTAAAACTGCCACCTACAAACATTTTACCTACTGTAAATGCAATTACAGTTACGTTGGAATTAGAATTTAAACTCCAACTTGTAGGATTGCCTGTAGTTGCATCTATTACGACAATACTTTTTCTATTTTGTCCGCCTATTGTTGTAAAATAACCACCTAAATACACTGCATTTCCAGAAACAGCAATTGTAGACACAGCGTTATTTGCATTTGGATTCCATGCCGTAGGATTTCCGGTAGATAGATTCAATGCAGCTACTCGATTTCTAGTTTGCCCGCCAACGGATGTAAACGAACCTCCTGCATATACTGTACTTCCTGTAATAACAATTGTTCTTACTATGTTATTTGCATTTGGATTCCAAGTGGTGGCATTTCCAGTGGTTACATCCAGCGCAGCAATCATGTTTCTGCTTTGCCCTCCAATAGAACTGAAGTAACCACCGGCATACACTATACTTCCTGAAATAGCAATCGAATAGACAGTTCCATTTGCGTTTGGATTCCAAGTTGTTGCATTGCCGGTTGTTGCATCCAATGCAGCTATACGGTTTCTGCTTTGTCCGCCAATATTTGTGAATATACCTCCTGCATAAACGGTATTTCCTGAAACAGCAATGGAATTTACCATATTATCGGCATTGGGATTCCACGATGTAGCATGTCCTGATGTTGCATCGAGCGCAGCAATTCTGTTGCGCATTTGCCCTCCAATGGAACTGAATCCGCCACCAACATACACTGTATTCCCAGAAATAGCAATTGAATTTACCCAATGATTTGCGTTTGGATTCCACGAAGTTGGGATACCGGTTGTTGCATCCAATACAGCTATAAAGTTTCTGGTTTGCCCACCTATAGATGAGAATCTACCACCTGCATATAGTGAATTTCCAAGGAATGCAACTGTATTTACATAGTTATTGGCATTCGGGTTCCATGCCGAAGCACTTCCTGTTGTAGCATCTAAAGATGCAATGTAGTTTCTAGGTTTCCCGTCTATAGAGGTAAATAAACCGCCCACAAATACCTTATTGCCTGATAACAAAATAGTTTCTACAAAATTATTTGCACTTGGATTCCATGCTTTGGCATTGCCTGTTGAGGTATCTAATGCAGCAATCCTGTTTCGTGTTTGCCCTCCTATAGTAGTGAAATCTCCACCTACATACACAATACTGTCTGAAACAAAAATAGTTCGTATTCTGTTATTTGGATTCGGGTTCCACGTGGTGGCACTTCCTGTTGTTGCATCTAAAGCTGCAATGTAGTTTCTGGTTTGCCCGCCAATGGAGGTGAATTCACCGCTCACAATTACTTTATTGCCTGATACGAAAATAGTATTCAAATTGTGATTTGAATTCGGATTCCATGCCGTTGCAGTACCTGTTGCCGAAGTTGCATCTAATGCCGCTATTCTATTCCTGCTTTGGCCGCCAATGGAGGTGAATGTTCCTCCAATGTAAATTGTACCCCCTGAAATTACTATTGTACTTACTTGTCCATTTGCATTCGGATTCCATGCCGTTGCACTGCCGGTAATCATGTCCAATGCTGCGATTCGGTTTCTGGCTTGGCCGCCAATAGACGTAAAAACTCCACCTACATAAATTGTATTTCCTGCAATGGCAAGGGCAGTAACATAATGATTCGAATTAGGATTCCAGGCTGTCACCTGTCCGTTGCTGTTCAAGTGAGCCAGTCGATTTCGAACGCTATCACCTACCTGCGTAAAATCTCCTCCTATATACACTCCCCCTTTGCCGTCAGGTATTGATGTTCTTATGTATCCATTTGGTTTGGCATATGATAAATCAGGTAAACCGCTTGCCGTGTCAATTGAACATCCGTAGCCTGTGCTAGGCCCTACATGGGTGAAACTTCCTCCAATGTATACCAGATTATTAACCGTATCCCCTGCTAAAGCTGTCACCTCACCATTGGTTACCCATCGGTTTCTTGATATCTGGGGGTTTTGTGCAGCAGAAATTAAGGGCAGCACAAACAACAGACAGAAAAAAACAATTTCTTTCACGAAGTAAAGTACTCAAACTTTCATCAAAAAATCAAATTTTTTGTCGTTTTTACTGCAACACCACCTTTTTCACCTGTTTGGTTCCGTCAGCAGCGGTGATGGATAGGAAGAAGATGCCTTTGAGCTTTGGTGCGTTTAGTTCCATCAGGTGGATGTCTTCAGTCATCTTGGCGCTGTATACTACATCACCTTGTGTGGTGGTAAGTTGTAAGTTTGTGCCGGCTTTTCCTGTTACCATTACATTACCGGTGGAAGGGTTGGGGTACACTAGGTAGATAAGTGTTTCACTCGTTTGATGGTCTTGTACTGCAATGGTTTTTGAATACTCGTATTTGCCGTTAAAATCAATTTGTTTAATGCGGTAATAGAGGGGAGAAGCAGATGCAAATTCTTGCGACAACTCATCGCTGAATTGATAGTGCTGAGGCTGTAGTGTAGTGCCATGCCCTTTCACATTACCCGCTGTTTCAAAAGTAAGGTTATCAATGGAGCGTTGCACCTCAAAATAGTTATTCTCTGTTTCAGTGGCTGTGCTCCATATTAGTCTAACGGTATTTTCTATGCGACTGCCTGAAAAACTGAGCCATTGCACAGGTAAAATGCTGGCATCTTCAAAGGTGGCGAGGTAAGGGTTTACTTTACCATCCATTGTGGTAAAGTCGCCACCTGCATACAGTTTACCTACAGTAAATGTGATTATATTTACAAAGCCATTTGAACTCGGATTCCATGTCGTAGCGCTGCCTGTTGACGCATTTAACGCAGCAATTTGGTTTCTTGTTTGTCCGCCAATGGTAGTGAATTGCCCACCGGCATACACCGTACTTCCTGAAACACCTATTGCACGAACAACATTATTCGCATTAGGGTTCCATGTCGTAGCGTTTCCTGTAGACGTATCCAAAGCCGCGATGTAGTTTCGTGTTTGTCCCCCAATTGTAGTAAAGTTACCACAGGCAAGGAGTGTATTTCCATTTATTAATAGTTCCTGTACAAAGTTATTGGCAGTTGGATTCGAAGATTTAGCATTACCTGTAGACGTATCCAAAGCCGCGATGTAGTTGCGTGTTTGTCCTCCAATGGTAGTGAATTGCCCTCCAACGAAAAAAGTATTTCCTGAAATCGCTATTGTATTAACAACATTATTCGAATTTGGGTTCCATGAGGTAGCGTTGCCTGTTGTCGCATCCAAAGCCGCAATGCGATTTCGTGTTTGCCCTCCGATGGAAGTGAATGCCCCTCCGACATACACTGTACTTCCTGAAATCGCGATGGTATATATAGGGTTGTCCGCAGTTGGATTCCATGCAGTGGCATTGCCTGTAGAGGCATCCAAAGCAGCAATACAAAGTCTTGTTTGCCCGCCTATGGAAGTGAAGTTACCTCCGGCATACACCGTACTTCCCGATACAGCAATTGCTTGTACAATGTTACCTGCATTTGGATTCCAAGAAGTGGGTGTGCCTGTTGCTGCATTTAAAACAGCAATCCTGTTTCTGACTTGTCCACCTATGGAAGTGAAATCTCCTCCGATATATATTGTACTTCCTGAAATAGTGATGGTTCTTACATCGCCACTCGCATCAGGATTCCAAGTGGTTGCATTTCCGCTGGTGGTATCCAGCGCAGCAATTCTGTTTCGTGTTTGTCCGCCAATGGAAGTGAATTGCCCTCCGATATATACTATACTTCCTGAAATTGCAATGGAGTAAGCTATGTCATTTGCATTGGGATTCCAGGTAGTGGCATTTCCGGTGGTTGCATCCAAAGCAGCAATTCTGTTTCTGCTTTGCCCTCCAATGGTAGTGAAGCTACCAACTGTATACAGTGTATTTCCTGAAACAGCAATTGCATTTACAGTGAAATTAGCATTCGGATTCCAAGTGGTGGCGTTGCCTGTTGACATATTCAACGCTGCAATACTGTTTCTGCTTTGCCCTCCAATGGTAGTAAATGCGCCACCTGCGTATAATGTACTTCCTGAAATAGTGATGGTATTTACACTGCTACTAGCATTTGGATTCCATGTGGTAGCAGAACCTGTTGACGCACTCAACGCAGCAATTCGGTTTCTTGTTTGTCCGCCTATGGTAGTGAAATCCCCTCCAACATACACAGTACTTCCTGAGACAGCAATTGAATATACACTACTCATATTTGCATTTGGATTCCATGTTGTAGCGTTGCCCGTTGACGTATTCAACGCAGCAATTCTGTTTCTGTTTTGCCCTCCAATGTTAGTAAATGTTCCACCTGCATATAATGTACTACCTGAAATAGCAATTGAATATACAAAACTATTTGCATTTGGATTCCAGGCTGTTACCTGCCCGCTGCTGTTGAGGTGTGCCAATCGATTTCGGATACTATCACCAACCTGAGTGAACGTACCACCTATATAAAATCCTCCATTACCGTCAGGTACAGCAGTGTGTATTCTCCCATTTGGTTTTGCAAATGCAAGGTTAGGGTTACCGGAAGAGCTATCAATAGCAGCACCTTGGCCTGTGTTTGGTCCAATATAGGTGAAATCCCCACCAATGTATAGCAGATTGTTCACGGTGTCGCTCACCATAGCGTTCACAATACCGTTAGTTACCCAACGATTGTTTAGTAACTGCGGGCTTTGTGCAAAGGAGAAAAAAGTGCCGAGCAGAAGTGCAGAAGAAGCAATAATTTTTCGCATCATGCAAAATGCATCATTTTCAGAAATTATGCAACCATTTTTCTAAACTCAGAAGAGCGATTCATGCAGTGAGCCATATGCACGTTTTTGATAGAGAAGCATTCTCCGTCAATGAAATAGTACAGGTCACTGTGATTACTTCTTTCTCAAAATCAAAATACTGGTAGAGGGGTTGTTGCGCTTTTTGAGTTTAGCGGCTAAGGCTTCATCTGTTCGGTAGTTGTAAGCGGTAAGAAAGGCGAGGTGTTTTTCCACTACTTCAAAGCCGGCTTGTTCTACCATTTTGATAACTTCATCATCATTGTGAAAGAGATACAAATGATCAACCGATTCCATGTTGATGGAGGCGGTTAGGAAAAATAATCCTCCGTTGTCCAGGGCCAGGTAGGCTTGCTTTAAAAGTTCCTGAGGTTGTGGTAAATGTTCCAGCACCTCAGCGCAAATCATGGCCGCATTGTTTTTTACCGGAATATCCAACGTAGCATCAGCAATAATGACCTCCGGTTGTTTCACCTGCATTTGTACCGATACTTTGGCAGTAACTGCTACAGCCACCGGACTGATGTCAACGCCCGTAGCCTTAAGAGCAGGGTTATTTTGCAGGGCAAGTCCGCTGAGCATGCCGTGGCCTATACCTATTTCACAGAGAGAGCCCTGTGTATTTTTAATCAACGGCAGGTAATGTTGCACCAGTACCCTGAGAATTTCATAGTAGTTGCTGGAAAACAGGTAGCTGAACAGCAGCGCAGGGTAGTAGGTATGTGTCATGTAACTCTCGTTCTGGTACACTTCACGATTTACCTCATCATAATCCTGATGCGCGTAAGTACTGTTAAGGTTGCGGGCAAAGTCGAGCTGCTTTTGTTTAAAAGTATCGCAAAAGCGAATGTACCCTTTCAAGGCTTCGTCCAGTTGTTCAGGGGTAGGACATAAGCCCTGAATGATGGAAGCAGGATAAGCTGCTACATCATAATATTCAGGGTTATTGGTAACAAGGCTGTTCACCATAACATCCAGTTCAGGGTATAATGCAACTAACTTTTCCCTGCATTGATTGATAAATGTTTTCATGATGAACAGCCTTTAAATGATTATTTAGTTGTGTTAGCAGCGTTTTGCTCAAGTATAGCGTAGAATTTTTTCTCCAGTTCAGTTGGTTGAACTTTGTCTTTGTTTCTGCTATAGCGCATGCGGTGAGTAAAGTACTGGTCGGCAATATCATCACCGGTTGATTGTAGAAGGATAATATCAGGCTCAGTATATTTTACTTTTTCGGTCCAAATGCTCAGGTAGTCATCAATAGAGAAACCCCAGTTGGATGCATTAATAATTTCTTTGTCAGCATAACGGGCCTGTAATAAACCGGTACCTGTTTTTTCGTTGTCGAGGAAAGGAAAGAAGAAACCGGAGTCACCGATAAGCAACACACGTTGTTTCTTTTTAGGGAATTTTAAATCGTAATCCATACGCAAACCCTGTGAGTTAATTTTAAGGCGGTAAGGCAGGTTTTTGCCACCATCTTCTATTTTATTCAGGTTAGGCTCAAAATCGCCAAATGTAGCCGGGCGCTCAGCATCAGTATATGTTTTATCTGACTTTACTGAACTGAATTTGTCAATCTGTTTTGCCATAGCCTCAGCTACTACACGGGCACCTTCTTTGTTTAAGTGACCATCAACAGGGTAATACGTAAGTTCTTCAGGTTTGTGACCAATGAACAGGTTAGAGCAATCTAAGAACTCAACATTGTTCTCTTTGCACAATTGAATAATATACTTTTTTCCTTCCCGCTGAATGATTGTTTCGGCATTTCCCACTTCTGTAGTGAGCCAGCAGAAAACCATTTTGGCGTTGGTAGCTTTTACTTCTGATACAAATTTCAGAAAGTTGTCTTTGTAACGTGATTTTAACTCGGTAAGCATTTCGACAGCTACCGGGTCTTTGGTATTGTACAACTCTTCTCGCGGGATAATTTCATAGTTTACTGCTTCTTCCTGTACAGCGCTTGCCGCACTCATATCCACCTGCTGTGTGGTGACTACTTCGCTTACAGCACTGTTTTTGTCCTGACTTTTGTTAAAAAAGAACCAGGCCAATCCGCCTATAATTACTAAGGCAAAAATGATTCTAACTCCGAGTTTCATGTGTATGTTATTATTTAGAATTGAAAGTAAATGAATTCGTTTTGGTTATTCAAATTATCTGACGAAAAAATGAGCACAATAAGTGCAGCATAAATTGTCCAGCGTAACATGTAATTGAGGTTGCCTATGGAAAGACCATACTCTTTTTCCCGTTGAAACCACTCAATGCCAAACATAAGAAAAGCCCATCCCAGTGCAGCCTGAGCGGTGTGGTCAAGTGAGGGAAGTGTGAATAAACTTACTGAAGCCATTTGAGCAAGCAAGCCTCCCAGGTGTTCTAAACTGGTTGCCCTGAATACCAATTGACCGAAAGTCCAGAACATAAAAACAAGCAGGCCGCTTAAAACGGAATAAAGTACAGGATTAAATTGTTTAGCCCACTTCTTTCGCTTCTTTTTGGTGAGTACCTCATAACCCAGTGCTAAACCGTGCAGCAAGCCCCATAACACAGAGGGCCAGTTGGCACCGTGCCATAAGCCACTTAATGTAAAGCTGATGATGGCTGCGTATACTATGCCCCACAAACCCCAATCGCGTTTTTGAAAAGAGATGGGGGTATACAGGTAATCGGTTATCCAGCTGGTAAGGGAGATGTGCCATTTGCGCCAAAAGTCGGTCATGCTGGTAGAAAAGAAAGGAAAGTTAAAGTTCCTTAATAAATCAAATCCCAAAAGTTTGGCTGTGCCTAAAGCAATGTCTGAATAACCGGAGAAGTCGCAATACATCTGAATGGTGAACATGATGCCCGCCATAACAATGTTACTTCCGCTTTGATCCTCATACTGCATAAATACATAGTTCACATATTTAGCTGCTGAATCAGCAATTACCAGTTTTTTGAAGAAGCCCCAGAGTATTTGTCTGATGCCGTCTTCCATACGCTCAGCACTGAAACTACGGCTATTGGTAAATTGCGGTAACAAATGCCCTGCACGTTCAATAGGTCCGGCTACCAGTTGCGGAAAAAAGGCTACATGGGTAATGAAATCAATATAGTTGGTAGCTGCTGCATAACTTTTTTGATAGACATCAAACGTGTAACCTAATATGTGAAAGGTAAAGAAACTGATGGCCAAAGGAAGTATAATGTGCTCAGGCCGGAAAGCAATTTGCCAGCCTGCAGTATTGGCAATATCGACAAACGATTGAGCAAAAAAGTTCATGTACTTGAAGTAACACAGTATACCCAAATGTACCACCGCACTCAACACCATCAGCCATTTGCGGCTGTTTTGTTTTTCTGTTTTCTCAATTACTTTGGCCATCAGGTAAGCAAAGGTGGAACTGAGCCACAACAGTAGCAGTAGTTTAATTACCTCTGTTTGATGAGAGGCCACTGCGGTTGTCATCTCCTGCCAGGCTTCGCTGAATCTACCACCTAAAATAAGTTTAGGAATGTTAGTTCTGGGAATAGCGGCAGCACAGTAAAAAAAGTAGCTGGCGAGTAAAAGAAAGACATTTTGTGCTTTGCGGCTGCTCTTTAGCGACCAGTAAACCGCCCAAGCAAAAAGGAAAAATACAAGAAAGGCGAGTGACGTAAAAACCATGAATTACTTATATCTTAGAAAGAATGGAATCCACCATTTCACCTACATTTTTAAAGGACTGAATTTCTATCAACGTAAAACGGAATCCGTATTTTCTTTCAATAGCAGCAATAATCTGGATGTGGTTAAGAGAATCCCAGCCTTCCACTTCTTTGGCGGTGGTAGAAGGGGTGAGGTTCACGGTACCTTCGTCTATAACTTCTTCAAACAGTACGTTCAATTCGCTGATGAGTTGTTCTGATGTCATATCTTTTTTTCAATAAATGTTTTTAAGGGAGTGTATTCAGTGATGTTCAATGTCCAGTAATTATCAGTACATGTAAATCCTAAATCAGCATAGTGGTTTTCAACTATACCATTTTTAGGTGTTGGGAGGTATTCCCCTTTTAATACTGTGCAACCGACTTTTTTTGCTGTATCAACAATGGTGTTGAGTGTGAAATTTTCCATACCACGTTTTAATACACGGCAACTCATAATCCAGTTGTTGATGAACATTTCTTTGCCTTGTTGTTGTAACATAATGATGGCAATTAAACCGTGATCGCCATACTTATCAGCCAGATGAAAGTTGAGAATACTGTTGTTGTTGTCTTTGGAAAACTGCAGCATTTCTTCTTCCGTAAAACGTTCAGTTCTCAGGTTAAACTGGTTGGAGCGTTGAGTAAGCTGCGCTACTCGTGGCAGGTTAAAATCTGTGAGTCCTTCTACGGTGGCTACCATATCAAGACTTTTCAGGTATTCGTCTTCATTCTCAAAATACTGTTGAGCTGCCACACGTTTGGCTTCCTGTCGGTATTGGTGTGTACGTATTTCGTCATTGTCTGATACGCTGGCGGTTTCAAACAGATTTAGCGAGAGCAGGTAATCGAGGTACAGCGAAGGGTCTTCAGGCAATTCAGGAACGGTAACTGCCGGTAGGTTTTCCTTGACCATGTTGCGTTCAAACGGATTATCGTCAACAAACACCATGGAGTCAAAACCAATATTGAGTATCTCTTGTATGCGCTGAATGTTCTTTACTTTATTGTCCCAGTTGGCCATAAATACGGAGATGTCTTCCATGCGCAACACCATATCAGGATGTTTCTCGAATGGCTCCATGGCAATGTGTTCAGTATTTTTACTGGCCACACATAAAATGATTCCCCTGTTTTTTAATTCTTTGGCCCATTGCTGCAATTGGGTAAAAGCTTTACCGGCTCCAAGTCCGCCTACTTGAATATTGTTGAGACCGTCATCGCCAATTATGCCACCCCAAACGGTGTTATCTAAATCAAGTATCAAACATTTTTTGAATGTGCCTTCAATGGCCGAGATACTGTCCATAGTAAGCTTGGCTACTGCGGGCAATATTTCCGTACCCAGTACCATATCGGTTTGTATGTAAACTTTGGGGTCTATCATGGCAGCTTGTCCGTAGCGGCTTTGCACACTGAGTAAGTCAATCACAAACATATTTTTATGTTGTGAGGCTACCTCGGTTAAGCGCGCATTGAGCAAGCGTAATTGGGCAGGGAAGGAGCGGGAATAATTAGTAGCAAAGTTGCCGAATACACCGTCATTGCAGTCGGTAAAGTTGTAGTAGATAAGTTTGGCACCGTTGCGTTGAGCGGCTTCAGCATAATCTCCTATTTGTTGCAAGTGGTGTTGAGCAAAATCACCACGTTCAGCTAAAGGGGTATGGTAAAAGTGCTTTTGCAGGTGCTGTGTGCTTTCAAAAAGGATAATGTATTTTGCTTTGAAGTCATTTAACTCAGAGGCCGGGTTAAATACCTGTAAGCCTATCTGGTTGTAGGGTGCTTCGTACAAATCAAGCTTTACCCCCTGCAATGCTGCATATCCCTGAAGCGCAGTACATAAAAACTGAGAGGCAGAGTCGGCAGCCAAAGCCACACGAATGGTTTTGGTGGCGGGAAGGTTTTGTTTAACTGCCTTCTTCAGTTGGTTAAAGTCGGGTAGTGTAGGATGCATTGGTTTATTGCAGGCAATATAAACACGATGCGGAAGTATTGCCAAATTATTTGTCGACTTAAGCGACAATAATCGGTATGAGAAAAATCAGTTATGGAAAAGCGGATTTTTTAGTAATCCATTTCCATTCCGCCTGCACCCGGTTCTCTGCGTTGGTTGTTTTTCTTACGGAATAAAGACACATCCGTTTCACCGAATCTCCACGTAAAGCCTATGCGCACAAAGCGCACATCTCTTCGTCTGGATAGGTCTTGGGTAAAGGTGGGCGTATCGAAATAAGTTCCCCAGCGCCTGGTGTTAAACACATCGTTCACGGTAAAGTTGAAGGTGAATTTCTTGTTTATTTCTTTGTTCAACGAGAAGTCAATCGCGTACACTTCTTTCGTGGTTCCCTGAGGTATAATGCGGGGAGCCTCATATTGTCCGTCTACCTGGGTATTAAAACCTTTGGGCAATTTGTAGCTTACTATGGCTTTCACATTCCAGCTGATGCCTTCATTTTGTAAGGCTTGTGTACCGGTGTTGGCTGATATAACAGTATAAAAGGCATTAGCATTTAAAGTGAACTCCATCTTTTTGGTCAAACTGAGTTTTACGGTGTGTTCTGTTCCGTATGACCAGTTGCTGTTGCCATTGGTAAACGTAGTCACCAGCACATTGGAATCGGTGGGCAGGGTGTAGGCATAGTTGGTAATTGCATTGTCTACGTATTTCAGGTATACGGATGACAGTAGGTTGCCTTTCTTAAAGGGATGATTATAATTCACCTCTGCCATATTCATAAACTCAGGTGCTAATGCCGGATTACCTATGCGGTAGTTTTGCCGGTCGCTGAACATAATGAAGGGCATCATTTGCATGTAGTTGGGCCGATTGATTTTGCGGGAGAAGTTCAGTTGAGCTTCACGACCTTTATCAAAACGTTTCGACAGGTATAAGCTCGGAAACACAGCGTTCCACAGGTTTTTGCCTCCTTTGGGGTAAGCATATTCAAATGTCTGATTCTTATCAAGCAGTTCAGCCGTAAATTGAGTTTGCTCTAACCTGACACCTGCCTGGTAAGCAATACTTCCTAAATATGATGAATAAGTAACGTATGCTGCGTTAATCAAATCATTGATGCGGTAATCATTGGACAGGGAGGAGTCGCGTGTAAAGTAGCCTGTGGTATAATCTAATATATTAGAGGTTAACTCCGATTGCTGTATTTTATAGTTGCTTTTAAAACCCCATTCCAATTTAGAACTGTCGGTAAGCGGGTTGGTAAAATCAAACTGAAAGGTGAACATATCTGAACCTCCAGCACCGATGTTTTTTTGCACTATCGGATTGTTGGGTAACAATACCCCGGCAGCATTGTAGTTGTAGGTAGTAAAGGTGGAGTTGTTAAAATTATTTGATTTGTTGTAACTCAAATCTGTAGTGAACTCTTTACCCTTTTTGGGGAAAGTATGGCGAAACAAAATCTGCGTAGTATAATTCTCAAACCCGTTTTTTTGCTCGTTCACACGGTTACCGAATGAGGTCATTAAGTCAATTGAATCAGCCGTTGAGAAGCTTTGCTCATCGTCCATGTTAAAGGCACCACTGGTTATGTTTTGTGAAAATGTAATGGTGTTGCGGTTGGAAATATTGTAATCAAAACCAATACGGCCCGAGTTAAAGGCGTTGCGAACCATGTTGTTGTTGGTTTGCCTGAATGAACTGATTACTTCTTCATTCAACAGATTTTCGCGGTTGGTAAAACCTTTGTTGGAATTGCCGCGCATGTTCAGGTTGTAAGAGAGAAAAAAGTTAAACGGACTTTCTTTCACATTGATGTTGCCGTTAAGACCATAGCGATTGTTGGTACCAATGCTGGCACCCAACATTCCGTTGTAGCCGGGTTTGGTATTCTGCTTCAGTATTACATTTAATATACCTCCCGTGGCACTCGCATCAAACTTAGCCGATGGGTTGGTGATTACTTCAATGCGATCAATGTCTTCGGCAGGTATTTGTTCCAATGTTAAAGTGGTAGGTCTGCCATTCACAAAAATAGTAGGCGAGGAGTTGCGCAAAGCCACATTGCCATCAGCATCCACAGTTACTCCCGGAACGTTCTTCATCACATCAATGGCTGTACCTCCCTTGGCCGAAAGATCCTTATCGGCATTGTACACCTTGCGGTCAATGTTCATGGTTACGTTTGACTTATCAGCTTCTACTTTTACTTCTTTCAATACTTTAGCATCCACTTCCAAACGGATGTTGCCTAAGTCCTGTTCAATAGTGGCGGGTGTAACAGCAACCGGAACAAACAACGTTTTGTACCCGATAGATTGAATACGCAAACGAAAACGACCCATAGGCAACTTATCAATACTGAAATCTCCGTTGGCCTTGGATAAGCCACCTCCGATAACACTGTCTTTCTGAAAGGCAAGTAAAGTAACCACTGCATATTCCATGGGTTCTTTACTGGAGGCGTCAATTATTTTACCGTACACCCGGCCAATGGTGGTTGATCTCATTCCGCCAGGTCCGGATGGGTTGCCTCCATTTCCGTTGTTCATGCCCGGCATTCCACCACCACCTTGAGGGCGTTGTGCGAAAGAACTTAATATTATTACTAAAAAGAAAATGCTAAAAAGTAGAGTTTGTTTCGTCATAAAATAATGGCCGGCAGATAAGCTGATAATGATTAATTGTGCTGTTCTTCCTCAATAACGCCACCCGGAGAATACTGTATTTGAACACTTTTGGCCCAATCGGTTAATAATTGCAGTTGCTCTGCTGAAAGTGCTGCGTCTTTGTGTATCCACAGGTAACTTTCCAACGGCATCTCATGCTCAGCCAGCATTTCACCCATTTCTTCCATTTTGTGAGCTTTCTTTTTGGCATCGTAAGCATTGAACTCTGATAAGTTAAAGTGTTTTTTACCGTCATTTACGTGGTACTGCAACCACCAACCCACCGGTTGAATATTGCTGTACCAAGGGTAATTGGTTTTGTTGGAGTGGCAGTCGTAACATGATTTCTCCAAAATTGCCTGTACTTCACCGGTTACCACCAAAGCATTTGGTCCGTTGATATCGCCTTCATTTTTATCCAAACGAATGGCTTGCATTAAGACTAAGATGGCAGCAAGGGCAATAAAAATTTTCTTTTTCATGGTGGTGTTATTAGTAGGTAAGTTGTTCAATTAAAGTAGTGTATTGCGGGAACACATTCAGCAGGGAGTCGCGTTTAGCTAATTCAAAATCAGCGAAATCGAAACCGGGAGCAACTGTGCACCCCACCAGTGAATACTCGCCCTTTGCAGCAACTCTTGAGCCAAACCAACTGCCTGCTACAATTACACACTGAAAAACTTCTCCGGCCTCAGGGTTTCTGCCTAACAGGTGAATAGTGAGTTCTCCCGAAGGTTTGATTTCAATTACTTCCAACGGGTCGCCTTCGTAAAAATGCCATACCTCATCAGCAGAGATGCGGTGCAATGCACTGAACTGGCCTTGTTGGAGCAAAAAATAAATGGCGGTACTGTAATTTCGATCACCGGCAAAGGCCGCAGATAAAGCAGATTTCGGAATGGTATCCTTAGCTCTGTAGGTTTCTTTAAATGCTCCACCCTCCACGTGAGTAGTCATCTGTAAGGTATCAATCCAGTACTGTGCTGTAGGGCGCATGGTTCAAAAATAAGGGATGCCGCTAAAGATTAATAGAAAATATTTGGAGCGCACTTCTCCGCGCAGGTTTAACTGCACGCTGTTGTTTTAAGTTTTAGTGCTGGTGGTCAGGACCAAAAACATCTGCCTTGTGTCCGAAATCATGAGAAGCTTCACGAATAATGTTGGCGGCCTCGCTGTTTCCTGTGGCGCGTTCAAAGCTATCGGCCATGGTCATCAGGTATTGGAAGGTGAACTGGCTCATTTCCTCAATACTCATTTCTTTGGTCCACAAGTCAATGCGCATAGCTTCTTTTTGTAAACCGTCCCATAAGCCTACCATAATGGCTTTGGCCGCTTGTGGTTCATTGAACTCTCCGTCATCGGCAGCCCAATCTATGGAAACAGGCAGGTTTTCTTTATCTAAATGTACATCAAATCTGATGGTGGAGGTGCGGGTTATTTCTTCTGAACTCATCTAATTTTACGGATTATAGTGTTGTTATTTTAACTTATTTCTTTCTTCCATCAGCCATTGTTTAAGTGTCAATAGCTTTTGTATTTGTTCTGACTTATTATTTTGATTGTCAGTTTTTTTATTCAATTCATCTTTTGCACCACTTAAGGTAAATCCACGCACTTTTACCAGGTCATATATACGAGCAACCGCCTCTATATCCTGTGCGGTATAGAGGCGGTTCCCTTTTTTATTGGTCTTTGGTTTAAGGTGCTTGGAAAACTCGTTTGTCCAGAAACGAACGAGTGACACATTCACTCCGAAACGGGCAGCAACTTCTCCTATGGTATAGTACAGTTTAGAGTCAGCCGCTTGTTGATTATCGCCCATAACAGGCACAAAGGTGCAATATTTTTTATTAATATAAGCATCGCTGTGTTCCCTAAACTATCTGACGTTTCTATGTTAATGTACCAGACTTCGGTGTATTAAACCGTCTTCGGTAAGTATACGCAAAATGTAAATCCCTTTAGGTAATTCAGGTAGTGAAATGCTTGAATGATTTTTCCCCTCAGTTATGGGAAGCAATTGTTCATGAACTTTGCGCCCGGCAATATCTGTAAATTGTAATGTTGCAGACGTTTTCTTAGAAGAGTACATGTCAATATTTATAGTATTACCGAAAGGAACAGGATAAACATTTAGTTGGTCTATAAACGGATGTGCCTTAATACTTGTATTACCTATAATTACTGTTTTACAGGTAGTGTGTGTACAAGAGTCTGATGCGCGGAAAACAGTAAGGCATACATTATACGTGCCCGGTGTTGTGTAGGTTTTATCTCCGTAGTAATTGGTAGAGTTGGTTCCATCACCATAGTCCCAATAGTAGGTAAGGTTATTACCTCCTGATGTATTAATGAAAAAGTGATGATTAGGTCCCATAATACTGTCATAAAAGCGGGCTGTACACTGTGTGTTGGGATTGTACGTAATGTAAAAACTGTCGCATTTGATGGTAACACAGGTAGTATCAGTTTTGTGGCGGGCCTTAAGACACATCTTATGGCCTCCGGGCGTACTGATGTTGTTGAAGTAATAATACTGGTTAGAAACAGTAGAGCCGTCAAGTTCCCAGGTGTAGTTGACTGAATCACTTTTGGGAGATTGAAAGAAGGAGAGGTTGCCGGTAATGGTGTCAATTTGCATCACAGGGTTGGCTGCACACTTGGGGTTTTGAGCATGAGCCGCATTAACTGAGAGTAAAAAGAAAGGAGCCAATAAGAGAACTCCTAACAGGCGATGAGTTGATGAGTAATTTTTTTTCATGTTTAAATAGTTTAATTGTTTTACATAGAACATTTAGCATACATAATGTAAGGTACAATTAAGCGACAAATAGTTGCATTTATGCCAATAGAAGACGTAGTGTCTTGATACACATGCACTTTCAGATGATTGTTACTGTTTGATTGTAAAAACCTTAGTCGAATGACTGCGTTGGGCGTGAAGCAATTTCCCTTACCTGCTCATACTCCTGTGGCGAAAGGTCGTTGAAGAAGTAATTGATAGGGTTAATCTTCTTTCCGTTTTTGATTACTTCATAGTGCAGGTGCGGGGCGGTAGAAGTTCCGGTGCTGCCTATGTAACCGATTAATTCACCGCGTTTCACTTTTTTACCGGGTTTAGCTACTACCTTTTTCATGTGGGCATACAAGGTTTGATAACCGAACCCGTGGTTGATGACCACGTGATTACCGTACCCGCGGTGGCCCAATTCCACGTCTCCCACAGTTCCGTTTCCGGTGGCGTAAATGGGTGTTCCGGTGGGGGCGGTAAAGTCAATGCCCGTGTGCATTTTATGCGTTTTGTAAACAGGGTGCAGGCGGTATCCGAAACCCGAGGCCATGCTGCGCAGCTTTTTGTTGGATATAGGTTGAATGGCCGGAATACTCGCAATAAACTCCGTTTTTTTGGAAGCAAGTTTGGCCAGTTCGTCAAATGATTTCGATTGCACGTAAACCTGACTGCTCATCAAATCAATCTTCTTTTGTACAGCAATAATGTCTTCAGAGCCCAAGTAACCTTCCAAGTGTTTGTATTTTTCCACACCACCAAAACCACCTTGGCGTACTGAACCCGGAATAGGATCAGCTTCAAAAATGGCGCGGTAAATATTGGCGTCTTTTTCCTGCAATTCATCCAGCACCACAGCCAACTGTCCTACCTTTTTGTTCATCAAATCTATTTGCAACTGGTAGTTACGAATTTCCCGCTTCAGTTGTTTTTCTTTCGGAGAGTCGATAGAGGTGTAGGCAATAATCAGAAACAGACCACCCGCTACCACTGAGGCAGAGATGAATCCGAACACACGCAAAAGTTTGGTGAAAATGCTGGTACGCACTTTCTCAAAGCTTAGTTTATGTGGATTATAAAAGTATTTTACTTTTGCCATTGTTTAATATCTACGCAGTTAATGTTTAATATTGCTGCCTGAAAATTAAAGGACTGCGAAGGTAACCATTCCCGCGTAGAAATAAAAAGAGTATACAATTAAGATTTGATTAACAGGTAGTTAAATACGACATGACTGCATCAGAAATACGCCAGACATTCTTAGATTACTTTGCTTCTAAAGGACACACCATTGTGCCCTCTGCACCTATAGTAGTAAAAAACGACCCCACACTGATGTTCACCAATGCGGGGATGAACCAGTTCAAAGATTGGTTTTTGGGTAACGAACCACCTAAATACACACGTGTAGTAGATACCCAAAAGTGCCTGCGCGTTTCCGGTAAACACAACGATTTGGAAGAGGTAGGTGTTGATACCTACCACCACACCATGTTTGAAATGTTGGGCAACTGGAGTTTTGGCGACTACTTTAAAAAGGAAGCCATTGAATGGGCCTGGGAACTTTTAACCGAAGTTTATAGACTACCTAAAGACCGTTTATACGTAACCGTGTTTGAAGGTGATGCCAAAGAAGGGCTGGCCTTTGACCAGGAAGCCTATGATAACTGGGCCTTGTGGATTGACAAAAGCCGCATATTAAACGGGAACAAAAAAGACAATTTCTGGGAAATGGGCGATACCGGCCCTTGCGGACCTTGCTCTGAAATACACGTTGACCTGAGAAGTGATGCCGAACGTAAAGCCGTTGATGGCAGTACGCTGGTGAACCATGATCACCCACAGGTGATTGAAATTTGGAACAACGTGTTTATGGAGTTTAACCGAATTAAAGATCAGGACAAAATCAAACTTAAGAGTGAAGAACTAAATGTTAGATATGAAAAAGGGCAATTAACTCAAGAGCAGTTAAAGGAAAAAATATCTGAAGTTGAAAGAGACAGTGAAAACACAAAACTTGTCTTGCTTCCAGATAAACACGTAGATACCGGTATGGGGTTCGAACGTTTGGTGCGCGCCATTGAAGGCAAAAGTTCCAATTACGATACCGATGTCTTTGTGCCCACCATTCAATTTATTGAACAACATTCAGGCATCAAATACCAATACAGCGATTCAAAAACCGACATTGCCATGCGCGTGTTGGCCGACCATATACGTGCCATCAGTTTATGTATTGCTGACGGACAGTTGCCAGCCAGTGGCGGGGCGGGCTACGTTATTCGCAGAATATTGCGCAGAGCCGTGCGCTACCAGTTTCAGTTTTTGAACCTGAAAGAACCGTTTTTAAATAAACTGGTAAATGTAATTGCTGATAGTTTTAAGAACGTGTTTCCGGAGTTGTACAGCCAAAAGGATTTTGTAGCGAAGGTGATACGGGAAGAGGAGCAGAGTTTTTTGAGGACGTTGGATAAGGGGATATCTAAAATAATTTCTAAGGTTCTTTTCAGATTTCCGAATGAGAATGTTACTCCGGTTGAACAAAGAATTTTATCCGGTGAATTCTGTTTTGAGTTATTTGACACATTTGGATTCCCAATTGATTTGACCAAGTTAATAGCCCATGAACATGGTTGGCAAATAAACGAACAAGAATTCGAGGAAGAACTCGCTAAACAAAAAGCCCGTTCCCGTAAGGCAGCTGAAGTAGATACCGAAGATTGGGTAGTAATAGGTGAAGAAAAGCCTACACAGTTTTTGGGGTATGATACTACGGAGAGCGAAGTGAGCATCATTAAATTCCGTAAGGTAAAAGCCAAAGGCAAAGAGCAGTTTCAATTGGTGTTTAACCAAACGCCTTTTTATCCTGAAGGTGGCGGTCAGGTAGGAGATACCGGCTACATCAGCAACGCCAACGAAAAAGTTTACATTACCGATACCAAAAAAGAAAACAACCTCATCATTCATTTTGCGGCCAAACTTCCTGAAAATATAGAGAGTGTTTTTACCGCAGTGGTAGATACTGATAAACGTTATCTTACTGAGAACAACCACTCCGCTACGCACTTGCTGCATGCAGCTTTGCGCAAGGTGCTGGGCACACACGTACAGCAAAAAGGTTCGTTGGTCAACAATGAGTACCTGCGTTTCGACTTCTCACACTTCAGTGCCATGACGGCTGAAGAGATAACTGAAGTAGAAAAAATAGTGAACCGGAAAATACGCGAGAACATAGCATTGGATGAGCGCAGAAATGTGCCCATTGCCGAAGCACAAACCATGGGTGCCATGATGTTGTTCGGAGAGAAATACGGAGAAAGTGTGCGGGTAATTACGTTTGATGAAAAATACTCCCGCGAGTTGTGCGGAGGTACCCACGTAAAAGCTACCGGACAAATAGGGTTGTTTAAAATTACCAGCGAAAGTGCGGTAGCAGCAGGTGTGCGCAGAATAGAAGCCATTACCGCTGATGCTGCTGAGGAGTTGGTGAACAGCCAACAGAATACTGTAAACAGCATTAAAGAATTACTTAAAGCCAAAGATCCCGTAAAAAGTGTGGAGCAACTGCTGCTCGATAAAGCCGATTTATTAAAACGCCTCGAAGTACTGGAAGGTGAGAAAACACAGGTGGTCAAAGCACAGGTAAAACAACTTATTCAAGCGCAAAACGGACTCAACGTTTTAGTAGCTCAGGTAGATGTTCCCAATGCTGAGCAACTCAAAAATCTGTCGTTTCAATTAAAGCAGGAAACAGAAAATTTATTCTGTGTACTAGGTACGGTGATTGATGGTAAACCCTTACTGAGTGTGATGATGAGCGATAATCTGGTGAAGGAGAAAAATCTTCATGCAGGAAATATTATCAAAGAGTTGGCTAAGGAAATTCAAGGCGGTGGAGGCGGTCAGCCATTTTACGCCACAGCCGGTGGAACCAAAGTAGAAGGACTGGCTTCAGCCCTTCAAAAAGCCAAAACACTTATTTAAATATAGTCGATATGGTTCGTGCATTAGCTGCGATAATAAAGACACGAATTGTTATAATAATTATCACTTTAACTGTAGTTGCTGCTTGCAGGACAAGTCAGGAATTCTATATCTGTGGTTTGGCACGTAGCATTGTGATTGATCCCGAACTTGACCTGTATAGTTTTGATGGTTTTATTGCCAAAGAAAGCAACAAACCCTTTGCAGCAATTAGTCTTGACACACAAAGAGTGTATTCTCCTAACTACAAATTTTATTTTGAATATCAGACTTTTAAGGACCCTGCCAAAAGAAAAGTAATTCTTTATAGCACAGATAGAAAGCCAATTTCAACACTAAAGCATTTGCCCAAAGGAGCAACACTCCTATGGTTGGATAATTGTGTAATACTAAACGGAGGCTCAGCCCCGATAACTGAAAAAACTGTAATTGATTTAAGAACAGGCAGAGTAAAAACATACTCAACAAATGGTTGGTTTATATTTTTGGGCCAGACGCATAATATAGCATTTTTTGCTTCTAGTTCAGAGAGTTGTAAAGTTGCTGGCAGAACAATAAAAAATAGACATTCTATTATTTCAATAGATGAAAACGGAGTAAACCTTGTTGTTGACAATGTGAGCATTGGCAATTCATACCCAGATAGCGTCTATTTTTATGAATTCTTTAATTCTAAATTCGCTATTCGTTCTTTAAAACTTCAGAACAAATCAGATGATGATAAGCCCTTGAAAACCGAGTTTATTTCAGAAAATAAAGTAGTTCTAGCACCTGATAGCATTACTTTCTTTACAGCCTATGAGGATAGTTACTTTGCAAATGGTTGCACTTACATTAAAGTCAATGGAGGGGAAATTTATAGAGTAACTGAGGATTCATTTGAGAAAGTGTTTGACTTCAGAGAAGCTAAAATAAATGGTTGGATAAAGGATTTTAAGATTGAAGGCGAGTATTTAATTTTTAAGACGCAGAATAGCAGAATAGAATTTGCCTTTATGGACCCTCCAAAGGACTCTATAATTACTGTAAATGGCCTCATTGCAAGACAACGTAATTATGGTTATAATACGATTGGAGTTGTAAATTTAAAAACAAAAGAGTGTGTCTATCCAGCTATAAAATGACCATTGCTGTGGTTCGTGTCTTCAGGAACGACTTCTCATTATGATAATGAGCGCGCTTCTGCCACTAATTATTGCCTTTCCTCATAAACACCAAAACACTTACACACCTAAACACTCAAAAAATCCTTTCATTAAAAATTAAGAATTCAACATTCAAAATTTTTCTTCAGCTTCCCAACCCGATTTTGTACTCACATCGCTCAATGCATTTACGTAACTCTTCAATACGTTCATCATTAATGGTAAGCAGGATGCTTTTTTTATAGTAACCCACCGCATCGCTGAAATTACCTTCCAGTTCAGACAACACGGCCAGTCGTTGCTGTATCATTGACTTGTCAATGGAAGGAATACTTTGGCAACGTTTCATCAGTTGCCTCACTTCTTCGTTGCGCTCCAAATCTGTGAGCAGGTAGGCCAAACTCCAATACGAATGCGGGTAGGTTGGATTGGCTTTAATGGCCATGTGGTAGTAGCGTTCGGCTTTGGGGTAATCGTCAAACTGTGTTCTGTAAATCCACCCGATGGAATTATGGGCCGGAGCACAATCAGGTTCTTCGCTCAATACTTCAAAGTATAATCGTAAGGCTTCGGTGAAATTGCTGTTTTTGTATTCAGCCTCTGCGGTTAGGTAAAGTTCGTCTGCATTTTGGTTCATAGTATCAATATTTAATATCCAATTTTTTATAAATAAAGCTGAGTAGCCAGGCCGGGCCAATCAGCAAGAACTGTAAATCTTTTAAGAAAGAAGGTTTTTTACCTTCAATGTGGTGGCCTACAAACTGACCAATCCAGGCCACTACAAATATTCCGAGTGCACTTTGCCAAACCGGAAAAGGTAGTAGTCGCATGGCAGCAGCACCCCACAGACAGGCAATGTAAAACACTACAACCCCTGTGGCAATTGGAGGTGAAAGCCGGAAATAAAACACAATACTGAACATTAGTAAAACAGTAGCAGCTGAAAACGGTCCGAACGAAACCTCAGACAGTAAGCATACGATACTGAAAAAAATTAGCGGAACGCAAAACCAATGTATCAGTTTGTTTACCGGATGTTGATGGCTCTCGGCATATTCATCAAAGAGGTCGTGTATAGTGCTCATATATTTTTTTGAGTTTACAATTACCTGAATTCTGATATTTGTTCCAAATGAAATTTTATGAAAGCACTTATTTTAGAGGGAATAAATGAAAAACTGATTTGCAAGGAAACCGAAATGCCGGTTTTACAAAGAGGTGAAGTATTGGTTAAAGTGGCAGCAGCTGCAGTTAACCACCGCGACCTGTGGATTCAGAAAGGGCAATATGCCGGATTAAAATTTCCCGTCATATTGGGATCTGACGGATGCGGCACGGTGGAAACAGTTGCAGATACAGTGCATGCTGATTGGATTGGAAAAGAAGTAGTCATTAATCCGTCAATGAATTGGGGGAGCAACCCACGGGTGCAACAAAAAGAGTATGCTATACTGGGATTACCCGATAACGGCACCTTTGCCCAATACGTAAAAGTGCAGGCCAAACAATTACACGCCAAACCTGAACATTTGAATGCGAAACAGGCTGCGGCCATTCCATTAGCCGGACTTACTGCGTATCGAGCACTTGTAGTAAGAGCAAGAGCTCGTGCAGGTGAAACAGTTTTGATTACAGGTATTGGCGGTGGAGTGGCATTATTCGCTTTGCAGTTTGCCGTTGCTATGGGATGTAATGTGTATGTAACCTCCGGCTCTGACGAAAAAATTAAACGGGCCAAAGAGTTAGGTGCCAAGGGAGGAGTAAATTATAAAACTACCGACTGGCATAAAACACTGGTGCAAGAAAGCGGTGGTTTTGATGCCATAGTTGACGGAGCCTGTGGTGATACATTTGCCAAACTAACCGAGGTGGCCAAACCCGGTGGGCGTATTGTTTTTTACGGAGCAACACTTGGAGCATTCAACAGTGGAGTGCCGGCAAAAATATTCTGGAAGCAATTGGATATTTTAGGTTCAACTATGGGGAACGATGAAGAGTTTGCCGAAATGATTCAGTTGGTAGCGAATCACAAAATAGTTCCGGTGGTGGATAGTGTATTTAAAATGAACGATGCATCCAACGCATTAGAAAAAATGGAACAAAGCAGTCAGTTCGGAAAACTGGTGATACAGATAGATTGATTTCAAACAGGGCAGACATGGCAGACAGGGTATAAAAACAAAAGCGGGAATAAATTCCCGCTTTTAGTTTCTTGAGCCAAGAGATGCTCTTTGAAAATGTAATACTAGATTACTTCTTCTTAGGAGCAGCCTTTTTAGCTGTTGCTTTTTTAGGAGCAGCTTTTTTAGCTGTTGCTTTTTTAGGAGCAGCTTTTTTAGCTGTTGCCTTTTTAGGAGCAGCTTTCTTAGCAGCTTTTTTAGGAGCGGCTTTTTTAGCTGTTGCCTTTTTAGGAGCAGCTTTTTTAGCTGCAGCCTTTTTAGGAGCAGCTTTCTTTGCAGCAGCTTTTTTTGGAGCTGCTTTCTTGGCGGTTGATTTTGTTGTTTTAGCCATAACTTTAAGTGTTTGGGTGTTGATGAATTCTAATGTAAAGTTGATATGTTTTTTATTTTTATACAATAGGGTGTGTTTCAGGCGAGAGTGTTGAAAACCCTGTTTGAGTGTATTTTGTACATTGCTGAGTATATGTGTAATCGATGCGAAGTGCTGATAAATCTATATGTGTAGCGTTTTGATATTTGTGCTCAATGAATTGTATAATGATGTGAATAATGTGGAAAAGTCGAGTAAAAAAAATATGCATGCACGTATTGAACATCTTATTGAAGGTGTTTTTTATGTATTGTACTTTACATTTTGAGTTCCTGTGAGCAACTGAAAACACTACTATTGACATCGTTTTTACTTTTTGATAAGTATACAAGTTTAGTTTTTTTTTATCATACAGGAAAGAAAAATAAACAGCTATACCCCGTCATATATTTTTGCTAAAGTGTAGTTGATAGTAACCTTTTCATGTCTTACACATCGCTGTCAAGGCTATATTTATCAGTACATACAGCAGTTTGTGTTTTTCAGATAATACTTTGATACGGAAGAGTAGGGTACTCTGTGCAAACACTTTTTTGTTTTTTAAAAACGCTTGTCGGCTCCCATTTTCAAAATAATAAAATACTTCACAGCACTCATCGGCTACAAAAAATGCCTCCGTTTTATATTTACAGATATGAAAAGTAAAAGGTTAAATTTGCCACCATAATATTTTGCTCATGTCAACAGACAGAATTTTTGATTACGATAAATACGAAGCAGTAATTGGTTTAGAAGTACACGCGCAAATGCTGACTAAAAGTAAAGCGTTTTGCAGTGACTCCACAGAGTATGGTGCATCTCCTAATTCCCAGGTGAGCCCGATAAGTCTGGGGCACCCCGGTACATTACCTGTTCACAACAAGGAAGCAGTAAAGTATGCTATACGTGTAGGCGTGGCTTGCGGGTGTGACATTACTTCATTCAACTATTATGCGCGTAAGAATTATTTCTATGCCGACCTTCCCAAAGGCTATCAGATTACCCAGGATAAAACGCCCATTTGTACCGGAGGAAAAATTTCCATCAAGTTAAAAGACGGATCAGAAAGAGATATCCGTTTGCAGCGTATACACATGGAAGAAGATTCAGGCAAAAGTATGCACGACCAGGATGTGTATGATTCGCTTATTGATTTAAACCGTGCAGGTGTTCCTTTGGTAGAAATAGTTTCAGAACCCGATATTAAAACAGGAGAGGAAGCTTACCAGTATTTAACAGAAGTAAGAAGACTGGTGCGTTACCTGGATATTTGTGATGGAAACATGGAAGAAGGTAGTCTTCGTTGTGATGCAAACATTTCCGTTAACCTGAAAGGAGCAAAAGAATACGGCACACGCGTGGAGGTAAAAAACATGAACTCCATTCGCAATGTGCAACGTGCCATTGATTTTGAAATCAAACGCCAGATTGAGGCGTTGGAAAGCGGAGAGAGACTATACAAAGAGACACGCACCTTTGAAGCCATGAAAGGCATAACAATTGTAATGCGTAGTAAAGAAGATGCTACCGATTACCGTTATTTCCCCGAGCCTGATTTACCACCACTGCACATTACCTCTGAATTTATTGCACAGGTAAAATCACAAATGCCTGCTCTACCTAAAGAACTGTTTGAAAAGTTTACCAAGGTTTACGGATTAAACGAATACGATTCGAATGTGCTTACCGAGAACAAAGACGTGGCCGAATATTTTGAAGGCGTATTAAAACACACCTCTAATATTAAAGCCGCAGCCAATTGGGTTATGGTAAGTGTGAAAGGATATTTGAATGAACAGGCCATCGAAATAAAAGACTTTGTTTTGCAGCCGGCCAAGATTGCAGAAATTATTGACCTCATTGATTCAGGTAAGGTGAGTAACTCTGTGGCATCTCAAAAAGTATTTCCGGCCATGATTACGGAGCACCATAAATCAGCATTGGAAATTGCTGAAGGATTAAACCTCATTCAGGAAAGTGATTCAGATGCTTTGGTGGTGTTCATACAACAGGCCGTTGCCATGTACCCCGATAAAGTGGCCGAATACAAAGCAGGTAAAAAATCACTGGTAGGTTTGTTTATGGGAGAGGTGATGAAATTGAGTAAAGGGAAAGCCGATCCTAAATTGGCTAATCAATTATTAAGAGACGAATTAGAAAAATAGAACGACATGAAAAATATACACCTATATATATATGTATACCTGCTGATTTTTATTTCAGCTTGTACAACCAAAACAACACAGGAAGCCAAAACGGGTTTTAGTGTGAAAGGTACGTTGAAAAATTACAGTGGCACGGTAGTTATTCTCGAAGAAATTACAACAGCCGGTTTGGTTTATGTTGACTCAGGTTCAGTAAACGAAAAGGGAGAGTTTGAACTCAATGGCGTAAACAAGGAGAAAACGTTTTATAGCATTAAAATCAATGACTACATTTTACCTCTGGTGTTGGATACAGCCTCGGTAATAAATGTAGAGGCAGATGCCAAAGATCCCAAACATTATTCAGTAAACGGAGATGAGGATAATAAAGTACTGCGTGAAATGATACGTTTAAATGACGGGTACATTGACCGGATGAACACACTTGCCGAAGCTTATCCCTTTGATGAAAATAACCCCATGCCTGATTCTATTCAGTTAAGGGTACAACAGGAACTGGCAGTAATTGTGAATGAACGCAAAGATGCACTTGTACGTTTTGTAGACTCCATTCCACCCAATATTTCCGCCTTTTTTGCACTTAACTTTTTAATCAATGAACAAGACCCGGCCATGCAGTTTGCCTTAATTGACAGACTGGACAATAAATATTATCAATTGATGTCGGAATCCAAGTACGTTCAAACCAATCACCTTAAAGCGGAAAGCATGCGCAAAACGGCTACAGGAAATCAGGCTCCGGATATTGTGTTAAATGACCCCAATGGCATTCCCGTGGCACTTTCTTCTTTGAGAGGAAAAGTGGTGCTGATAGATTTCTGGGCATCGTGGTGCCGTCCTTGTCGTGATGAAAACCCGAACAACGTGCGCCTGTACAACCGCTACAAAAAAGACGGATTTGAAATTTACGGAGTGTCATTAGACGATAATAAAGAAGCCTGGCTCAAAGCTATTCAGGACGATAACCTCACCTGGTTACATGTTAGTGATTTACAAAAGTGGAGCTCCTCTGTTATACCCAAGTACAATATAGAAGCAATTCCTTACACCGTTTTGATAGATAAAGAGGGAAGAATACTGGCTAAAAATTTGAGAGGTAAGGATTTAGAAGATAAATTAGCAGAGGTGTTCAATTAATGTTAACTTAACAATCAATTAATTTTGAGATTACTTCTTAATACAACCTTGCTGAAAAATTAACACATGGAAAAAACCAACATCAAGATACTGGTAGTAGACGATGAACCGGACATTCTCGAGTTTATCGAATACAACCTTAAACGCGAAGGTTACCAGGTTTTCTTAGGAAGCAACGGACAAGAAGCGATTGAAAAAGCCAAGCAGGTAAAACCCGATTTAATTTTGCTTGATGTAATGATGCCAGTTGTAGATGGTATTGAAGCATGCAAAAGTTTACGTGAATTGCCTGAGTTTAAAACCACCTTTATTGTTTTCCTTACTGCCCGCAGTGAAGAATATTCAGAAATTGCAGGTTTTAATGCAGGGGCTGATGACTACATAGCCAAGCCTATCAAACCCAGAGTACTGTTAAGTCGTATCAACGCCATTTTGCGTAGAAAAGACAAAGATAAAAAAGAAGAACTGAAACTTCAGGTGGGTGATTTGATTATTGACCGTGAAAGCTTTCTGGTGTACCGGGGTGATCAGAAAATACAACTGGCCAAAAAAGAATTTGAATTGTTATTTCTGTTAGCCGGCAAGCCGGGTAAAGTTTTTACCCGCGAAAATATTCTCGAAAAAATTTGGGGCGATGATGTGCTGGTTATTGACAGAACAATTGATGTACACATCAGAAAAGTAAGAGAGAAACTGGGCGATCAGTACATCAGTACCGTAAAAGGAGTAGGGTACAAGTTTGAAATATGATAAGAAACCCTACCCCCAGATTAGTATCGCTCATTACCTCCTCCATCTTATCGGTTATTATAAGTTTAGTAGCCTTGTTGGCTACCGGCTATAATTGGGTAGATACACTTATCATCTTCGGGGTAACCAATGTGGTTTCATTTTTCTTCATCTTTTACGCGCTGGAATTTTTTATCTACCGTAAAATAAAGCTCATTTACAAAACCATTCACAGTTTAAAAACCCAGCGCTACAGCTCCGTTAATTCCCTGTTTAAAAAGTTCGACTGGGATTCAGATCCTATCTCAGAAGTAAATCAGGAAGTGATTACCTGGGCCAAAGACAAAAAGGAAGAGATTGACCACCTCAAGAAACTGGCTGATTTCAGAAAAGAGTTTATCGGTAATGTTTCGCATGAACTCAAAACGCCTATTTTTAATATTCAGGGGTACATTCACACCTTAATTGACGGGGCTCTGGAAGACCCGGAGGTAAACATTCGTTTTCTGAAAAAAGCTTCCCGCAGTGCCGACAGGTTGTGTGATTTGGTGGAAGACCTTATCTCTATTTCACAGTTGGAAGCAGGTGAGTTGAAAATGGAATACGAGCGCTTTGACATTAATGCACTGGTGCGTGATGTGTACGAACAACTCGAATACCGTTCCAAAGAAAGAGGTATAGAACTCACCATTAAAGAAGGCTGCAACGTGCCCTTTTTTGTTTATGCTGATAAATACCGTATCCGTCAGGTAATAGTAAATCTGGTGGTGAATTCGATTAAATACGGTAACGAAGGTGGCACCACCACAGCTGCTTATTACGATATGGATGAGAACATACTCATCGAGGTAACCGATAACGGAGACGGAATAAGTCAGGAGCATTTACCCCGTTTATTTGAACGTTTTTACCGGGTTGATAAAAGCCGTTCACGCGATGCTGGCGGAACAGGTTTGGGGTTGGCCATTGTTAAACACATTATTGAAGCTCATAAACAAACCATCAACGTGCGTAGCAAAACAGGTGTAGGTACCACATTTGCCTTCACACTTGCTAAAGCACAGTAATACTTTTTCATAGCACATTCTGAACGTTTTTTTGCGACCTTTGCCGGTATGACGCACATAAAATTTCCTCGTTTCAATGAAATGATACTTCATGAGGATGCTAACCTGATTATAGTGAACAAACCCGCTTATTTATCATCTCTTACTGAACGTAGCGGAGAGGGAGCCAACCTGCTTGAAATGGCCAGAAAATATGACCCCAATGCACAGTTGTGTCATCGTTTAGATAAAGAAACCAGTGGAGTATTAATTATAGCGCGCAATCCTGAAACGTACCGTACAGTGTCTATGCAACTTGAAAACAGAAACGTGGGCAAGTTGTACCACGCCATGGTTGCGGGTCATGCCGATTTCCAGGAAACAGTAGTGAATTTACCCATACATGTAAATGCCAAAGGTATTGCTGCCATTGATTTCAAAAAAGGGAAAGAAGCGACTACCATGTTTCAAACCCTAAAATATTTTCTTGATTTTACGTTGGTGGGTTGTCAGCCCGTTAGCGGAAGACTGCACCAAATCAGGGTACACCTGGCTTCTCAGAATTTCCCCATTGTATGTGATGAACTTTACGGAGGCAAAAAGCCCATGCTGTCTGATTATAAACGCAAATTTAAAACAGCCAAATGGGAGAATGAAGAACCCATGATGAAACGTGTCGCGCTTCATGCCTATCAGGTGCATTTTGAACTGGATGGACAGGACCATATGTACACGGCACCTTATCCCAAAGACTTTGAGGTATTCCTGAAATTACTGGAAAAATATAATTCGGTAGCTTAAAACAAGAACTGCCGGTGTGGTATGTTCAGCCTTACACCTAAACTCACCCACATCTCTTTGTTAGTATAGTTCCCTGTAGCGCTGCTACTATTTCGGTTACTCAGACTTCCCCAAATAAATACATTGTGTTTAATCATGTACGAGCTGTACACATCCAGGTACAAAATGGTTGTTTTATCTCCTTGAGCAATGGTGTTTCCGTACTCACGGAATCGTGTGTTGTAGTTTTTGAAAATGTTACTGCCCATGTTCGATAGCCCTGTGTCCTGGCCCGTTATAGCATAACTGCAACTTACCCGGAGGTTCAGTCTTTTTATAGGTTGGTAGCGGGCAATAGCAAGTAATTCATAAAAATTGGCACCCAACGGATGCGCTAATGGCTGACCGTAATGCGACATGTTTTGTGAGGTTCTGTAATGCGTATAGGTGTATGGTCGCACTACGTTTCCCTCTACCTGCAAATCGAGGTTACTTACGTTTAATACATCAATGTATTTCAATCCTGTTTGTATGCCGAATTTATTGGCCCACCAGCCGTTTCCGGCACGCAGTTCACCAATTACAAACTCATCCAGTATAAACTGTCCGTACATGGAAAAATGTTTGGCAAAGTTCCATTTATAATCTAACGCTACCATGGCATTATCAGCACTGTTCAGGTTTTGTTCAACTGAACGGTAAAAGATAATTGGGTTAAGGTAATTCAGTTCAAAACCATTCGAACCCAAAGTGTCATTTCTGGAAAATATAACCGTTTCGGAGAGTCCGATGTTCAGGTTTTTAGCCACATTAAAACTGAGGTGGTGATGAACGGCAAATTTTTTCTCTACCAGATTACCTACACCGGTAAAACTGTTGCCGTTGAACAGTTCCATAAACAGGTTTTCATAATCGAACTTCCACACCTTTGTATTCACCTTAAAAAACAGGTACTCGCGGGCAAAGTCAGATAAAATAAGTGAACGTACTCCGTTGCCAATCATATTACGGTCGTGCCCGAAGGTGAAGTTGATGTGGTTTTTGGCTGTTGAAAAAGTGATGTAACCTCTGGCTTGTAAATAATCGTATCCGTTTGTACCAAAACCTTTCAGGAAACCAACTCCCGGCAATGCTTTGTTGCTGTCAACCCGTTGGTCAACAAAGTAAGGAAGGCGCGCCTGATTTTCGGTAACGTAAGTATAAAACCCCACCTTGCCGGCAATGCTTCCGCGAATTTCAGCACCACGGGTATTGCTGTAGATGGACTTGTTTCCTGCGGTGGCATCTGTAAAACCGGCATTTGCATCTAACACCGGATTGATGTAGAGCTCAAAGTCCTTTTCACGATGAGAAAATAGAAAGGGTTTTTCTGTATAGAATTTCTTCAGTACCGGTTTTTTACTGATGGCTGAACTATCTCCGGTTACATCAAAATTGTCGATGGAAAGATAGTCGAGGTTAAATTTATCCTGTACAGAACGGTATTTGCCCGAATCGTTTATCTCGTTCAGAAAGGAGGCAATCTGACTGCGGCTGTAAGGTTTTGTGGAAGTGTGTAAGGTTTTGCTTAATGCACCATTTTTTATTTCCAACCGGTCAATTAAGTGATAAGTCTCGCTTCCGGTGGGAACAAAGCTACTTTGCGCCATTGCCGTAAAAGCGCTGAAGAATGCCAAAGTAGTTGGTAAATAAAGATTTCTGAGCCATTTACACATCAGCACAAAGATGTATAAAAAAAATGCAACTTCAAACCTGTGCGTTTAAGATGCTCTTACTAAATTGCGGCTTTATGAGTTTTGACGAAGCTAAAGTACGCATTGCCGAATTGGTGCAGGTGATTAATCACCACAATCACTTGTATTATGTGCTGGATAAACCTGTTATCAGCGATTATGAATTTGATCAGTTGTTGCAGGAACTTATCAGTCTGGAGAAAGAACACCCTCAACTACAGGATGCCAATTCACCTACTCAACGTGTGGGTGGTACTGTAACTAAAAGTTTTCAAACCGTAAAACACAAGTATCCCATGCTTTCTCTGGGTAATACATACAGCGAAGAGGAGTTGGGTGAATTTGATGCCCGCATACGTAAATCCATTGGCGATAATTTTGAATACGTAGCCGAGTTAAAATTTGACGGACTGGCCATTAGTCTCACATATCAAAAAGGCCGTTTAGTGCGTGCCGTAACGCGTGGTGACGGTACGCAAGGTGATGATGTAACCAACAACGTTAAAACCATTCGCAGTGTACCGTTGCAATTACCAGCGGGTGATTATCCCGATGAGTTTGAGATTCGCGGGGAAGTATTTATGCACCTGAAACAATTTGAAAGGCTGAATTCAGAACTGACGAAAGAGTTAAGAGAAAAAGGTTACGATGACGAGGAGATAGCAGAGCAGTTGTATAAAAATCCGCGCAATTTTGCTTCAGGTTCTCTCAAAATGCAGGACTCCGCAGAGGTGGCCAAAAGACAACTGGATTGTTTTCTCTACTTTATTTACAGTGATGAACCCGTTGCTGAAACACATGCAGAAAGCTTGAAAAAGGCCGCTGCCTGGGGCTTTAAAGTATCAGACCATTATAAGGTGTGTACCAACATGGAGCAGGTAATGGCATTTATTCACCAGTACGATAAAGAACGCGAACAGCTTAGTTATGATATTGACGGGGTTGTTGTTAAGGTAAACAATTACCGGCAGCAGGAAGAGTTGGGCTTTACAGCAAAAAATCCTCGCTGGGCCATTTCCTATAAATACAAGGCGCAAAGTGCCTCTACGCAATTGCTCAAGGTAACTTATCAGGTAGGGCGCACGGGGGCAATTACTCCCGTAGCCAATTTAAAACCTGTGCAATTAGCCGGTACTACTGTTAAACGGGCCAGCTTGTACAATGCTGATGAAATAGACCGACTTGACTTACACGAACACGATACAGTTTTTGTAGAAAAAGGCGGAGAGATTATACCCAAAATTACCGGAGTTGATTTATCAAAAAGACAATTGTTCTCAGCGAAAATAGACTACGCCTCTAATTGTCCTGAATGCGATACCCCTTTGGTACGTAAGGAAGGAGAAGCAGTTCACTATTGTACCAACGAACAAGGTTGCCCCCCACAACTCAAAGGCAAAATTGAACATTTCATCGGACGTAAGGCGATGAATATTGATAGTTTGGGTGCCGAAACAGTAAGTGGTTTATTTGATAAGGGGTTAATACGAACTTATGCTGATTTGTATGAACTCACCTACGAGCAGTTGATAGGATTAGAGTTTACTGTGGGTGAAGATGACTCGCTTAAAAAACGCAGCTTGCAGGAAAAGTCAGTGCAAAATATTCTGAAGGGTATCGAAGATTCGAAACAAGTTCCGTTTGAACGTGTGCTTTTTGCAATGGGCATTCGTATGGTGGGAGAAACAGTTGCGAAAAAGCTGGCTCAGCGTTTTCAGAATTTGCACAACTTAATGCAGGCCACTTATGAAGAGTTGGTTGCGGTGAGTGAAATAGGAGGAAAGATAGCTGAACAGGTAATTAAGTTCTTTGCTGAAGATGCGAACAAACTTTTGGTAGAACAATTGGCAGCAGCCGGACTGCAACTGGAAATTAAAGAAGAAGAAGGTTTTGAGCGGACTGAAAAACTAGCGGGTAAGAGTTTTCTGGTATCAGGTGTGTTTGCCATGAGTCGTGATGATATAAAGAAACTGATAGAGTCTAACGGAGGACGTAACGTGAGTAGTGTTTCAGGAAAACTGGATTATCTTGTAGCCGGAGATAAGATGGGGCCGGAGAAATTGAAGAAAGCTACTGACCTCAACATTAAAATTATTACTGAACAGGAATTTTTAGAGATGATAGCATGAAGTGGATTGAAGATATAAAGAAGAAATTAGGACGAATTGCATTAGATAAACAGGTGAAATCACTGCGCCAGGTGCGCAACATAAAGAAGTTTGATGATGCTGCTTACATTGGCATTTTGTACGATGCAACAGACGATGAGCATGCCAAAATAGTGCAGGATTATTCCGCACAACTGAAGGCGCAGGGAAAGAAAGTTTTTTTGTTGGGTTTTGTAAATGAGAAGGAACTTCCTTTTAAGTATAAGTTTCTGGCCTATACCGAATACTTCTGGCTCAAAAATTTGAGTTGGAATTACCTGCCCAGTGCAGAATCTGTAGGGCGTTTTATTAATGAAGAGTTTGATTTTTTACTTAACCTCTACATTGATCAAACCTTGTGGCTCGAGGCTGTTTCAGGCCTTTCACATGCCGGTTTAAGGGTGGGGAAATTCAGGCCCAAAAGCGAACTGTATTTCGACCTGATGATTGATACAGGTAATGACAACACACTAACCAACTACATTCAACAAGTAGACAGATACATTAAATCAGTATAACATGAGTACATCATTTACAGGAACAGGAGTGGCCATTGTTACTCCGTTTACATCAGCCGGAGAAGTTGACTTCACTGCTTTGGAAAAAATTATTAACCACCTGGTGGCAGGTAAGGTAGAATATCTGGTGGTTTTAGGTACCACAGGAGAAACCGCTACCTTAACTAAGGAGGAAAAGAAAAAGATATACGCATTTGTAGCGGAGAAAGCAGCCGGAAAAGTAGGACTGGTTGCCGGAATAGGAGGGAACAACACCCGTGAAGTAGTGGAAACCATTGAACATTTCGACTTTACCGGATACAACGGAATTCTTTCAGTGAGTCCGTATTACAACAAGCCCAATCAGCAGGGTATTTACCTGCATTACAAAGCTGTTTCTGAATGTACAGATAAACCCATCATTTTGTACAATGTTCCGGGCCGCACCGGAGCCAACATGACTGCTGATACCACACTTCGATTGGCACACGATTTCAAAAATTTTGTGGCCATGAAAGAAGCCTCAGGCAATTTTGACCAGTGCATGGAAATTATTAAAAATAAACCAAAGGATTTCCTGGTGATTTCAGGTGACGATGCTTATACCTTGCCTTTTATCAGCATAGGGATGGCCGGAGTTATTTCTGTTGTGGCCAATGCCTATCCGTTAAAATTTTCTGACATGGTGAGAACTGCTTTAGCCGGAAACATAACAGGAGCTCGTGCTGCTCATTATGATTTACTCGATACCATGAAACTCATCTTTGCTGACGGTTCACCGGGCGGCATTAAAGTAATACTTGAAGCGATGGGCCTGTGTGAAAATGTAGTTCGACTTCCATTAGCTCCCGTTAGCAGCAGTGTTAAAACTCAGTTGCTGGAAGCTATGAAGAGCGTTTAGTACATCTTATAGATTTTTTCATACTCCTTGAACTCGTGTTCTTCCTGAACTTTCAAATCCTGAAGTTCACCGTTGCTGATGTCATATACCCAACCGTGTAAATCTGGGAAGCCATATTGCTGGCGGTTACGTTGTACGTAAGACGTTTTCATCAGGTTAAAGATTTGCTCCCTTACTGAGAGTTCTACCATGCGTCTCAGTTTCTGATCAGGGTCTTCAATGGCATTTATTTCATGCTGGTGCAAACGTTGTACGTCTTTGATGTTACGCAACCATTTGTCAATTAAACCGTGTGGTTGTTGCTCCATAGCAGCTTTAATTCCACCGCACCCGTAGTGCCCGCAAACGATGATGTGTTTTACGTTTAGCACCTCTACAGAGTATTGCACAACAGACATCAGGTTGATATCCGTATTAACCACCAGATTGGCAATATTACGGTGTACAAACATTTCACCCGGTTCGGTTCCTGTAATCTCATTGGCAGGTACACGACTGTCTGAGCAGCCTATAAATAAGTATTCAGGAGCTTGCCCCTCAGCCTGACGTGCAAAGTAATCTGGATCATCTTTTGTTTTATCTGTAATCCATTTTTTGTTGCCTTTAAGTAGACGGGCATACGATTCCAGCATGCTTTGTTTCACATCTAATTTATTTTCTTCCATATTTATTCCTCCCAAAAATACCTGAATGTTATTCTGTTTTGCTTTTTCTCTGAATTCATTAATGGCTTCCATAACGTCCTTGTCCATGTAAAGACTTCTTGATGCATCTAATTCTACAATGGAGTCGGGTTTTATTTTTTCGAGTTCTTTGAGCAATTTATATTTATGCAGAAAAGTAACATTTTCACCTAAGCTTATCCGTATACGTTTGCCGTAGTCAACTACCTTTAAAACCGGTGCATTGTAATTGTTGCGAATGATAAAAATAAGTGCTACGCCTAATCCTATCAGCACGCCATACAGCAGGTCAATTCGTACAATAGCAAATATGGTTATGGCAAAAGGTATAAACTGATCCCATCCTCTTTTGTAGTAGTATGCAAAACTTTTTACATCCAACAGTTTATATCCGGTAAACACCAGAATAGAAGCCAAACTTGCTAAAGGGATAAGGTTGATAAAAGGAGCAAAAAAGATAACAGACAGTACAATAAATGCCCCGTGAAAAATAGTAGATGCCTTACTTTTGGCACCGGCTGCAATATTAACAGAGCCCCGAACAATAACAGCCGTCATCGGGATTCCTCCGAAAAGTGCTGCGGTCATGTTACCTGCACCCTGAGCAAGCAATTCTCTGTTGGGGGGCGAGGTTCTGGACCAGGGGTCAATTTTATCTATTGCTTCCAATGATAACAATGTTTCTATAGAAGCTACAATGGCCAGTGTTATAGCAATTTTATATACTTTGATGTTGGACAATGCGCCCCAGTTAGGCAGTGTGGTATTTTGAAAAAAGGCATCAAAACTGTTAATGGAGGGTACATTTACCAAATGATCAGGACTAAGCAGCAAGGTTTCATTTGTAGCAAAAATCATGTTCAGCACAATACCCAAGAGTACCACAACGAGCGAGCCCGGCACAGTTTTTAATTTCTTTGCAACTACTTTTTCCCAAAAGAAAAGCACGCCAATACTCAATACACCAATAAGCAGGATACCATATTCAATGTGCTTTAAAGAATGTATAAAGATGGTGAGCGAACTTGTTTCCACATCCTTAGGTAAATGATAGGTCTCGTTTAAATCCTGCTCTGCAATATTAAATTGCTCCACACCCATTTCTTCAATATCATACCCTATCATGTGCGGAAATTGCTTCATGATGAGCAGGATGCCTATGGCCGAAAGCATTCCTTTGATTACACTGTTGGGAATGTAATTAGCGATAGATCCCAGTTTTAGTAAACCCAAGGTTATTTGTATGGCACCGGCTATAAATACAGCCACCAAAAACATATCAAAAGAACCCAACTGACTGATGGCGGCTAAAACAATTGCGGTTAAACCTGCCGCAGGACCACTTACACTTAAAGAGGATTTACTTATTGCACCCACTAATAAACCTCCTGTGGCACCGGTAATCAATCCGGCAATAAGAGGAGCGCCCGAAGCATGTGCAATTCCTAAACACAGCGGAATAGCGACAAAGAATACAGCTAAACTTGCAGGTAAATCGTTTTTGATGTTTTTAAAGAAATCTTTCATATAGCTGTAAAAAAATAAAGCAACAGTGTGTGCTGTTGCTTTGATATATAGTAAGGAATTATTTTGCTTTTTTGCGTTCGAGCATTTGTCTCAGAATGTCTTTGAAAGCATCAGGTTTTTTATACCCCACTTCCATTACAAACTCATTCTTTTTAGGGAAATAAAAGACTGTGGTAGGGTAGCCTGAGAGTTGGTTGTTGGAAATAACTCCTACAAACTGATCTCCGGTGTATTTCTTACCATCGTAAGTATAGGTAGCACCCGCTATTTCAGGATTAAACTTTACGGGAACAAAATCTTTGTTTATAGTGGCTACAATTTCTGCATTGGCAAATGTTTCACGATCCATAACCTTGCACCATCCGCACCAATCAGTGTATACATCTACCACCATTATCTTATTTTTCTTTTTGGCTATCTCGTAGCCTTCATTCCATCCCAGCCATTTTAATTCTTCTGTAGCCGGTATGAATGCAAAAAATAACAAGGCGACAACAGGTAAAGCAAGTAACTTTTTCATTTTATCTGATTATTAATAGTTTCAAAAATACGACACTACTTGTTAGCAAACAATATGCCCGGATTGATTTTTAACGGGTGAAGAGGTTGATTAATTTGTAAGTTTCTTCAAAATGAACACCTTGTTTTATGCCTCGTTCGGTTCCAAGCCTTACTACAACAAGGTTTCTATGTGGTACAACAATAATGTACTGTCCAAGTATTCCGCGGGCATAATGAACCGGACGCCCTTCATAAGTTGTGAGCCACCATTGGTAACCATAAAAATCACAAATGTCTCCTTTTTCTGTTTTTACCATGTTGGGTGTTAATGCAGCCTGAAGAAAGGTGGAAGAAATGATCTGCTTGCCTTTCCAGTTGCCTTCATGCAATACGAGGTTTCCTATGCGGGCAAAGTCGGTAGCATTGCTGTTAATGCAGCAGTATGCCTTTTCATTCCCGTTCTCTTTGTCTAAACTCCATAAGGCTGTGTGTTCAGCCTGAACCGGGATCCAGAGTTTTTCTGAGCAATAATCGGCCAGTTTTTTTCCGGTGGCCTTTTCCAACACCATTTGCAAGGTTTGAGTATCTCCGCTTTTGTATTTCCAAACTGTGCCCGGGGAGTATTTTACTGAGAGGGAATTGATAAGTGAATGAAGGTCTTTGCCGTAGTATGCTTGTGTAGAGTGACAGAAAGGGGTGGTGTAGTCTTCTTCAAAATTCAACCCTGAACTCATGGTTAATAAATGTCTGATGGTAATGAGTTTTTTATCACCGTTGGCAAACTCGGGCAGGTAAAGGGCAACGGCATCATCAATACTTTTAATTTTTCCTTCATCAATAGCAATTCCGGTAAGTAGTCCCACTACACTTTTGGCAACAGAAAAAGAGTTGGACAAACTGTTGGAGGAGTAACCGTCCCAATACTGTTCATGCAGTAGAGAATCATTTTGTACAGCAACAATGGCCACCGTTCCCAAATCTTTGAAGAAAGTTTCTTCTTCTTCAGTTAATCTGATGGTATTGATTCGGCTGCTTTGTGGCCACTTAACTCCATCCAATGCTTTAACGGGTCTATTGTAAAAGATGGTGTAGTCGTCTAAATCAGGAGTTGTATGAATAAATGCGCGGGCCACATACTCATAACCGCACAGCACCAATGTAGAGTACATGAGTAGTAGTAAAGAGATAAGGCCGGTGAGCCATTTTACTATTTTGAGTTTCAAACTTGCGTGAAAATAATTCTCTGCCGGTAAAATCAACAGAAATATATATAAACAGGTGTTAAACCGTTGATTTATTTCTCAATATAATCTTGCACCAGGCTTTGAAGGTAAGCCTGTCCCAGTTTTATTTTTCGGTGTGAACTGTCAGCCACTGAAGTATGGTAAGGGTATGAAATGCGTTTGCCAATGTTATCGAACACCAGAGATTCATGAGCGTCAATCCAGCCGAAGCCATCGTTGTATGTATACCAGGCAAATGATTTTGCATGCTTACTCAACAGATTTTTGCTGTATGGAAACTGCTTCGATGTTTGACCAAGCGATTGAAGTAACGTAGCCGAAATATCAGTTTGGCTACCTGTGGTTTTACACTTAGTACCTTTCAGTTCAGGTTTTAATGCGCCCCCGGTAATAAGGAGTGGTATTCTGAATCTTCCGGGCACACTTAAATCAATGTAATTCTTAGGAAGGCGATGACCGTGGTCAGCCACCAAAATAATGAGTGTGTGGTTATACCAGGGCTGTTGTTTTGCATTGTCCATAAATTCCTTCAGGGCCATATCACTGTACCAAACGGCATTTCTGAATTTGTCTTCCTCTTTTTTCTTGGGGAATTTATGTTTCACGGGAATTTCAAAAGGTTCATGACTGCTTAAGGTAAGCAGGCTGTAGAAGAAGGGTTCCTTTACTTTGTTCAGGTCTTTAATCAACCGGTTAAAAACAATTCCGTCATGGGCTCCCCATTTCGAATTCATGTCCTTTTTTTCAAAACTATTTTTGTCAATAATTTTTTCGAAACCGCTATGGTAAAGATAGGCCCGCATATTGGCGAACTCTGATTCACCTCCGTAATAAAATGCCGTACTGTAATTTTGCTGAACAAAAGGAGCGGTGATTACAGGTAACTTCTCCATTTTTTCAGGTTGCGAAATAATGGAAGCTGATGGTTGAGAAGGGTAGCCGCTCAATACAGCTACAATGCCTTTATCTGTTCGGTCTCCACTTGCGTAGATGTTGGTGAACAATAACCCGTCTTTACTGAGTTGATGGAACCCGTCAGTAACTCCCTTTTCTCCGCCCAAACTTTCTATCACGTCAGCTGTCCAGCTCTCCAAAAGAATAACCAGTACATTGGGTTGGTTTACTTCGGTTAATGCGTTACTGTCTGTATAATTTTCCTGCACATAAAGTGACCGTGTGATTTTTTCAGCCTCTCGCATATCCATGTACCCGTATGGGTTTTTGCTCATCATGCCACCGGTATTAAAAACACTGTACATGATGTTCCATGGCGTATTTACCGCGGTATGATTCAACACAGCATGGTGTGAATAGAATACTGCACTCTGGTTAATGGGTACAACGCCAACACTTCCCCTAATGAAAAGAAAAAGTAAAGCGCAGGTACCAAGTGTATAAAGTGCAGCCAGCAGGTGTTGTTTTTTGCCGCTTACATTCGATCGCTTGAAAACATAATCATACAAATGAACTCCGGCTTGCAGCAACACCACAGCAGCAGCTACAGTTATGGTGAGTATAATAATAATGGTGAGGTACGGTGTTGCCGCAACAGAAGCCATCACTTCTTTGGGATATTTGGTGAATGAAAGGGCATAGGCATTGAGCTTATAACCCCACTCATGGTAAAGGGCAGTATCTACAAATTGAAGAATAGTTACTATGCCTACCAGCACAAAATTGTACCAGCGAATTATTACCACACTTTTATCGAGCAACAGGTAATTGCTGATAATGATGGCTAAAAACGGTATCGAAATCAAATACCCGGCAGCAGAAAAATCGAGTGGTAAGGCATGGTAAAAAGCACTGCTTATTTCAGACAGTTTAAGTCCGGTGAATTTTTGTTTGTTGTAAATAACAAATACAAGCCGGTGAAACTGAAAGAAAATCAACCAGAAGATAAAAAGCCTGAGCAGATATGACAGTTTTTTAAGCATGCTCAGTCTTCAGTGTAAATAAGTAATCCGGAGCGTATTTTGGGTTCTATCCAGGTCGACTTTGGAGGCATAATGAGGTTTTCTTCCGCTACAGCCTTTACTTCATTTACTGAGGTAGGATAAAGTGTAATGGCTATGCTGCACTCATTGGAGTCAACCATTTGCTGTAGTTTTTTAATGCCTTTGCTGCCGTCAATAAAGGCTAATCGGGCATCAGTTTTACTATCCGTGATATGGAAAATGCGGTTAATCAGAAACTCCTCCACAATACTTACATCCAGTTGATCTAATGTGCCGTGTAGTGAATCTGCATATTCTTTTTTGAGTGAAAGTTCATACGCATGCTGATTGAAATATAAACCAAACTGCATCTTTTTAAGCGGCTGATAAGGTAGATTACCACAAGGCTTTATGTGGAAGTATTGCCCGACTCTTGCCAGAAAATCTGGTGCGTTTACAATCTCATCATCTTTTACCAAACGGTGGTATTCGTATATGTGAAGCTTAGAAAAGGGGATAACACAAACCGGGAAAAAGTTGAAATGTTCTTCTCTGGTGTAGTGAGGGTTTTTCTTTCGCTCCATGTCGCAATAAGCCGCAGCTCCGGCAGAACGATGATGCCCGTCAGCTATATACAATTTATCTATGCGAAGAAAGTCCTCTGTAATCAGTTGTAAGGTTGCTTCATCCCGCACCACCCAAAGATTGTGCTTCAATGAATCATCACTTATAAAATTATAGTCTGGCTTCTGTTGTGTGATTTGTTCCAGCAACTCTTCAATCAAATTACTATCGGGATAGGTGAGGAGAACGGGTGAACCGATACTTTTAAAGAAGCTGATATGATCGAGCAACTCATTCTGTTTTTCTGTACGGGTATTTTCATGTTTCAGAATGCTGTTATTGTTGTATTCATCAACCGATGCCGCAGCTATTATTCCGGTGTAAGCTCTGCTTCCGTTAATACATTGGTATACGTAAAAGCAAGGTTGACTGTCGCGTATTAGCACTTGCTCCTGAATGAATTTTTGCAGGTACTCCATTCCTTTGGGGAAATGTTTGGCGGGGTTCTTTTTCTCCTCGGGAAAATGCAGGTGAGGTTTAACCACATGCAGGTACGATAAAGGGTTTTCCTGCATCAACTTCCACGAAGTTACTTTACTTGATGCATCCAAAAGCGGAGCCGATACCTGATCAGCCAGCTCAGGAGTGGGGCGCAATGCCCTGAAGGGTCGGATAGTTGCCAATACCTGAGGTTATTTCTTAAATTCCTGTATGATTTTTTCAGCCAGTTCAATGCCTATTCTGTTTTGGGCTTCTTTGGTTGAACCACCAACGTGAGGACTCAGACTCACATGCGGATGTTGAAGTATATCCATAAATACAGGAGGCTCTTTTTCAAATACGTCCAATCCGGCAAAGGCAATATGACCGCTGTTTAATGCAGCAAGTAAGGCTTTCTCGTCAATTACACCGCCACGTGCGCAGTTTACTAAGCCTACACCTTTTTTCATGGATGCTAGTTCAGCTTCGCCAATTACGGCTTTATCTCCTTCGTTAAACGGAACATGGAAAGTAATGTAATCACTTTCCGTTAGTACACGCTCTTTGCTTACAGTAGGTAATGTATGTTTTAAGCGATAGTCGTTTCCTAAAGCGGGCATGTAAATAGCCAGATCAACTTTCTCTACATAAGGATCGTACGCCAGCACTTTCATACCCATGCCTATGGCTATTTTAGCAACTTCCTGTCCTATTCGCCCAAAGCCTAAAATACCCATGGTTTTGCCTTGCAACTCAATTGCATTAGAGGCTGTTTTTTTCAGGTTGTTAAATTCTTCATTACCCTTTACAGGCATTACGCGGTTAGTGATTGGGAGAAAGCGAGCACCTGAATACAGATGTGCAAAAACTAACTCAGCTACTGAAACAGAAGAGGAGGCCGGTGTGTTTATTACCTTGATTCCTTTTTGTTTGGCATAATCCACGTCAATGTTATCCATACCTACACCGCCTCTGCCAATGAGTTTAAGATTGGGGCAGGCATCAATAATGTCTTTACGTATTTTGGTAGCGCTACGTACTAATACTGCATCGTAGTTCTTTAATTCTTCAGCCAGTTTATCCTGTGCTACTTTATCCGTAACCACAGTAAATCCTGCTTTTTCTAATATGGATTTTCCGTTGGCATCAATGCCGTCATTTGCGAGTATTTTCGTCATTTTGTGTTAGTTAATATAGGTGTTGGAGTTATTAGTTAATAGGGTTATTGGTTGATGGTGTTATTAGTTAAAGGTTATTGGTTAATAGAGTTATTCGTTACTGCTTGTTTGTTTTGTGTTTGCTTTTTGTTTTTGAAGAAAGTTGATATATCCATTGATGAGTCTGATACAAGAATTAATTTGTTCAACAGTTGTAGTGTATTCTTCTTCCAAAATATATTTTCGTCTAATGCATCGGTTAAATGGTTGTTAGCTTTAGTAATGGCGCCTTTTGCCATCTGGTAAATACTACTTACCCAATCACTTTATCAACCAATAACCTTATTACCTCCCGGCAACCTTTGCTTCAAACTCTTGCATGGCATCCACCAAAGCTTGTACACTTTCCAACTCCAGTGCATTGTATAAGCTGGCTCGCAATCCTCCTACAGAACGATGTCCTTTCAAACCGCTCAGGTTTTTGTCTTTGCAGAATTTCAGGAATTCATCTTCCAGGCTTTTATCATTGAGTACAAAGTTAACATTCATGCGGCTGCGGTCTTCTTTTGCGACTGTGCCAACAAACAACGGGTTGCGATCAATTTCAGCATACAGCGTATCAGCTTTCGCTTTATTGCGGGCTTCCATGGCTTCGAGTCCGATAGATTTTATCCAGCGGAGCGTGTGCATGCATACAAAAATGGCGAAAACACTTGGGGTGTTGTACATGGAACCATTGTCAATATGCACTTTGTAATCGAGCATGGTAGGAATGGTGCGTGCAACTCGTTTCTCCAAGAATGATTTTTTCAGGATAACCAGCGTGGTTCCGGCAGGACCCATATTTTTCTGAGCACCGGCATAAATCATGTCAAACTTATTCGCATCAAACGGGCGGCTGAATATATCTGAACTCATATCACACACCAATGGAACTCCATGCGTATCGGGGAAACTGAACATTTCTGTTCCGTAGATGGTGTTGTTACTGGTGCAATGGTAATAGGCTGCATCTGTTGGTATGCTGTAGTCCTTGGGTATGTAACTAAAGTTTTTATCTTCACTGCTGGCCAGTACGTTTACTTTACCAAACATTTTTGCTTCTTTAATGGCTCTGCTGGCCCATACACCAGTATTTACATATGCAGCGGTTTGGTTATCACCCAGCCAGTTCATCGGAATCATATCAAACTGCAGGCTGGCACCACCTTGTAGAAATACCACAGCATAATCATCATTTAGTTTCAGGATGTCTTTTACTAACTGTGTGGCTTCATCTACAACAGCTTCATATTCTTTGCTGCGGTGTGAAACTTCAATAAGCGATAAACCTGTACCTGCGAAATTTTTAAGTGCTTCAACAGAGGCATCAATTGCGGCTTGTGGTAAAATTGCCGGACCTGCACTGAAATTATGTACTTTACTCATGGAAGGAGTTAATTATTTTTTGCGAAAATAAGATTTCTCTGAGGTTATTCGTTAGCGTTGGGTGAAAAATGATTGAATATCTTGATATTTGTACGCTTTAAATATTTATGAAAAAAATCAGTATAGTCATTGTTGTACTCTTGGTCTCGCTAACTGCTGCGGCTCAGCAACCCATGAAAAATCCTGAGCAAAAAAAGAACACCGAGGAGCCAAGTGATAAAAAAGAGGATGAACCGGATAAACAGAAGCCTGAGAAAGACCCCTTCTGGAGCAAGGTAAGAGTGGGCGGAAATGCCTGGGCCTCCTTTGGAGATTTTACCTATGTTCTGTTGCAACCCACTATAGCATACCAGGCCACTGAAAGATTATTGGTAGGTACAAGCGGAACTTACATATATCAAAGTCAACAGGTGCCCACCTCAACAGGAGGTACGTTTAAGTTATCTTCCAGCTTGTATGGCGGGAGTGTATTGGCCCGGTACAATATTATCTCCGGACTTTTTGCCAATGCTGAGTACGAAGCACTCAATTATGATTTTTATGATCCTGCTGTTTACAACACCAGCAGAAGATGGGTGGGTAGTGCTTTAGTAGGTGGCGGTTACACATCAGGTGATATGGGCAGCTTCAGAGGACCATACTTGTTGGTACTTTATAACCTCAATCAAACTATTTACAGTCCGTACCCCAGCCCGCTTATTATAAGAGCAGGAATTCTGTTTTAACTGAACCAGTTTATTACTTGGGAAATAAATGCTTTACCTACTTCCGGCTTAAAGGCAATGGTAAAAATAATGCCGTGTAATGAACCGTAAAAGTGCGCCTCGTGGTTAATGTTGTCGGACCCTGAGCGATTGCTCATGTAGTAGGAATAAATGAGGTAACCTACACCAAAAAGTACCAGCGGAAAATGAATGGGTATGGGAAATATCATCACCATTTGAAAAGGGTCGAACAAGATAGCGGTGAACACAATAGCCGATACACCACCTGATGCACCCAAGGCATTGTAAGAAGGAACCGTGTTGTATTTTTTGTATGTAGAGATATTGGCTGCTGCAATACTGGAGAGGTAAAGAAATACAAACATAAAAGTTCCTTTACCACCAAACACGGCCCCGTAGTAACTTTCCACCATTTGTCCGAAGCTGTAAAGCACATACATATTCACCAACAGGTGAAAAAAATCAGCGTGTAACAATCCGCAGCTTAAAAAGCGGTACCACTCTTTTCGCACCCGTGTAACAAACGGGTTAAAAATGAGTTGATCCATCAACCGGTGATTTCTAAAAGCCAGCAGGCTGACTGCTGTGGTGATTAATACAATTATTAAAGTCATATCTTGTTGCCAAAACTACGCAAGAAAAGCGCATTTTTGAAGCAAAGATTAGCTAACCATTGAAAAGAATAGGTGTTTTATCAGATACACACAGCCATTTGGATGATGGAGTAGTGGAATATTTAAAAGAATGTGACGAAATATGGCATGCCGGAGACTGGGGGAGCATTGAAGTATCTGACCGGTTGAAATCTTTGAAAACCGTAAAAGGTGTATGGGGCAATATAGATGGTCGGGAGCTGAGGCTTACATATCCTGAAACAGCGGTGTTTATGTGTGAGGACGTAAAAGTACTCATTACCCATATTGCAGGTTACCCCGGTAAGTATGCCGCCAAGGTAAAGCAGCAGATTATGGAGCACAAGCCCGGCATTGTGGTTTGCGGACATTCGCATATCCTGAAAGTGCTATTTGATAAACAACTGAATCACCTTCACATCAACCCGGGTGCAGCAGGTATCAAGGGCTTTCATCAGGTACGTACATTAATCAGATTTTCTATTGATCATGCAACCCCCAAGGACTTACAGGTGATTGAACTTGGAAAACGGATATAAATAATATATTTGTCAGGTTGAAGAAATCCATTGCTATATCCTTATTCGCCATTATGCTCTACAACATTGCGGGGTATTATGCCGTATATAATGTATTGAACATTCAGGTGAAAAAGCATGTATGGAAACTTCAGAAAGGGCAGATACCGGATGCAGACTTACTGGCCTTTTCCCCCGATATAACAACTGATGCAGACTTTGAATGGGTGAAAGAACATGAGTTCCGTTACCGTGGAAATTTGTATGACATCATTCGCAAAACGGAAACTACAAACAGCGTAGTATGGTACTGTATTCAGGATGAACGCGAGCAGGAAATGTTGACTCACCTGAAGCAACAGGTACATCAGAACAACGGACATCCGGCTAAAAACGCCAAGCTCTTAATCAAAAGTATAGTCAAAGATTACATTGTGGAAATGCCTGCTTTTGTTCATGTTTCTGCCCTACAAATTGCACATTCTACTTATTTTATTTGCCTGTTTCTTTCACCTGATTTAACGCAGGAATCGCCCCCGCCAAGGGTAAGCTGACTTTACCAGTTCAGTTTTAGTTCTGTTCTTACATGCAATTTTATGTGAGCACACTGTTTTTATTTAATCACGTTTAATTTTTTATATGAAATACGCAGCAACATTACTGCTGCTATGCATAGGGTTTATTTCCCGTGCACAGCAGTTACACATATTTAATAAATCAGACCTTAAACCACTAGAGGGCGTTTTGGTCTACGTTCCTAATACTACCAATGCCGTTCAATCAAATGCCAAAGGAGTAGCTGACTTGACGGCTTTTTCATCTGCTGATACATTACTAATAAAGCTGGTAGGATTTCAAACCCAGCAATTCACTAAATCAGCTTTGGAAGCTAAAGCATTTAAAATTTACCTGAGTGAGGTAAGCTTTGATTTGGATGAAGTAGTGCTCACAGCAAACAAATCCGAAGAGAAGAAGATTGATATTCCGCAACAGATTGAAGTTATCTCAGCCCGTAAAATAGAACAAAACAATCCGCAAACCTCAGCCGATTTGTTACTACAAACAGGTAAAGTGTATATGCAAATGAGCCAGCAGGGTGGCGGTAGTCCCATTTTGCGCGGCTTTGAAGCCAACCGTGTATTGATGGTGGTGGATGGAGTTCGCCTGAACAATGCCGTGTACCGTGCCGGGCATTTACAAAATGTAATTACCATTGACCCCAATAGCATTGACAGGGTAGAGGTAATGTACGGCCCCGGTTCTGTTATGTATGGCAGTGATGCCTTGGGTGGAGTAATGCATTTTTACACTAAACGTCCGCAGTTGTCTACTACAGGTAAATTATTGGTTAATGGATCTTCTTTTGTTCGCTATTCTTCCGCCAGCAATGAAAAAACCGGCAACGTATCCGTAAACATCGGAGGTAAAAAACTGGCCTCATTTACCTCTTTTACCTACAAAGATTTTGGCGATTTAAAAGCCGGTGCCAACCGCCCGGGCGCCTATCCTGAATTAGGGAAAGTGCTCTACTATGCACAACGCATCAACGGTGCTGATTCAATGGTGAAGAACAAAGATTATAATGTTCAGAAAGGAGCGGGGTATTCGCAGTATGACATTACTCAGAAATTTTTATACAAAGCGGGTAAGTACATTGATGTATTGCTTAATGTGCAATATTCCAACTCAACCGATGTACCTCGGTTTGACCGTTTGACTGAATACAGCGGCAGTAAACTCAAGTTCGCTGAGTGGTACTACGGACCGCAAACACGTTTCTTTAATTCGCTAACAACAGAGTTTAAAAAAGAGAATGCTTTTTATAAAACCGCACGCATTATTTTATCTCAGCAAACTATTGATGAATCAAGACACGACAGACGCTTTAATACAGTAAATAAACGTTCTCAAATTGAAAAAATAAACGTCTACGCGCTTAATGCAGATTTTATAAAAGACTTTAAAAAGAAACACGAGTTGCGCTACGGTGCAGAGGTGTTACTGAACAAGGTAAACTCAAAAGCGCATTTTGAAGACATCACCACAGGAGCAATTTCAAAAGCACAAACCCGTTACCCTGACGGTGGTAGTGACATGAACACGATTGCCGCATATTTGACTCATCGCTGGGAGATCAACAGAAAATTCATTTTGTCATCAGGTGCCAGATTCAGTTCCGTGAAATTGTCTTCATCTTTTGCTGATACTACCGTTTTTCCTTTTCCATTTGCTGATGTAAACAATACATTCACTGCCCTGAACGGAAGTGTTGGCCTGGTTTACCTGCCGGGCAACGATTGGCGTTTATCTGTATTGGGTTCATCGGGTTTCAGAGCACCCAATGTTGATGATGCCACCAAGTTTTTTGACTCCAAACCCGGGGCGGTTTTAGTAGTACCTAATTCATTGCTTAAACCTGAAAATGTATACACCGCTGAACTCACCATCGGGAAAGTAATTGACAAAAAAACACGTGTTGAACTGAACGGGTATTACAGCCATTTTAACAACATTATTGTTACTGCTCCGTATTTGTTAAATGGTCAGGATTCTGTGTTCTATAACGGTTTATTATCCGCGGTGCAGGCCAGTCAGAACAAGCGCAGTGCTTACATTACCGGCTTTACGGCAACACTGGAGTCTGAACTCACACCTTCTTTTGCTATGCAACATACACTCACGTATACCTACGGCAGGCTCAATGATGTTAACGCATCAGGTAAAGATACACTTACCCCGTTAGATCATATTCCGCCTGTGTACGGCCAATCTGCTTTTGTGTTGCGCAAAAAGAAATTCAGAGCAGAGTTTCAAGTACGTTACAATGCATGGAAACTAAAGAAAGATTATAGGCTGAATGCTGAGGACAATGAAGACTCTGCAACACCGCAAGGTATGCCCGGTTGGTGTGTATTTAATCTGAGAACAGAATACACCTTTAATCAATATTTCAAAGTGCAGGCTGCGGTGGAGAACATATTAGACTACCATTACAGGTATTTTGCATCGGGTATTAGTGCCCCGGGCAGAAACTTTGTTTTGGCTTTAAGAGCAAATTTTTAATATTTGAGGCATGATGAAATATTTGAGTTTAGGTATAGTGCTCGCTGTATTGACCTGTACACAGTCCAAGGCACAGCATAACAAGTGGTGTATAACAGATGAAATACATGCAGAGCAATTAAAAAATGATCCGCAGATGTATTTGCGCATGCAGCAGTTTAATGAGCTGGTAAAAGCCGCTCAGGAAGGTAAAACCAAAGCCAATGCGGAAGATGTAGACCAGATTATAAAAATTCCGGTGGTGTTTCATGTGTTTCATGAAAATGGTAATGAGAATATTTCCCGCACCCAAATTCTCGATCAGATCAGAATCCTGAACGAAGATTTCAGGCGTTTAAACAAAGACAGTATAAACACTAACTCTGTTTTTAAAGACGTAGCCGCTGATTTTAAAGTGGAGTTTGAACTGGCAAAGTTGGATCCTAACGGACGTTGTACCGATGGAGTAGTAAGAATGTACACCCGTTATACGTCCAATGCAGATGATAACATCAAACGTTTGAGCGTATGGCCCAACAACCGCTACCTCAATGTATGGGTGGTGAAAAACATTAAAGACAGGGGAGATGCGGGCACCATACTTGGTTATGCGCAGTTCCCTTGGGCCATTAACGGTAAGCAATCCAGTGTTACAGACGGTGTAATTATTCGCCATGATTATATTGGAAGTGTGGGCACCAGTAATGCTGCACGTGCAGGTAGAGTAGCTACGCATGAAATCGGTCATTGGCTCGGATTATTTCATCCGTTTCAGGGCGGTTGTGAACAAGGAGATGATGTGTTAGATACTCCTCCGGTTGATGAAGCCAGTTACGGCTGCAATCGCATTAACTCCTGCACCAATGATAACCCCGATTTGCCTGACCAGATTGAGAATTTTATGGATTACGCAGACGGCAGTTGTCAGAATATGTTTACCAAAGGACAAAAAGCCCGCTCTCGCCAGGTGTTGTTTATAAACAGAGAAGACCTTTGGAAAGAAAGTAACTTGGTGGCTACCGGGCTTGTCGGACAGTCGGCTCAGGTTTGTGCTTTGATACCCGTGGGAGCTGCCTTTTGCAGTAACAACTACCCTTGCGAAGGAACCTCTATCACCTTCAGGGATATTTCTTACAATACTACCGTTAGCTCACGCACCTGGTTGTTTGAAGGCGGTACACCGGCCACATCAACGGCTGCAAATCCGGTAGTTCAATACAGTACTTCCGGTAAATACGATGTAACCCTTATTGTATCCAATGCCAATGGAACAGATACCGTTTGGTACAATGATTTGGTAATGGTTTCTTCCGCCATAGCTGTGGTAAAAGCCCCGCATGCCGAGAGTTTTGAAAACACTGCTCTGGCTATTGAAGCCTGGTATTCCACCGCTACAGGTCCCAATCAATGGGCCATTTCCGGTTTAGCTTCATACGGAAACAACAAAAGTATCCGGGTGAGAAATAATTTCGGACAAAACGGAAATATCCATTCCCTCATTTCTCCTGCTATCAGCACCAGCGGACTAACACCTGTTGTACTTGGTTTTGCCTATTCCTATGCGAACAAAACAGGCTCATTTATTGGCGATGTTACCGCCCCAAATGACAGGTTAACCATAACCGTGAGTACTGATTGTGGTAACAGTTGGACCAACATCTGGTCAAGAACGGGTGCACAACTGTCTACCATAACCGGTACAATTAATCCTGAGATTGATTTTGTTCCCACCGGACCTGAAATGTGGAAGACTGCTGCTGTTCCTGTAGCCCTGGCCTCCAACCAACCCAGTTTGCGTTTCAGATTCGATTTTCAAAGTGATGGCGGTTCCAACTTCTACCTCGATGATATCACCATCAGCAACACAGGTACCCTGTCTACCTGTAAGGAGATAAAATCAAAGCCGCTTTCGGTTTATCCCAATCCGGCTCAAAACGAGGTTTTTTTAACAACAGAAACTGCTTTGAAAGAAGTAACCTGCACTGACATACTGGGCAGAAAAATAACTACCCAATGGAAAGTAAACGGGCCCGAAGGAGCACTGTTGAATACTACTGATTTAGCCAACGGGGTATACTTTATTCAGGCTACTGATGTGGCAGGCCAACTGTACTCAGCAAAAATTGTAGTAAAGAAATAAGAATAGTTTGTTTTAATCAGCAAATTCCCTAATTTCGCAGCCTTAATTAGAAAAGTCATGGCAGTTACTAGACTAAAAAGAAAAAACAGGTTAAACAAAACCGTATCAAGACAAAAGCAAACCATGTTAGCTCTTAATCGCGCTAAGGTGAATGTTAAATCTCCTTACAAAGAGCAATCTGGTGTAATTGAAGAATAATCTCTTCAAGGCAACAATATGAAGCCTCTTCGGGAAACCGGAGAGGCTTTTTTTGTTATGCTGATGGTTGTACTTGTGTTGATTTTAGCATTAAAAACGGCTCATCCCATGGCCACTTCTTCCAACTCTTTGCGGTAATCGTACTGCAAATCTTCGTGCATGGAGGAAATGAGTTTTTCAATTTTTTTGATTTGGGCAGCATACAGGTTTACCATTTGCTGACTTTTTTCAATACCCAATCCTGCATTTTTAAGTTTATGGCAAAAGTACAACAGCAACTCTGCCGTTACCTTATCAGAAGCGGCATAACGGCTGTAGCGCGTAATTAAACGCAATATTTTGCGCACACTTTTTTTGATGTAGTACATACTATCGGTATTCATCTGTTCAAAACCGCTGTTTATTTCTTTCTTAATTCCTTCCACAAAAGCCTGATTGTCGGTTGATTCAAACAGCAGGTAGGTAAGCAGTTCCTTGTTTTCTTTTTTGAACCGTACAAGTCGTATACACAACTCCACCACCTGAGCAGGAGGCAGGTTGTTCAGTTCTGCTTTCAGTTCATGTAAGGTAGCTGCTTTCATGCTGCAAACTAAAGAAAAATAAGGGCATTTGTTTTTAGCTGTTCTCTACCCGGAGCATTTGTATTAACCAGCCCTGAAAGTGCGATCTATCTGAAAGAGAGGGGTAATAGCCCCTCCGCCCTGAGATATATTAAATGAAAAAAGCCGCTGAAAATCAGCGGCTTTCTGTGCCCAAGAGGAGACTCGAACTCCTAAGCCCATACGAGCACCACCCCCTCAAGATGGCGTGTCTACCAATTTCACCACTTGGGCCTTTAGAGGTACCGAGCAGATTCGAACTGCTGTAGGAGCTTTTGCAGAGCTCTGCCTAGCCTCTCGGCCACGGTACCTTGTAAAGTGGTGCAAAGATATAAAAATTGTATTCCCATGCACAAATAGTTTTTCTGTAAACACAGATATTGTGCTTATCGGGTGATAACCAGTTTGCCTTTATACAGCAACTCTTCTCGTTCGTTGAATATTTCAGCGTAATACATTCCGGTTGTTATTCCGGCTACATCCACATCTATTTTTTTCTCCTGGTAATCGGTATTAAGCGGGAAGGTTTTTTCTAGTGTAGCTTGCCCGTGTAGAGAAGTGAGCAAAAGTTTTATCTGTGTAAACCTGCACCTGTTTTCTATTACAATGCGCAGTTTATCCTGAACGGGGTTAGGCATCAGTTCAATGCCAATGGGTTCCAACAGCGCTGAGTCAACCGGTTCGCGTAGGTAATATCCATGCAGCAGATAAAAAGCTTTACGCGCATCGGGTATTCCGTACCCCAAAGCTGTATCGGGGGTAGAATATTGATGGGCACTTTGTATTAACGCCTCCCGTATTTGCCAGGCGGTGGCTTGTGGCTTGCTGCTCCACAAAGAAGCGGCCAGTGCACTCATTAACGGACAACTGAATGAAGTGCCGTTTACCCGGTAGATGTTTCCGTCAGTGCCCACAACAGTGCTTCTGCTGCCCAATGTAACTACCTCGGGTTTTAATCGTCCGTCAGCCGTTGGTCCGAAACTACTGAAACTAGACCTTACGCCTAAGCTGTCTACCGCACCAACTGTAAGTACACTGTCACCATCAGCAGGAGCAGAGATGTATTTCCATGCACTGTTACCTTCATTACCCGCACTGTTTATCACAAGAATTCCTTTGGTAGCAGCTAAATCGGCAGCACGGGTTATGATGGTGGTATTACCATCCATTTCTGAATAAACATAGTTTTCCAAACTATCCGTCATGCCTTTGGAATACCCCAGTGAGGTGCTGAAAATATCTGCTCCGATACTATCTGCCCACTCAGCAGCCATAGTCCAGTTATCTTCTTCTCTTCTTGATTCAGAAGAAATGTCTTCCGTACGAGTAAGTAAAAACTGTGCATCATAGGCGCCTCCATATAGTTTTTGCGGATAGATGGCCGCGATATTAGAAAGCACCATAGTGCCGTGTCCGCCTGCGTCAAACACATGCGGGTCATTATCTACAAAATCATAAGTGCCCAGTATTTTGTTTTCCATAAACAAATGCCTGAATGCCGGTATTTGGTGGATGTTTAAATACCCATCATCCATCAGGCAAATGAGTTTGCCTTGCCCGCGGTACTCGTGTGCATTTAAAACATCATTAAACGTTATTCGAAGTTGTTGCCGGTATATGGAAATATGGCTGTAATCTACATCAAAATCATAGGCGGAATGACTTCTTACTACTGACGAATAATACGGCTCACTTACTAAACTAATATTCCTTACAAAGAATAATTCTTTAGCTTGTTTCAACTGCTGCTCATTCATTTCAGCCAGCGCATAATTGAGCCATTTTGAACGGGAAATTATGTTCACCTGAAAATTTTCAAGTACCTTGAGGTAGGTAGAACAGATGGGGTAATCGGTAAAATCAATTGTTATTCCCTGACTTTTTCTTCGATCAATTGATTTGGCTGAAAGAAATTGTTCCGGTTTAATCTGGCTGATGTCGCCCTTATCTTTAAAGTAAATTCTGTACAAAGGAGTCTGGGCAAAACAGGCAGCAGAAATGCCCCATAGAAATAAAAACAATACTTTTTTATGCACCCCGCAATTTAGTGTTAGCAGCAGGTAGTTTAAAATAAAATTTGTGAGATTGATTTCAGTTTGTAGTTTTAGCATCAGAACCAAAACCAACCACCAATGAAAAAAGTGTTAAAATGGATAGGAATAATTGTCCTGCTGTTTGTAGTAATCGTAACACTGGGAGCCTTGTACATTGGCTTAAGTGATATCCCGACTTACTCTCCGGTTACCTCAGATTTTAAAGCAGATGTAACTGCTGAACGGGTGATGAACGGGCAACGTATTGCATCCATGCTTTGTGTACAATGCCATGCAGGAGAAGATGGAAAGTTAACAGGCAAACTGATTAAAGATATTCCTGCTGAATTTGGCAAAGTGTATTCAAAAAATATAACTCATCACCCTGAAGCAGGAATTGGGAAATGGACAGACGGGGAATTGTACGTACTGTTAAGAACCGGTTTGAAACCTGATGGAAAATACCTTCCTCCCTACATGCCCAAGTTCCCGTTGGTAGCAGATGAAGACTTAAAAGACATTATTGCCTGGTTGCGCTCTGATGGTTATGCGCTTCAGGCGGAAGAAAATGAGGCTCCTGATTCTGAGCCTTCTTTTGTTACAAAGCTACTCTGTAGAGTTGCATTTAAACCTTTGCCTATGCCGGAACAGGAAATTAAACGTCCGGATACGAATGATTTAGTGGCTTTAGGTAAGTACATTGTAGATGGTCAGATTGCTTGTTTTGCCTGTCATTCCAAAGATTTTAAAACCATGAATGTATTGGAACCTACCAAATCAGAAGGCTACTGCGGTGGCGGTAATCCGCTGTTAAATTTAAGCGGAGAAATTATACCCTCAAGTAACATTACAATGGACAAAGAAACCGGCATTGGCAATTACACCGAGGAGCAATTTATCAATGCAGTTAAGTACAACAAAAAAACGGACGGCACTTTACTTCGTTACCCCATGGTGCCTCACTCAGCACTAACCGATTACGAAGTAAGAGCTATTTTCGCTTACTTAAAGACTGTACCGGTAATATCCAATAAAGTGAAGTAAAAGCACTGTAGTAAATCATACACAAAACAAGTGTCTTTATTTGCTGCATTTTATAGTTTATTCAGCTCCGGATAGCTCATTATTTTCACAGCGGTTAAAACAATTTCTGTACACATTTGTATCTTATTTAGAATTATTCAAAATAAGTCTTTTCTATTATCCAGCATTGACTTATTTTTGCTCGCTTAATGTTATTTAATTAGTCTAAATACAAAATTTAAATGCCTGAGAATGTTGACATATTAGAGGAATTAACGAATAGTGAATACAAATACGGTTTTGTAACTGATATAGAAATGGAAACGGCCGCCAAAGGCCTTACTGAAGACACTGTTCGTTTTATCTCTGCCAAAAAAAATGAGCCCGAGTTTATGTTAGAATGGCGTTTAAAAGCATTCAGACACTGGCTGAAATTGGAAGAACCAACCTGGCAGAATGTTACTTTTCCTAAGATTAACTACCAGGATATTATTTATTACGCTGCCCCTAAGGAAAAAAAGAAGTACGATAGCCTAGATCAGGTAGACCCGGAGTTACTCAAAACATTTGAAAAATTAGGCATATCCTTAGGCGAACAAAAACGTTTAACCGGAGTGGCCGTTGATGCAGTGTTTGATTCCGTTTCTATTGCCACCACGTTTAAAGATAAATTACATGAGGTAGGGGTTATATTTTGCTCCGTAAGCGAAGCTGTTCAAAACCACCCTGAGTTGGTAAAGAAATACCTGGGTTCAGTTGTGCCTTACACCGATAATTATTTTGCTGCACTTAATGCTGCAGTATTCAGTGACGGTTCATTTGTATACATCCCCAAAGGTGTTCGTTGTCCGATGGAACTTTCTACGTATTTCCGCATCAATGCTGAGAATACCGGGCAGTTTGAACGTACATTGATTATTGCTGATGAAGGAGCACACGTAAGTTACCTGGAAGGTTGCACAGCACCTATGCGTGATGAAAACCAACTGCATGCCGCGGTGGTGGAATTAATTACCATGGACAATGCTGAGATTAAATACTCTACTGTACAAAACTGGTATCCGGGAGATAAAGAGGGCAAAGGCGGCATATTTAACTTTGTTACCAAGCGTGGTACTTGCCTGGGCAAAAACTCGAAAATAAGCTGGACACAGGTAGAAACAGGTTCAGCGGTAACGTGGAAATACCCAAGTTGCATTTTGAAAGGAGACAACTCAGTAGGTGAATTTTATTCAGTTGCAGTAACCAATAACATGCAGCAAGCTGATACCGGCACCAAAATGATTCACTTAGGGAAAAATACCCGCAGTCGTATTGTGTCCAAAGGTATATCGGCAGGTAAATCGCACAACACTTACAGAGGTTTGGTAAAGGTTAGTAAAAAGGCTGATAAGGCCCGCAATTATACGCAGTGCGACAGTATGCTCATTGGCGACAGATGCGGAGCACATACTTTTCCATATATTGAGATTAACAACAAATCAGCGGTTGTAGAACATGAAGCCAGCACCAGTAAAATTGGTGAAGACCAGATTTTCTATTGCAACCAGCGCGGTATAGGAACAGAAGAAGCCATAGGTTTAATTGTAAACGGATTTTGCCGTGAAGTACTTAACCAACTACCTATGGAATTTGCTGTAGAAGCACAAAAATTATTAGCAGTTAGTCTGGAAGGAAGCGTAGGATAATTATTGAAAGCCAAATTAGATGAGCACAGTAATAATCTGTGCAATCTGTGGCATACTAAAGAATACATATGTTAGAGATTAAAAATTTACAAGCAGAAATTGATGGAAAGAAGATTCTGAATGGAATCAATTTGGTCGTAAATCCCGGAGAAGTTCACGCCATTATGGGCCCTAACGGTGCCGGCAAAAGCACACTATCTGCTGTATTGGCCGGTCGTGCTGATTATGAAGTAACCGGGGGTTCTGTTTCTTTTAACGGAAAAGACTTGCTTGAAATGGCTCCTGAAGACAGAGCACGTGAAGGTGTTTTTCTGGCTTTCCAATACCCTGTAGAAATACCGGGTGTAAGTACCGTTAATTTTTTGAAAACAGCCATCAATGAAAAGCGTAAATACTTAGGTTTGGATCCTATGGAGGCCACCGACTTTCTCAAGTTTATGCGGGAGAAAATGGAGCTGATGGAAATGGATAAAGCACTTACAAGCCGCAGCCTGAACGAAGGTTTTAGCGGAGGAGAGAAAAAGCGCAATGAAGTATTCCAAATGGCTATGCTGGAACCTAAGTTATCCATTATGGATGAAACAGATTCAGGTTTGGACATTGATGCCTTGCGATTAGTTTCAGCAGGTGTAAACAAGTTGAAAGACGGTGAACGCTCATTTGTAGTTATTACACACTACCAGCGTTTGTTGGATTATATCGTTCCTGATTTTGTACATGTGCTTTACAAAGGTCGCATTGTAAAAAGCGGAGATGCCGGTTTGGCCAAGGAGTTGGAAGTAAAAGGATACGATTGGATTAAAAACGAAGTTGAAGCTGCCGTATAAACTATGCTAACAGAAAAAGTAAAACAGGATTTTCAGCAATATATACTGCAGGCAGAAAAAGGAAATGCATTTACGCAAATAAGGGAACATGCGTTTGCTGAGTTTGAGAAGCTGGGTTTTCCTACCATAAAACAAGAGGAGTGGAAATACACCAATCTGAAAACCGTTACTGAAAAAGAGTTTCAATCAACCTGTGAAATCAATTCGCACATTAAAGAATTGGTGAAACAGTCCATATTCGCTCAGCTTAAGGCCAATTTACTTGTTTTTGTAAACGGCACTTTTGTGAGTGAGCTTTCCAGCATATTGGAAACCGATACTGCCGTGGTTATTGGCAGTCTGGCTACAGAGCGCAAAAATCACGAAGCTGTTTTTACCCGTCATTTCGGGAAATACGCAAAGGTGGAAGGAGAAGCTATGAACGCTCTCAACACAGCTTTATTAAGTGATGGTGCATTTGTACACGTTGCAGCAGGTAAAACTGTGCAGTTTCCTATTGTTATTTATAACCTGGTTGACGGCTCAGATATGAATGTGCTGAATCAGCCTCGCAACCTGATAGTGTTGGAAAAAAGTGCTTCAGCCACCGTTGTGGAAGCCTACTTCGCCACAGGAAAAAATGCCTCATTTACTAATGTGGTAACAGAAATATATGCGGATGAAAATGCACATCTGGAGCAATACAAAATTCAACAACAGGAAGGGGAGTGTTACCAGAATAATTTCACTCAGGTGTTTCAAGAGAGTAACACCAGCATCAACCACGTTACCCTTACACTTGACGGCACATTTGTTCGCAACAACCTGCATTTTTACATGAATGGTAAAAACTGCAACAGTTTACTTTACGGATTGTACGTAACAGGCTCTAAAAACTTTGTAGATAACCATACCCGTGTTGATCACGCTCAGCCCAACGGTTTCAGTGATGAGAAATATAAAGGTATTCTGAAAGATCAGTCAACTGCAGTATTTAACGGCAAAATTGTGGTGCATTTAGATGCACAAAAGACTAATGCGTATCAACGTAATCAGAACATTTTGTTGAGTGATGAGGCCACAGTAAACACCAAACCTCAACTGGAAATTTTTGCTGATGATGTAAAGTGTACACACGGTGCCACCATCGGACAGTTAGATGAAGAACCTATGTTCTACTTACGTAGCCGGGGTATTCCGGAAAGTGAAGCACGTAAAATGTTACTGAATGCTTTTGCTGATGACATTGCTGAGAAGATAAAAATACCTGAACTGGTAGCATTACTGGAAGAGCAAATAGATAAAAAACTGTAGTCAGAGAAAATATAATCTGTGAAAACGGTGGCAAAATTAGACTTAGATTCAATCAGAAATCAGTTTCCTGTTCTTCATCAGGAAGTCAACGGTAAACCGTTGGTTTACTTTGACAATGCTGCCACTACACAAAAACCTAAACGTGTTATTGATGCTCTGGTAAAATACTATGAGTACGACAATGCCAATATTCACCGTGCGGCTCACACTTTGGCGTCACGCTCTACTGAATATTTTGAACATACCAGACAGTCAGTTCAGCAATTTATAAATGCCCGTGAAGCCGATGAGTGCATTTTTACCAAAGGAGTTACAGAAAGTATCAACTTAGTGGCCCAAACCTGGGGACGAAAATTCCTTACAGCGGGTGATGAGGTCATCATCACTACCATGGAGCACCACAGCAACATAGTTCCCTGGCAAATGATTTGCGAAGAGAAAGGCGCAATTCTTAAAGTAATTCCTATTAATGAGGCAGGTGAACTGGTGATGCCTGAATACGACAAACTTTTGTCGAACCGCACCAAAATGGTTGCCTGTGTTTGGGTGAGTAATGCTTTAGGAACAGTAAATCCGGTTAAAGAGATTATAACCAAAGCGCATGCCGTTGGTGCTAAAGTGCTGTTGGACGGAGCACAAGCCTGCTCACATCTGGATGTTGATGTGCAAGATTTAGATTGTGATTTTCTGGCGGTTTCTTCGCACAAATTGTATGGCCCCACAGGCGTTGGGGTGTTATACGGAAAACGGGAGATTTTGGAGTCCATGCCACCTTATCAGGGAGGCGGGGAAATGATAAAAGAAGTGACCTTTGCCAAAACTACGTACAATGAAATACCCTATAAATTTGAAGCAGGTACACCTAATATTGCTGATGTAATTGCCTTTCAGTATGCACTTGAATTTGTTCAGGAAATAGGGAAGCCAAGTATCACAGCACATGAAAATGAGTTGCTCAAACACTTCACCGAAGGAGTGAATTCAATCAATCAATCGGCTCGTGCACCAATTAACTTAATTGGAACAGCGCAGGAAAAAGTCTCAGTTCAGTCCTTTACGTTCAAAACGTTACATCATTTTGATGCAGGTATGATGCTCGATGCAAAAGGCATTGCTGTACGTACCGGACACCATTGCACTCAACCTTTAATGCACCGATTCGGGTTGGAAGGAACAGTGAGAGCATCCTTTGCCGTATACAATACAAAGAATGAAATTGACGTGTTGTTAGATGCATTGGAACGACTAAATAAGTTATCGGCATAATCAGATTAAAAGTGACGAATACAACCGATATACAAAACGAAATCATTGAGAACTTTTCCCTGTTTGACGGAGATATGGAAACTACACTGTTTTATCTGATGGATTTAGGTAAAAAATTACCTGCTATGCCACAGGAGCATAAAACGGAAGACTACATTATCAAAGGTTGCCAGAGTAAAGTTTGGGTATATCCCTCGTTTGTTGAAGGTAAAGTGCATTTGGAAGCCGACAGTAATACAGAAATCACCAAAGGGCTGGTGTACCTGTTGTGGAGCATATGGAACAACCGCACACCTGAAGAAATATTAAATACGGAACTGTTTTTCATAGACAAAATAGGGATGAGTCGTATGATAGGTTCGCAACGCAGCAACGGTTTTGCTAATATGATTAAACAAATGAAAATGTATGCCCTGGCTTACAGTGGTAAACCTGAGCAAAATTAATTGAATGACTATGACAGAACACAGTACTGAAAACACACATCAACCAAGCAGAACTTTTGCAGATGTGCAAAATGAAGCGATAGAGGTTATTCAAACCGTATTTGACCCTGAGATTCCCGTTAACATATACGAGCTGGGGCTCATTTACGAAGTAAAAGTTTCTAACGATTTAGATATCGAAGTGATTATGTCACTCACGTCTCCGTTTTGTCCGGCTGCTCAAAGTATGCCGGCTGAAATAAAAGAAAAGCTGGAAAAAATTGAAGGAGTGAAGGGGGTAGAGGTAAATGTAGTGTTTGAACCACCGTGGACACAAGACATGATGAGTGAGGCGGCCAAGCTTCAACTCGGGTTCATGTAATTTTTGATCCGGGTATTTTAATCCATTTGATTTTCATTATATTGCATTCGCAATGCAACATATTGGCCTGTTAAAGTGTCAATAGGTACATAAACCCGATTAGAATGAGAATACAAGCCTGCGGCCGCACGATTATAGTACTGCTTTTAATATCATTTTTGCCGCTCACAACTTGGGCAAAACACTTGGTTGGCGGAAGCATGCAGTATACTTACATCGGTCAGTTTAATGGGTTGCAGCGATACAATATTAAATTAACCCTTTACAGAGATTGTCAGGTTACCCCCACCAACCCCAACCCTACAGCTTTTGATCCGGATATCACCATAGGTATTTTTAATGCCAACGCTACACGTACGTTAGAAACTTCATTAAATATTCTGAAAGGTACTGAGGTTGCAGTAAATCCTCCAACAGGCGGGAGTAATTGTTCTTTTCTACCGAATGTATGTTTAAGAGAGGCCGTTTATCAAAAAAATGTTGATTTACCGGCCAGCACGGTGGGTTATCATTTGGTATGGCTGCGTTGTTGCAGAACAGATATAATTACCAATTTAACTCAGAATGCAGGGCAGGGATATTATGCGTTTATTCCACCTACTGCAAACAATAACAGTTCTCCCTACTTTGTGGGTGTACCGGCACCATTCATTTGTGCCAATGATTTAGCTCAGGTGATAAACACCGCTACCGATCCCAACGGAGATAGTCTGGTGTATTCTCTGGTTCATCCCTATGCAGGAGGAACGGCCACACAACCTACACCCTATGACCCCAATCCGCCAGCAACATTGTCTTTACCTATGCCATTGGTAACCTACACAGCAGGTTTTAATACCAATCAACCATTTGGAGCCGGAGGTACCGCTACCGTTAATGCTGCTTCGGGTTTATGTGATTTCAAAGCGCTTAATGCCGGAGCTTATGCTGTAGCTGTTGAAGTAAAAGAATATAGAAATGGAGTATTATTAGGTTCGGTTAGGAGAGACGTGTTGTTAATGGTATTAAACTGTCCGCCTAACCCGCCTGCCAACTTAGCTGCAACCGGGGGTAGTGGAAATACGTCACCCACAATTATAGCGGGAGAAACCACCTGTTTCCCTATAAAATTTACTGATTCGCAGGACAGTATCTACATCACCAGCTTCGGAGATATTCTGGATGGTACAGGCGGTTACACCGGCACTTTAGCTACTCTACCTGATGTTGCTGATAGCGGAGAAGCTACCAGTACTTTTTGCTGGACACCTAATTGCAATGCCGTAAGAACAGCGCCCTATATTTTCAGTGTACAGGCAAGAGACAATGGATGTCCGCCTAAAGTCACTACCATAAATTACTCCATAAAAGTTGATCCTTTCCGAGGAGTAAACACCATTGTGGGAGACACTTTTATTTGTACACCCTTTAACGGAAAAACATATTCTGTATCGGGAAGGGCGGGTTCAACTTATACGTGGACAATAACCGGAGGTTCATTAATTTCAGGTCAGGGCACATCCAGCGTGGTGGTCAATTGGCCCAATACAACAGCCACCGGAAGTATTACTGTAGTAGAAACAAATGCAAAAGGCTGTGTGGGCATAAATAATACACGAACAGTGATTATGCAATCAAAGCCGCACAGTAATCCTGTAACAGGTGATGGGATTCCGTGTGAAGGAGATAAATCAGTGACCTACTCAGTTAGTAATAATTCAGGAAACACCTACATCTGGGGAGCCACAGGGGGCACAATTGTAAGCGGAGGAACATCCAATCAGGTAACCATCAACTGGGGAAGCTCAGGTTCAGGTTATATTTGGGTACGTGAATATACTTCCGGTGGTTGTCCTGGCGATTCCAATACGTTAAGCGTAACCGTACGCCCCAAGCCAATTATGGATGCCGGGCCTGACAAAAGTATTTGTGATCCCGGAGCTCAGGTTCAGCTCAATGCATCCGGAGCACAGATTTTTCAATGGAACAGTAGTCCTACTTTATCCAATACGTCAATCAATAATCCCATTGCTACACCAACAGTAACTACAGATTACGTAGTTTCAGGAAAATTTACTGCAACAGGATGCATAGGATACGATACCGTTAGGGTTAATGTATATAGCCGCCCTGTCCCTGTTAGTATTTCAGGAGATATTCAGCCTTGTGAATTTACATTTAATGTGGGCTACAGCGTTTCACCTAAACCAGGTTCCACGTATAGTTGGTGGGTTACTGGCGGAAACATTAACGGAGGATCAACAGGTAGTAGTAGTCTGGTCAATTGGGGAGGAAAAGGTAATGGTAAAGTGATGGTGGTTGAAACCAATCAAAACAACTGTACGGGTGACACCATGTTCCTGCCTATTAATATCAGAGAAATACCGGTGATTGATGCAGGAATTGACTCATTAATTTGCGAAGGAGAAACTGTTCAATTAAATGCAACTGGGGGCAATATTTTTGTATGGTCTCCCAATGCATCTTTAAGCAGCACATCTGTTCCTAATCCGATTGCCAATCCGGTAAACACAACAAAATATTATGTAAAAGGTTACCTGGTTGCCGGTGGTTGTGAGGCAAACGACTCGCTGCTCATTACCGTTTTAAATAAACCTGTTCTCAACATTGGAGCAGGAGACACTGTGTGCCGTGGCACAACAGTTGAATTAAAAGTACTGGTAGGCACTGATTTCAAATGGAACACCGGAGCTACCTCGCAAAGTATTTTTGTAACACCCAATACTACTTCAGCTTATTGGGTACTGGTGCAGAATCAGAAATGCATTTTCGATACACTTAAAGCTTTTGTAGTGGTTAACCCTACACCTGTTGTTACGGTTACACCAAGTGCTACGAGTGGAATGGAACCATTGAAAGTTGATTTTGCCAACTTTACTACTGATGCTGATACTTACGATTGGCGTATGGGAGATGGTATAGGCCGATTCTCTTCTGTTAACGTATCCTACCTGTATGAAATACCGGGTAAGTACACCATGCGCATGTATGCAAGTAATGTGTTCGGATGTAAGGACAGTGTTTTCATTGATATAGATGTGCAGGAAATGCAGTACTTTATATTCATCCCAAATGTAATAACACCTGATGGAGATGGCTTAAATGACATTTTTGAAATTACCTATTCCGGCTATCTGGAAGTAAAAGGCATGGTGATTAACCGTTGGGGACAAACTGTTTACGAATGGGGTAATGACAAATGGTGGAATGGCCGCATCAATGGCAATGAGCCTGCTGACGGGCAGTACTTTTATATTATTGAATGTAAAGGACTGCGTGGCAGAGTAGATACTTACAAAGGCCCATTAACAGTAATTCGCTAAACCCTTTGGTTAGCATTCAGCTTTTCCTATTTTTGCTGCTCAAATTAGAAACTTATGGCCAGTACATCAGATTTATCGAACGGAGCATTTATCAAACATAACGGAGAGTTGTGTCAGGTGTTGGAGTATATTCACCGTACCCCGGGAAACCTTCGTGCATTTTACCAGGTGAAATTAAGAAACGTAAAGACGGGGAAACAAATGGAACACCGCTATCGCGCTGGCGAAGGCATTGAGTTTGTTCGTGTGGAATTTAAAGAAATGCAATACCTCTACAAAGATGGCTCAAGTTTGGTGATGATGGATCCTGAAACATTTGACCAAGTGTATGTGGATGAAATCTTATTGGGAGATGCTGCCGGATTTATGAAAGAAGAAATGATGGTTAAAATTGCCTTTGAAGGTGATACCCCCATATCTGCTGAGCCGCAAACATTCGTTGTAATGGAGATTACTTACACTGAACCAGGTGTAAAAGGTGACACCGCAACTAATACACTAAAGCCGGCTACTATTGAAACAGGTGCACAAATAATGGTTCCGTTGTTTGTGAATGTGGGTGAAAAAGTAAAAATTGATACACGTACCCGTGAGTACGTGGAACGGGTGAAATAACATTACCTGAATAATCTAAAAAAGACCGTACCATTAGGTTATGGTCTTTTTTTATGCCCGCATGAGCCATTGGAGCAGGAAGATAAATCCGATAACAGAACACACCCCGAGCGGGAGACCCAGTAAAACAGAAAGCGCCACCCGCAGTTGAGTTGACAGCTTTTTGAAAAGCAACTGGTCTGCAATAATCTGTAAAAGAAAAATACCTCCTACATACACCACAAACATCAGCCAATTACCCACGTTGGTCATCCAGTTGAAGTTGTAGTACCCTTCATCAATAAAAAAAAGAATCAATGTAAGACTTACTGATGTGAGCAGATAAGTGATGGTGGGTTTATTATTCATGTTGCATAAACGATTGGAACAGCAGCTATAGTATAAAAAGTAGAAAGCCGCCCGATAGAGCGGCTTTTAAAAATCAGACAATTCGTATGCACTTATTAAGTGCACAATAAACGATTATTCTTTAATCAACTTACTGCGATGAATCAGTTCGCCTTGAGTATTGGTAAGGGTAATGAAATAAATTCCGGCAGGCTGGTTAGTAAGGTTAATGCTGTTAGTGTTTTGTGCCTCTTGCACCAACTTTCCTGTAATATCCGTAATGCTGATGTTGCAATTGTTGGATAAGGTGATATAACCTTGAGTAGGGTTGGGGTAAAAACTCACTCCCGAAGCCGTTGCACTTTCTTTTATTCCTACAGATACAGGATTTGCGTCCTTAAATAAGCTGTCAGCTTCAAGGCCACTTAATGCCCTATTATATATTCTGATGTCATCCAGATTACCTTTATAGTAATAGTCTGTTCCAAGTGCGTTGGTGAATCCTGCTACTAAATTGGCTCCTGTAATGTTAAAATTTTCGCTGGTAAAAGTACTGTTACTGCTGCCCGCAAACTGTCCGTCAATAAACAAAGATGTGGCACCTCCGAATTCATTCACTACCGTTACATGGTGCCATAATGCGTCCATGGTATTTCCTGAGAAACTTCTGTTAGGACCCGCAACACCTCCCGGAGATGGTTTGTAATAAAATCCTAATTTTTTATCCGGGGTTCCGTATTGCCCTACATTCACTGCATATTGATCGAATCCGGGATTATCATTTCGTTTGTTTAACAATGGGGCAAATTGTGCGTCCGAAAACTGAGCCCATAAGGAAATGGAAAAATTGCTATTACCCATACGGAACGCAGCCGCATCTCCAAAATCAATTTTGTCGTTAACGCCATCGAATGCGTATGCCTTATTTGCATTCCCAAACCGGTCAGTGGTAAGTGATGCACCGGTTACTGTTCCGTTATTGCTTCCTGTTTCGTCATTCGCGTTTCCACTATTAAATGAATATTTGGCAACAAGTCCTGCATTCAGGTTTACAACAGGATTGGGCTCATTGAATAAACTACTCACTTCAGTGGCATTTAACACACGGTTGTAAACCTTGATGTCGTCTACTGAACCATTGAGGTTACCAGGATAGTTTGTATTTCCCGACTGTCCGATGTAAATTGAATCACTTGTGTAGTTAAGGGCAAAACCTTTGTAAACGCTGTATTCTTTTTGCCCACCGATGTACATTCTCATGGAGTCTTGGTCAATGGCTATCACATAATGTTGCCAGCCTGAAGGAGCGGCATTGGCCGAAAAACCTAATACACTTTCCGTAGGGCCGTTTTGCGATACACTCAGGTATTTACCATTTGGTGTGTAAACACTTAAACACAACGTAGCAAAATACGCATTGGTAGTACTGTTCACAATGGAATAGATATAATTGGTTACTACATTTGAAGTGGCAAAGCTGTCAATCTTTGCCCAAAGGGAAATGCTCATGGTAGCTGATTTTAACACAGCCGCATTCGGCAGTGTGATATAATCTCCATTAATAAAATTGTAAGCTTTGTTAGCATTTCCGAACCGGTCGGTGGTTAGATTGGCTCCGTTCACGGTTCCGTGGTTGCTGCCCACTTCATCGTTCGCATTGGCGCTGTTGAATGAATATTTGGCAACCAGTCCGTTGGTTACCTGTCCATTTGCAACTCCTGCTATTAATGCGGTGATTGTAATTAGTAATGTTTTTTTCATACCTGATTTTTTAATTTGTTAATCAAACCTACCATTTAGTGGTTGTGGTAACTAAGGGCGACCCACCACCTGTTCATCTGGATACATTCCCTGTAATAAATAAGGCCGCTCACTTTCGGGAACGGCCTTATCAGGTGTATCGCTATTACTTTACTGAAGTACAATTTTGCTTACAGCTTTTTTAGTTGTTTCACTGATGAAGTAAATGCCTTTAGGTAAATGTTGCAGATTTAATACGGTTTTATCAGTCACGGTTTCATTTATCAATACTTTGCCCAGCAGGTTCATAATAACAATAGAGGATGGTTGAGATACTTCTACCGTTAATAAACCTTTGGTTGGATTGGGGTAAAAATTCACTCCGGTTATCAGCTTAAATTCTTCCACACCAACAAAACCAACTGAATAATCGGCTGATATATTGTTACAAGAAATATTATTGGCAGATTTGGATACGCTTACTGTATATGTACCATTAGAAACAGGGGTAAGAGTTGCAGAGTTGGCCCCGCTGATATTGTTTCCGTTAAGTTTCCATTGGTAAGAATCAAACGGGCCGCCAGTAACCTCTAGTTGTGCCCCTGTACGCACAATGGTGGGTTGGGGTTTATTGTTTACAGTAAGATTGATGGTTTTTACTGAATCACAACCATACACATTGGTGAAATTTCCTGAATAAAATCCGGTTTGTTTGTAGTAGTTATTATTGAAATTAAAAGAATCTCCTTCGCATATAACAAATGGCAATGTATCATTACTGTTGGGCTTGAGTGTAAGAGTTAACGTAACAACAGAGTCACAGCCTCCTGCGTTATTCAGGGTGTCGCGATAAGTGCCCGGAGTTGTGAGGTTTTGTCCTTTAAAACTATAAGAACTACCCGGGCAAATTGATGCACTTACAGCTGCCGAAGAAGGCCCGCTCAGTGTACCAAAGAACTCATATGCTCCCAAATCAACAGTGCCGTGTTGGATACGTGTATTGTCTTCTACATCTTTAGATGAATTACTAACACTAAAACTTCCGCCTGAACCATCAGGAATCATAACGTTACCGGCATTAATCGCTTTTGAGCAGGGAGATGAGCGGTAGTTATTTCCTGCTGCATTTACAAATTCAGGGTCTGCCAATGTATTTAATAAAATAGAAGGAGTGGAGAGAAAAGAATCTGTAACTTCTGCCATATTGTATACAACGTAAGAATTAACACTGAAACTTCTTGCGCCAGCTCTTCTGTTAAAAGCTTTTGCGGGAGCATTGCCCCAGAAAATATTGTTTGTGGCTATTATTTGGGAGAAATTGGAAGGACTAATTCCCTGTGTTCCTTCAGCACATATCACCCCGCCATTGTTTCCTTCAGTATTGTAAGCAAACGTATTCCAATTGATTCTGTAGTTAAAAGTAGATCCTGAATAACTATTGTTACGGCAAACTGCTCCCAGTATTGCACCATCATTGTTTAATGAAGTATTTCTGTAAACTGAATTAGAATAAAAATTCCACGTGTAACCTGTAGTACCGTTACTACCGGGAATATGAAAGCCCATAACGGCCCATTCATCAGCTATGTTTTGATAGAACTTGTTTTGATGAATGCTCAATGTAACAGATCCATTGTCAATATAGAACAAATACGTGCCTATAGCAGCACTGGAAACAGCTGTATTGTTGCGGAAAACGCAGTTCTTAACTGAAATAGAGTGATTGGAACTTCCATTAGCATTCCTGCTAAAGTAAATTCCTGCTCCCCATTTGCCGTTACCATCAGACCCACTGTTAGCGTTACCATCCTGAATAATAAAGCCATCAATTATAACAGTTGCAGGCAAAGCCCCGCTAAGCCCTATGCGAATAACATTGTAAGCATTGTCTTGTCTGTTGGCATCTTCTTTTCTTACGGATGAAGAAAATGCGGGGTCATTTTTACTGATATCTCCGCTTAAAATGGTGTGATAAACAGATGGTGCCCTATTACCAATAGTAGGGTTTCCGGTATTTGGAAAACCTCCGTAAACAGTAAGTGATTTGTTCGTTATTTCAAAAGCAGTGTTTCTACCTTGAGCCGTAGTAAGATAAAAAGTATCTGAAGCCACCCATACCTGAGCACCTGTAGCAGCATTGGCCAGTGCTGTGCGCAAATCGGTGTAAGCATTGGTCCAGCTGCTTCCGTTGTTGCTTCCGGTTGCTGTTTTTTTAACGTATACAACGTTTTGTGCATACCCTGCCAAGCCCAGCAGGATAAGTCCTGAAATCAATAAGTACTTTTTCATTTTCATATGTGTTAATTAATTACTGATACAAAGCTATTTTGTGAAGGAATTCGGAACTAAAGCCAACCCATATCCTGTTCAATCGGATTCACTTCCTGTGGGGCATTAACCTAAACAAAACAGCCCTGTTTCAGTTAAAACAGGGCTGTTAGTGAAGTACGGGAAAATTTAACCTACCGTAAGTTTATTGTCTTTTAGTTGCTGTTCAAAATCTGATTTGCGTTCGCGGGCCACATGAACGGCAGAGCCGTTTTCGAGCAGTAACGTGCTGTCGCCACGATTGTATTTTTTGATAAAGTTGATGTTAACTATATACGATTTGTGTGAACGAAAAAAGTTGACTCTTCCGGTTAATACTTCTTCAAAGAATTTAATTTTTTTACTTACCAGCAAAGGAGAGCCTGTTTTGAAATGTACGTTGGTATACGAACCATCTGCTTCCAGGTACATAATGTCATTTACTTCCACAAATAGCAAACCGTCCATTACCGGTAAGGCAATTTTGCTGAACTGGTCATTGTGAAAAGCATCTTTCAGCAGGTCGAGCCGCTGTTGCATGTTCTGTTTACTCAGCTTGAGTTTGGCCTTATCTACAGCAGCTTTGAGTTTATCAATATCAACCGGCTTTAACAGGTAGTCAACGGCTGAAACTTCAAAAGCTTTGAGTGTATACTCATGATAAGCGGTTACAAATATAATTTCGAAATCTACATCTCTGAAAAAGTTGAGCAATTCAAAGCCGTTGTACTCCGGCATTTCAATATCAAGAAAAACCAATTGGGGGCGGTGTTGATTGATGGCAATAACTCCAGCAGGCACATTGGCCACAGCAGTAATCAATTCAACATCGGGACAAAACTGTTTGATAAAACTGCTCAGCGTATTCCGGGCACGTTCCTCATCGTCAATTATTATGGCTTTAATAGTAGGAGTAGTCATGTGTTAAACAAAGGTACCTTGAATACATAACCTTGTTCCCGTCAATTCATATTCGGTCACATTGAATTCATCAAAACCAAATTACTTCCTCAACAAGCCGTTTATTGAACGGTGTAGCCGTATTCTTTTTTAATTTGTGATTTGGACTTATTCAGTACTTTCACAGTCATAGGAATGTTGGTAAGCGGGCGATTGTTGCCTGATGAACGTGGTTGCATAACTATCGAATCTGCCACTTCAATACCCTTCATTACAATTCCGAAAACAGTATAGTTGCCATTTAATTGTTGTGTGCCGTTCTCATCAACAGCAATGTAGAATTGAGAACCACTAGAGGCTTTTTGAGGATTAACATTATCACCCAAACGGGCTGCTGCAACTGCACCTCTCACATGCTTAAGTGAATCAACAAATTCAGCAGGTATGGTATAACCGGGTCCACCTTGCCCGTCATTGTTCGGGTCGCTGTCTTTTGAATTGGGATCGCCTCCCTGAATCATAAAGTTTGGAATTACACGGTGAAAGGTAGTGCCGTTATAAAAACCACTATCAGCCAATTTTAGAAAATTATCCCGGTGCATGGGCGTTTGTTTATACAACCAGATGTACATTTTACCGAATGAAGTGCTTACTTCAATTATTTTCTCTTTTGCCTCAGGAGCAGGTGTAACCGTGTTTTCATCTTTGTCTTTGCTTGAACAGGCTAATAAAACAACCAGTGCGAGGATCGGAATCCAAAATAATTTTTTAATCATGTTATAAAGGGTTTTGCTAATGTTAACGTTCCGTTTTGTTCGCTAAGGTAATTGAACTCTTCATTTTTTACAATCATGTACCCGTCTAAATCGGCAAAATCTAAGTCTGCACACAAATGCCAGGCACTCGCAATTCCCAAAGAGCTTTCAATCATGCAGCCAATCATTGTTTTTAAACCCGCTTTTCGGGCATTACTCAAAATCTCTAAACCTTTTCTGTAGCCGCCTGCTTTCATCAGCTTCATGTTTACTCCGTGAAATTGTTCCGATATACTTTGCATATCAGTAGAGTCAGTAACCGATTCATCGGCCATAAGCAAAAACGGGCTGAGAGGTTTGGCGTATTTATAATCAGCTGTACAATAGCTGGGCATGGGTTGTTCTACAAATGAAATGCGCAGGTGACGTACCTTTTCGAGAAACTGCAAAAGCTCATCTGCATTTTCAAAAGCTTCATTAGGGTCCAGATAAATATTGCCCTGAAAGTGTTTTGATAGCTCCTGTAACGAATCTAAGCCACTGTCTTTATTCACCTTTATTTTAAGTGACTCAAATCGACTTAAATTATTTAATGATAAAAATTCTCCAATTTGTTGGGGCTCCATTATAGGAATGGAGTAGCATGTTTTAACCTGTGTTGGCAGGGTGATGCCTAAAATATCAGCCAGTTTTTTGCCTGAGCCTAAACATAAAAAATGCACAAAGGCCGATTCAATACCAAACCTGAGGGAATGGGGGAGTGGCAGGCTGTCTAAAAACTCATTTAAGGCATCAAGTGACGTAAAATTTCTACCGCTTACCAATTGACTGAATTCCTTGAAAAACCGCTCAATAATCTCGGGGGTTTCACCGTAACGAATGTTAGGCGCCACCTCTCCAAATACCTGATTGCCGATATTGTTGGTAATGGTAACCAGATAGTTCTGTTTGTATTCAGAGCTGTTACGGGATATGGCCCAGGTATATTTCAACTCAAGCCGAATAGGAGTAAGCGACCACTGCATAAGGTGTTTTGTAAGGTGCAGCAAATTTGTACTTTATTTTGAGAATTGAAACAGTATATTTGCTATTCAATTATGTCTGATAATAAAAAAGTAGTTAGTCAGTTGTTGGAAGAGGATTACCGCTATGCAGCAGTTTTGCATCAGTTTGGTATTGACTTTTTCGACTACCTTAACCACACACTGGCCGAAGCCTGCCGTATTTCCAAGGTAGAGCCGGTTCGTATTCAGGATCAGTTGATGGAAAACAGCCTTTGGGTAGCTGAATTAAGTAAAGACTACCGTTACTATGCTCCGGGGCGCCTTGTTACACACCTGCAAAAAAGCCATCACAACTATGCGCAGGTCATGCTTCCAATCATTCAGCACCACATTGAACGCAGTGCTCAGCAATTGGGTAAAGAATACCCGCACCTGCATTTGCTCAACAACATCTTTGATTCCTTCAGAAAAGATTTTCTGGCCCATATTCACTACGAGAATACTGTAGTATTCCCATACATCAGAAAGCTGGAAAGAAACAGCATGCGTTTTACCAATAACTTTCTGCTAGAAGTAAAGAGTTTCTCGTTAGATCACTTCATTATGAAACATGCGCACGATGATGATGATATGCTGGTGCTGCGCAAACTCACTCATAATTTCAACAGTGATTCAGGTGATCATATAGCCTACCGCATTCTTATGAGAGAGTTGCACGATTTTGAGCAAGATTTACAGGTGCACAGTCTGGTGGAAGAACAAGTGTTACTTCCCAAAGTACAAAAGCTGGAAAAAGCGCTGATGAGTAAAGTAAAAGAATTGCTCAAGTCCAATTAAATTAATTTTAATATTCTCTCATTGCATAAAAAAATCCCGCTTTTGGCGGGATTTTTCTTTATACCGAAAATTGATTATCAGAGTTTAATTAACTGAAGACGGCTGCGCTGAATAAAGTAATAGCTACCGAACAAAGCTGCAGAGTAACAAAGATCACCCAGCAATGTCCATTTGTAGAAGGGAATGGCGTTGGTATAGCTAAGCACTAAACCCGATGCATTCATAGGGTAAAGAAGACCTGAATACCAGAAAGCGAAGTTGGTAATGAGGTAGAACACCAAAGATGAAGCCACCGCACCGGTGAGCACACTGGTCACAGTCACTTTTTTACCTATATACATGCCAATGAATGAACTTAAAATCATGCTCAGGTAAACGGTTGCAAACTGTCCGGATGTAAGGTACTCCATGTACAGTGCATTCTGACTGCCCATAATTAAATCGCCAATCAACAAACTGATTAACGGAATAAAAATCCCCAAAGAACGGCCAAGGAAAGCACCGCTGAACAGGGCAATGGCTGCAACAGGAGAGAAGTTATCAGGGTGAGGCAACAATCTGCTGAATGCTGCGATAAGAACAATAGCAATTATAATATGTGTGCGTTTCATGTGTAATAATTAGTTACCTGCGAAAGTAATGGAGAACTTGCTAATGTGCAATACCGTTTACGCACAATGTGCGGGTATTCCGTTTTTCGTCTGAATTTGAGTGGTATTGGTCGGCACTTTTATCGCTTTAGCAAAAATGCCATTTTAATACAGGGGTGTTTTTTGGTAAACGGGGAGCAATGGTTTATTTTCGTCCTTCAAAAATTCTACACATTTATGAATAAAACGAACAGATTCAGCATAGTAGCCTTAGCCGTTTGTATGGCGTTCGGGGTATCTTATGCACAACCGGGTAAACCTAAACCTGCAGCAAAACCGGCAGCTACGCCTATGCCAACGGTATCTGCTCCGGCAACAACAGAGCAGGTTAGTTCAGCTGTACTTATTGAAAAAATCGAAAAGAAAGAGGGAGAAGTAATTATCCCTTACGAAAAATGGAAACTGCCCAATGGTTTGGTGATTATATTACATGAAGACCACTCAGACCCTATTGTACACGTTAATGTTACCTACCGCGTTGGTTCTAACCGTGAAGTAGCCGGCCGCACAGGTTTTGCTCACTTTTTTGAACACATGATGTTTCAGGGATCAGAGCACATTGCTGACGAAGAGCACATTAAAATAGTGGAAAGTGCCGGGGGCGAAATGAACGGAACCACCGACCGCGACCGCACTAACTATTTTGAAACCATGCCCAGCAATTATCTGGAGACCGCATTGTGGTTAGAAAGTGACCGTATGGGCTTTTTGATTGATGCGGTAACTCAAAAGAAATTTGAAGTACAGCGCAACGCAGTAAAAAATGAAAAAGGGGAAGGTATGAACCGCCCCTATGGTCGTTTAGGTGAAATGGTGGCACAGAATCTTTATCCTGCCGGCCACCCGTATAGCTGGAGTACCATTGGTTATCTGAAAGACTTAGATGCTGCCAATGTGCAAGACTTGAAAAACTTTTTCTTACGCTGGTATGGTCCAAACAATGCCATTTTAACTGTAACAGGCGATATCAACCCCAAAGAAACTCTTAAGTTGATTGAAAAATACTTTGGTACCATTAACCGCGGCCCGGAAGTAAAGAAAATGCGCACCGAGCCCTTTTATCTGCCTACAGATAAATTTGCCCGTTACCAGGATAAAGTGGGTTTGCCTTTATACCAGTTCATTTACCCTTCAGTAAAAAACTATGATGTTGATGAGGCTCCGCTTGACTTGTTAGCAAACATTCTGGGTGATGGTGCTAATTCATTATTCTACCAGCATTTTGTGAAAAAAGAACGCGCAGTTCAGGCTGATGTGAGTAACCCTTGCGGAGAATTAACCGGAGAGTTTACTTTTACAGTTATTCCTTATCCATATTACACTGAAGATAGTGTAACCAGATGGGTAGCTGAGGCGTTGGCTGAGTTTGAAAAAAAGGGTATCACTGATGAGCAATTAGCCGTTGCTAAAGCCAAAATGGAAGCACAAATGATCGGTGCTTTTGAAACCATTGATGGCAAGGCAGCACAGTTGGCCTCATGGGAGTATTTGCTGGGTCGTACCTGGAACGTAAATGATGACATTAAACGTTACAACCGCGTTACCAAAGAAGACATTATGCGTGTGTACACCCGCTACATTAAAAATAAAAATAAACTTTTAGCAGCAGTATTGCCTTTGGCTCCGGGCCAAAAAGCACAGGATTATGTAGAGCCTGAAACCGGCACCTCTGCTAACTCAGCTAAAGAGTATGATGGTTTGGTGTACAAAAAAGCCACAGATAATTTTGACAGAAGTGTACGTCCTGCTGTGGGACCTGCAAAATCACCTGTTATCCCCGCTTATTATACTAAGAAATTCGATAATGGATTGCGTGTAATCGGTACCCAAAGCAACGAAGTGCCTGTAGTAACCATGATTCTGAACATTGATGGTGGGCACTTGCTTGACCCTAACGGCAAATACGGAACGGCTGCTTTAACAGCCGATATGATGAATGAAGCTACTAAAAATTATACTTCAGAAGCCATCAGCAATGAACTCGAAAAATTAGGCAGCAGCATTTCATTCTCAGCAAGCGATAACGTAACTACTGTAGTGGTACGTTGTCTGCGTAAAAACTACGATGCTACCATGAAAATTCTTCAGGAGAAACTTCTGAATCCAAAATTTGATGAAGCTGATTTCAAACGTTTGAAAAAAGAAATGATTGAAGGACTTAATTTCCAGAAAACCAATGCAGCTATAGTTGCCGGAAATGCCTTTAGAAAACTGATTGTAGGAGATAATATTTTCGGAGCCTCTGCCAGCGGTACAGAAAAATCTGTAAAAGCAATTGAGCTTAAAGATGTACAGGATTATTACAACAACTACTATTCTGCCGCTTCAGCACGTTTAACCATTGTAGGTGATATTACTGAAGCTGATGCCATAGCTAAATTAGATTTTCTGAAAACATGGACCAACAAAACCATCACATTACCAACTGTTCCTGCTGCTCCGCAGTATGACGCCACTCAGGTATTCATTGTGGATAAGCCGGGTGCCCCTCAAGCGCAAATACGTATAGGTTGTGCGGCTATGCCGTACGATTACAACGGTGACTATTACCGTTCACGTTTAACCAACTACATGTTGGGAGGCGCTTTCAACAGCCGCATTAACCTGAACCTGCGTGAAGAAAAAGGATACTCTTACGGATGTTATTCCTACTTCTCAGGCAACAAATACTACGGTGTGTTTACTGCCGGAGGTAGTATACGTACCAATGCTACTGATAGTGCCCTCACGGAGTTCTTTAAAGAAATCAAAAACTACCGCGATGGAGGAATTACAAATGATGACGTAATCAATACCCGCAATTCCATTCTGTTGAGCGAGGCACTGAGCTACGAATCTTCTTTCCAAAAAGCCGGTTTCTTAGGCCAGATTCTTACCTACAACCTGCCTGCCGATTTTACGCAGAAACAGGAAAAAGTACTGAACACCATTACCCGCGATGAGATGCTGAGTATAGCTAAACAATACATGCCATTAGAAAAAATGATTATTGTAATTGTTGGTGATAAAGATAAAATCAAGAAAAAAGTAGCTGCACTTAACTTAGGTAAAGTAAACGACTACAAACTTGACTAACTGATTTTAAAACAAATAGCAGCCGCCTCCTTGGGAAACCGGGGAGGCGGTTTTGTTTTGCACCGGGCAGGTAATAAAAGAGTCATCTGAAATGTGCATATTTGTGCAAATACGCGGTACAAGATGACCGAACTTTGGGACTTATTACAAAAACTGGTTAATCCGGAATCCATTATTCACTATGGCGGACTAGTGTTACTGTTCGTAGTAGTGTTTGCTGAAAACGGTGTATTCTTCGGCTTTTTTTTGCCAGGTGATTCTTTGTTGTTTACCGCGGGCTTACTCACTGCAACCGGAATTATTAAAGAACCCATTGAACAGGTATTGTTGCTGGTAGGTATAGCCGGAGTGCTGGGATATTCTTTCGGTTACTACTTCGGGCACAAAACTGGGCAGGCTTTACTTAACCGGCCCGACTCTTTTTTCTTTAAGAAAAAACACATTGAAATTGCCCGTGGATATTACCAGAAGTACGGAGGGAAAACACTTATCATAGGCAGGTTTCTCCCTATTGTGCGCACTTTTGCACCCATTGTGGCTGGTATCATCAACATGGATTTGAAAAAGTTTATGTTGTTCAATATTTCAGGCTCAGCCATGTGGGTTTTAGTGGTTATTAATGCCGGCTATTTTATGGGAAAAACCATACCCAATGCAAGTGATTACCTTGGTTATATTGTAATCGGAATGGTGGTGGTAACTGCAATTCCGGTAATGAATGCCTACAGAGCTAAAGTGCGCAATAAAAGAGCCGCTCACTTTCCTGAATCAAAAAACTAATCTGGCTTTTTGTGCTTCCATCTGCGGTGGCTCCACAACCACGATGCCGGATCAGCATTAATTACTTCTTCCAGCTTACGGGTATGCAGTTCTGTTAATTCGTCTGTTTTCATAGCCGATACATCTTTGGTAAGCAGCTCCTGGTAAATTTCATAATATCCGCGACCTGTTTTTTTAATGGTGCCAAATATTACAGCCATCTTCAGTTTCAGTGCTACCTGCTCTGTACCTCTGAACACAGGTGTATCCTGATTCAGAAATGTTGTCCAATACGCATTTTTAACATCAGAAGGGGTTTGGTCGCCAACAAATGCAGTGACCGTAAATTGGTTTTTGCTATTGCGTAACATTTCCCGAAAAGTAAGTTCCACCGGAATCATATTGGTGCCGAAACGAATACGCATTTTGTAAATGAACTTCTCAAAGTAGGTATTGGAAAGTTTTTTATATAATCCCTGAATGGTTAAACCGGGCAAATGAAGCGAGGTGGAGGGATTGGACCACTCCCAGTTAAATTGGTGCGACATAATCACTACAATTCCCTTGCATCCCTCTTCCTTTAATTGGTAATAAATTCCCGTATCAACAAAACGAATACGCTTTTTAAGATTCTCGCCAGATATGGTGAGCATCTTAAACGTTTCCAATAACATATCACTCAGGTTGTGATAAAAATCTTTAGCCACTTGATTTATTTCAACTTCGGTCTTTTGCGGAAATGCGTTTCGCAGATTTTCGTACACTACTTTTTTCCTGTAACCGGTAACATAGAACAATATCACGTACACCACATCAGCCAAAAGGTACAGTATGGGAAAGGGGAGTATGGAAATCAAATAAATAAGCGGAAGAGTAAGGTAAAAACCAATTGCTTTCATGTGCATCCAAAAATACAGTTAAATAGGGATTTCTTTACTCTTACCACTTTTAATAAGCAGCTTGCGGTATTCATTAAAAATATGCGATTTGGAAACAAACCCTATATAATGCCCGTCTTGTAAAACCGGAAGATTCCACACCTTTGATTTTTCGAACGTATGCATCACTTCCGACATGCGGCTGTTGATATCAATGTAAGCAGTGAGGGGCAAATAAAAATCCTTAACCCGGGTGTTTTCATATAGCGAAGTGTTGAACATTATTTCACGGATATTGTCCAGATACACCACGCCTAAAAGTTGCTGCTGCTCATTCAGTACCGGAAAAATGTTTCGTTTGCAGGAGGCTACCACTTCAATCAATTCACCCAGTGTAGTGTTCATAGTAACGGGTTTAAAGTCCTTTTCCAGCAAATTGTGTATGCGCATCATGTCAAGCAGGTTTTCATCCTTGTCTTTGGTTGACAAATGCCCGCGTGCAGCCAGCTTTTTGGTATAGATGGAAAACGGTTCAAAATATCTGGTTATAAAAAACGACATGGCCGATACAATCATGAGGGGTACAAACAACTTGTAACCCGCAGTAGCTTCAGCAATCAAAAATATAGCCGTGAGCGGAGCATGTACCACACCGCTTAAAATACCTGCCATACCGGCTACGGTAAAGTTCGACAGGTTTAACTCATGCACACCGGTTAGGTTCACACCAAAAGCAAAAATAAATCCCGTAAAAGCACCGGTAAATAAAGAGGGGGCAAAAATACCTCCGTTACCACCTGAACCAATGGTTAGAGCTGTAGCAATAACCTTCAAACCAATAATGGCCACACCCAATACAAGTACTGCACCTTCTATATCCCTGAAAGGATACAGAAAGGTATTGTTAAACATAAGCAGGTATTTACCGTTAAGTAAATTGTTGACTGAACTGTAACCTTCGCCATACAATACCGGCACAAAAAATATCATAACACTTAAACCTATGCCGCCCACAATGGCCTTGCGGTATTTGAAAGAAAGTCCTCTCAGGTAGCCTTCAAAGGACAAGGACAAACGAATCATGTATACCGAAATGAGCCCGCAACACACGGCCAGTAAAAGGTAGTAAGGCACAGCTGCAGCCTCCCAACCTTCCGTAACTAAAAAAAACAACTGCCCGCTGTTAAAAATACTGGATACTACAGCTGCAGTTGCTGATGCAATAAGCAAAGGAATAAAAGCAGGAATAGTAAACTCAGGCAACAATACCTCAAGCGCAAAAATAACACCACCTAAAGGGGCATTAAATACCGCAGAAATTCCGGCAGCAGCACCTGATGCCAATAACAATGTACGTTCTTTTACACTAAAACGCAATGCTTTGGCCACATTGGAACCAATGGCCGAACCCGTTACCACAATGGGAGCTTCCAAACCGCAGGAACCACCGCAGCCAACCGTAATGGCACTGGTAATTACATGCGAGTACATTTTGTCCTTTTCTACATCTCCGCTTTTGCGGTTCACGGCATAAATAATGTTGCTGATACCCCGCCCCAGTTTGCCCTTGCGAAAACGCTGCACATAAAACACCGTTAACAAAATACCCATTAGCGGAAAGAACAGGTACAGCCAGTTGAACTGCTCGGCTGCTGTACTGTGAAACAAGCGGTCTTCAATAAAACGCACCAGTGTTTTGAGCAATATGGCCGTGACACCTGCCACCAAACCAATAACCCCGCTCACTATAAGCAGAAAGTTTTTGTTGTTGATGTAGCGCAGTCGCCACATCCACAACCGGGTGGTAATTTTTTGAACTGGTGTCGTACTTGATTTCTCTTTACGCATTTGCAGTTGCAAAGTAGTAAATTCGGTTTAAAAACATTCCGCTTGCATTGATGATGAGGGGGGCTAGGGTTGCTTCTTTGCTATTGCACGGGTAACAACAGTAGCTGTGGGATATTGGTTTCCGGGCGGGCAATGTCGGCAAAACCAAATGGCAGTGTAATAAGCATTCCCTTCTATTAAATTATATCCTATTCGAAATCCGGAGAAATTCGCAACAAATTGCTGATTACCAAATCCCCAGTTAGGCATGTTATCAAATATTGTCATATTGATAGCCCCATTTAAATCAACTTTAACCGTGTCTATTCTATTTGATGGAAAAGGGTTCATACCTGGTGGGCCTGTGGTTACTTTCATGTACAATGTGTTTTCTTTGTTCAATGAAATTAAATCGAACGTATATGTTGCCATCCTATATGGGTTAAAGTACGCCTTGCCTGATACATCTATGCTATCAATACATGTATTATCTTGGAAACTTATTTTCCATGTGCCGTATAAATTGTCCTCTTTCTGGCAGGCAAAGAATAAAGTGCTTATGATAGCAAAAAGTAAAACGCTTTTTTTCATTCAGTTTCAGGCAATAGTTACAGACAAATATAAATTATATCGTTCTAAACTAAAATAATTTAACTAGCGAGTTCCTTATATATGGTAATGGTATTTAACCATGTAACTTCTTAAAAAGGTATTCTTTTGCATGAAGTAATCTTCGAACAACAAGATTCCGGTTTTCAAAGGAAAATATACCAGCGATCTTTATTTTATCTTATACCGTATTCCTGCATAAACCATGCGGCCAATTACGGGGCCCCACACCATAGAAGCATCAAAGCCCGTAGCAAAAGGTTGTTGAGCACCCAAAATCAAATCTTTTTGACGGTAGTTGGTCAGGTTTTCTACACCAAGGTAGGCATTCAATTTTTTCCATTGCTTGCTTATTTGTGCATTCATGGTGGTGTAAGCAGGAGAGTAGTTGCCCATTTGATCTTCTATAGGATTGCCGGCTGTTTGCGGTATACGTTTGGGGCCAAACCACTGTAAAGTATAATCAAAGCTCCACTTCTTTTTGGTAGTGTACTCCATATTCACAAAGTAGCGGTTACGGGCTATAAACGGTTGTTGCATGGTGCCACTCAGGTAGCGGGTTTGCATATCTAAAAAGCGGTAAGCAGTTTTAAAATCAAGTCGTTTTACCAGCTCATAATTAAACTCCAATTGCCAACTGTTTACGTAAGCGGCATTCTGTCGGTTATAAATTAACAGCGCATTGGTGGAGAAATCACGGTCGGCAATTACCTGGTTCTCAAAATCGGTGCGGTAATAATCCATACTTATACTGCCTTTGCGGTAAAACAGTTTAAAGTCATACATCACATTTAAGCCGTAGTTCCAGGCTACTTCAGGCTGCAAACCAAAACCTTTGTTGGTGGAAGGAAGAATATACAGATTGCGTGAACTTACAAACAGTGCGGTGTTCTCTGCAAAAATATTGGCCACACGCAAACCTCTTCCCGCTGATGCACGTAAGGTTAAATGGCTGTTTACAGCATAACGTAAATGCGTGCGTGGAGTTAAGAAGTTGCCAAACAGATTATGCATATCATAGCGCAGGCCGGCAATCCAGGAGAATCGTGTAGACGGGTTCCAGGTATATTCACCAAATACTCCGGGAACCATTTCAGCACGGTTGAATGCCAGAGAATCATACCGCTCCCGATAATCATCTACCAATAAACTGGCACCTGTTTTAAATGCATGTTTATTGTTTACAGTGGTGTAATTGTAAATAAGGTTGCTGTAAAAACTCTCTTCCAAACCTGTATAGTGTTTGGTGCCAAAATAATTGTTCTGGTCATGGTAAGTGTAGGTGCTGGTAAAGCCAAGACTCTTGTAGCTTTTGGTGTCCCAAACATATCCTATTTTACCAAAGGCTTCGTAACGTTTGGTAGTTAATACCACACCATAATCACGTGTTGTACCTTTTTCATGTACAGGGTCAAAAGTTGCTTCTCCTCCGTAACGGTTTTCATTTAGCAGTTTTACTCCAAACTCAGATTCCAGTCCGTTGGTGCCCATGTATTTCCAACCATTCATTAAACCCAACTGGTTGTTTACCGGAATATCCAGAAACTGATCCTTGTTCATGTCCGCCTTACCATCAAACAAATCAGCATGCAGCAATAAGTTAGTGCTCCATTTGGAGTTGATTTTATGAGCGAGATTTAGATTTGTTTCATTACGTCCCATCGAATTGATGTATTGATTAAAATACAGACGTTCGCTCTTGTGTGGTTTTTGCAACTCCACATTAATTTGTCCGCCAATGCTCTCGTAACCGTTCACTACGGTTCCTGTTCCTTTACTTAATTGAATAGACTCCACCCAAGTGCCCGGAATGTAGTTCAGCCCCAGATTAGTGGCTAAACCTCGCATACGGGGCTGATTCTCGATGGTCATTAAGGTGTATTTTCCTTCGAGTCCCAGCAATTGAATTTGTTTTACACCGGTAATGGCATCTGCATAGGCCACGTCAACGGAGGTACTGGTTTCAAAACTTTCAGACAAATTGCAACAGGCGGCTTTGCGCAGTTCCTTTTGTGTCATCACCTCTGTTTTTTGTATACCCAGCGGATTAATGGATATGGAACTTTGTTTATCTTCCACTACCACTTCTCCCAACTCAACAGTTTTGCGCAGGTAAATAAGCACTGTGCTTTGACCACGGTAACGGATAGTATCATTCGTGTAACCGGAGTAGGAGAACACCAGTTGCACCGCATTGCTGTCAACAGGCAGGGTAAAATTACCATTAGCATCTGTACTCACTGATTGCATGTTGTGCAACCAGAATACCGTAACACCTGCTAATGGCTGACGGTCTTTTACATCGTGAACAGTTCCTTTGATGACAGATTGGGCAGAAACATTAACCGCTAACAGCAGCGGTAAAAAATACAACAGACGGTTCATTGTTTTTTCCTTTCGTATTGGCAACAAGGAGTGAGGTTTTTGTAAATAGCAGAGTCGGCAGTTTTGTGGTCAGTATCATAACCTGCTGCTGCAATTAACTCATGAATTTTATCGAGCGTAATTTTTTGTTGCTGGTAAGTAAGCGTGATAAGGCCCGTTTTAATGTTCCAATCCGCAGCTTTTACTCCTTTAACATCTACAGCATTTTCAATGGTACTCTTGCACATCTCGCAATTGCCGTAAACTTTAAAGGTTACTGTGGTGTCTTTACTTTGGGCAAAACTGGTTGAGCCTGTAAACAGGCCTATCAGAAATAAAAGTGTTTTTAATGTTCTCATGGTAATAAAATTGAATTAGTGAATAATGAAAAAAACGGCTGACAACTTAAGTCACACAGCCTTCACTAAATCAAAAATACACCAAAGGAGAGGTACAGGCTATTCCCTGATAGCGGAGGAGGGTTCACCCACCTGTTCACTTCACTATTCTTTAATGAGCATACCTGCACTATTGTTTTAGTCCGGTAAAATAACTGTTGCAGAGACGTGGTAAATTTGGGCCACTTCAGTTGTAAAGTCGCTGAGTTGACATGAGTGTCCTCTATGGTAACCTTTAGTTGTGTATTGCTGCAACAATTCATTTTTCTGCGCTTGGCAGGAGCAGAGCAGCAATCGTCTGTATGCTCAGCACTGAAAAGGGACAAATCAGACAGCTTACTTCCGCAGAAATGTGCTTCCAATGGAATGCCCGTACTACTCAATACGTACAACAACAGCAGCGGTATAGAAAATAATCTTTTCACGTTCATCTGTTTAGTCAATAACTGTGCCTCAATTAGGGTCCTTAAAATCAGGATTAGAAATGAAAGAACTGTCGGTAAATGTTTTGAGAAACGCTACTAAATCAGCTTTCTCCTGAGTACTGAGATTTAGTCCTGCTTTAATTACATCCATATTGGCGTCAAGGTTAGGGGAAGTGGTTTTTACACCGGAGTTGTAGTGCTCTACTACTTGTTCCAGAGTAGTAAACCGCGAATCGTGCATGTAAGGAGCAGTTAAGGCAATATTACGTAGAGTAGTTACTTTAAACTTTCCGTCATCAGAAGCATTACCGGTTACTTTCCCTCTGCCTTTATCGGTAAAAGAAACATCTAACCCGTTGTTGCGAAAAGCATCGTCAGTAAGTAAAGCATCCGAATGGCAATGGTTACAATCGGCCTTTCCCATAAAAAGAGCTAAGCCACGTTTTTCCTGTTCATTCAATGCCATAGTATCACCTTCAAAATAGTATTTATCAAATCTGGAATTAAATGAAACCAGCGTACGTTCAAACTGTGCAATGGCTTTTACTACCAGGTTACTATCAATAACCGAAGTGCCGAAAGCATTAAAAAACATGGACGGGTAAAGGGGATGATTTTGCAATCGTTGTACTACCACCGGCCATTTATTGCGCATTTCAACAGGGTTAGTTACCGGATCGTGTGCTTGTTGTTCGAGAGTGCTTCGTCTGCCGTCCCAAAATAGTTTGTTGGTCCATGCCAGGTTAACAATAACCATTGCATTACGGTCACCTAGCGCTCCGTTGGTGCCTTCACTAAAGCTGCGGGGGTCAGTAAAACTATTGCCTATTTTATGACAACTCGCACAGGATTGTGTGCTGTTATCCGACAATAGTTTTTCGTAAAATAATTTTCGGCCCAACGCCACACCTTCTTTGGTTAATGGGTTATCGGCAGGTAAAGGCATAGCACCGGCAAATGTATTTACCCATGCAGGATAGTTTACCTGAAGCGGGGTAGGGTTATAAACCGGAGTTGGGGTAGTAGTACTGTCTTTTTGTTTACAGGACAGTATCCCCAAAAGTAGGAGTGCACAAACACCCGGTAAATTTTTGCTCGTCATAATTAACGTATAATTAATTTTTGACGTTGTACTGAACCATCGGAAGTTGAAACCGAAACAAAATATACACCGGCTTTCAAATCAAGATTAAGGTGATGTTTCCCACGACTTAATGAGGCGAATTTTGCCACCGTTTTACCGCTAAGGTCGGAAATACTCATCGTGTGTGCTGCTTCGTTTAATTGAAACTCAATGTAAGTACTTGCAGGATTGGGATACACTTGAAAAACCTCAGCAGGAACAGGAGTTTCCACGGCTGTGGCTACCAAAGCACTGTTTATGGCTGCTGTGATGGTAGTATTGTCTGAAGGAGAGTAGCCCTGTTTTTTATAAAATACTTTGTGAAACGGTCCGCCCACTACCACAATAGTTGGCATACCCATGCCTCCGTAGTAACTTACATCCGATGCTCCTGTGGGGAACATGGTAGTATGAGAGAGGTTGTTAGTGCTTTTCCAGTTTTGCAACTGCGCACAGGTGTATGAATCTGTAAAACCAATGCTGTAACTTTTCACTTTACCGGGATTAGAACTGTTGAACTGGTTGTATACAGGTTTTAATCCGTTGGCTGCTGTGATACAAGGCGCGCAATCCATCATTACATATTCCAGAATAATGACATTGCCTGCATTTAACTCAGCAAACAGGTGATGAGAATTACCATCACAATCATTTTTGGTCCAGTCTTGTGCGGTAGTTTGTGCTTTTGCAAACATTGTGGCGCATACAGCGGCTATGAAGATTATCTTTTTCATTTGATTTTATTTTTGATGAAAGAACGGTGTCTTTCGGTTAATACTAAAAATAAGAAATGTTAAAACAATGGCAGACGGACATAACAAAGTCCGATGAGTTTACAGCCTGAAGTTCTGAAGTAAGAGATAAATACTTTGAAATAAGGAGGGTGGCGCTTTGGATGAAATAAATGATTCAACAGGTATAGTATGAGCACCGTAAAGACAAATCAGTTTATTGGCAAAAAATAATGTGGTAGAAAATACTAAGGGTGGTGTACAATTTTCTGAAGCAGTAAAATGGTCTTTAATTTTAAAATAAGCTGCTGAAGTAGAACAGCAGGATTTGTTTTTAGCGGCTTTTTTCTTACTGCATTTACAGGATTCAGCTTTACTGCCGAAAAGCCCTACAGAGGCTACCTTACTTCCGCACCAGTGCGCATTTACGTTCACTCCTGTGGAGAGCAAAGTAAACCAGCCGGTAAATAAAAGAAGTAAAATTGATTTCATCTGTTCTTCAAAGTTAAATCAAATTTTACTAAATAAAAAAAGTCCTGCTGGGCAGGACTTTTCTGTCGTATAAACGTTTTAGTGTTATTCCTGAACTTCGCCTAAAGCAATTTCCTGCTCCGATCCGTCACGAACACCTACTACCGTTCCCGAAAAAATAAGGCTTTGTCCGGCTAAAGGGTGGTTAAAATCCATATGAACGTGTTCATCATGAATTTCAGCAATTACACCATACAGTGTATTACCGTTCTGATCTTGCATAGGAATACTGTTTCCTACATGAAGAATATCATCAGGAGCACCTTCCACCATAAAAATACTGCGCGGAATGGGCACAACCTCTTCGGGATTATATTCTCCGTAAGCATCAGCTGGTTCAATGGTGAACTTGAAGGAATCTCCGGCTTTTAAACCGGCCAGGTTACTGTCAAAACCTGCAATGGTATTGCCTGCTCCGTGAACAAATGAAAAAGGACGGCTGTCATCTGCTTTGTCGGCCATGTCTCCGTTAGTCAGGTGTAGTTCGTAATGTACTGTAACTACTTTGTTGTTTTCTACAATCATGAATTTAAAAATTTCGGGCGAAGGTAGTTAAATTGATTTACAATACATTAACTACACACCAAAACCCGGAGTGCTGCTGTTGTCAAAATGGGGTGCACGTGGATTACGCTCGTTGTAGTAAGCCTTAACCATGTCTTTATTGGTAATAATTCCTTTAATGATATTGTTCTCTGCAACCGGTAAAGCCTGAAATTTTTTCTCAGCCAGAATTTCGAGGGCCTCATCTATTTCAGCACCCGGCTTCACTGTGGTAGGGTTAGCCGTCATCAGTTTATTTATATCAAAATCTGCATCGAGGTGTGCTTTATCTATACTTTCACCATGTTCCAGCTTTCTGTAAAGGTAATACAGGGCATCTTTACTGGAAATAATACCGATAATAAGGTCATTTTCTACTACCGGAAGGTGCTGAATATTGAACTGATTGAAAAAGTCCATAATCTGTGAAAACTTGCTGTTCAGATTGGCTACAATCACTTTCTCGGTCATAATTTGTTCGATACGGATGTCTTTACTCATTTGTATTTTATTAGTGGTTCAAATTTGTTTCAAAATAAAAGGATTTACCATGATTTTCATCATGCATTATTTCAACAGGTCAAATAAAATCTGATACGTTTGCTGAGGAAATGGCGGCCATTCAACTGCATCTGAAAGGTTAATCTGCGTAGCAATTTTGAAAAATCCCTGTCGGTTAATTGTGTGTGAGAGTGAAGTTTCAGATATAGAAAGTGTCGGAAGAAAAAATACAGAATCAACATCTTGTTCCCATATATTTTCTCCGGTGTAAAGCAGCCAATCAGAGCTTAAAGAAGCTGAAAAAAACGGTAAGGAGTGGTTGACACGTGAAAATGTTTTACCCTGTACGGTAAAATGCAGGCTCCAGCCATGCCCCCAACGGAAAATGGTTCGACAGATAACTTCTGTATCAGTGCTGTAAAGTCGGGGACAATCCAACACAATGTAAGGGTAGCCTTTAAAGTTTTCTCCTTTACTCACTTTTAATCCGGCCCTTTGAATACCCGTTTTTAGAAACACAGAAGTTACTACTTCTTGCAGCAGTTGCTCTCCAAACTGCTCAAGTGCCACAACAATCTTGGCGGTAAGTTCCCGCTTCACATCAAAGAAATTTGTATTCGAGGCAATTTCAAGTTCAGCATTTGTTGGTATAATTTTGGTATTTTGCGCCATATTCCAACAAATATCGTTTGAAAAAGCTTCACGTTTTAGTACTCAAGGCATTTATAGGTCCGTTTTTCGCTACTTTTTTTGTGGCCATTTTTGTTCTGCTCATGCAATTCCTGTGGAAGTATGTGGATGATTTGGTAGGCAAAGGACTTGACGGGCTGGTGATAGGAGAGCTGCTGCTCTACTCTTCAGCCAGTTTGGTGCCTATGGCTTTGCCGCTGGCCATTTTGCTTTCCTCCATCATGACCTTTGGAAATCTGGGGGAGCATTATGAGATGGTCGCTATCAAAGCTGCCGGTGTTCCGTTAAGAAAGGTGTTTATGCCCATGTTTGTGGTAATGATATTCATCTGTTTGAGTGCCTTCTTTATTTCCAACATTGTTATACCTAAAGCCAACCTCAAAAGTAAATCACTGCTTTATGATGTGAGGCAACAGAAACCTTCTTTACTCATTAAAGAAGGAGTTTTTAATAATGACATTGAAGGTTACAGCATGCGCATTGGGCGTAAAGGCGAAGACAATGAGACCATATACGATGTGGTAATTTATGATAACAGGGTAACTTCATCAACCGGCCGTAGTGTGATAGTGGCAGAATGGGGCCGGATGACAATGTCGGAAGATAAACGCTACCTTTTCCTTAACCTGTTTAAAGGAAAACGTTTTGAAGAAATGCCCCAGCGCGACTTTAGAAGACGTAATTACCCGCACAATGTTTTGAAGTTCGGAGAAGAATACATCACCATTGATTTAAGTTCTTTCAGTTTTAACCGCACCAATGAAGATCTTTTTAAAGACAGTTATCACATGCTCAATGTGGTAGAATTACAAAATGCCGCAGACTCCGTTTACAAATCAAAAGAGAAGCTGATGGCACTCATACCTGATTATACTAAAATATATTACCGCATACACGACACCTCTTTAACTGCCTTACACCTAACTACTACACTCCCTGGCGATAACATGACCAAAGTGTTTAAGCACATTGACAGCGAACTTTTATACAGCAATGCTTTAAGTAGCGCACGTACAGTGAAAAGTATAACCGACTACGGCAGTCAGGCTCTGGTGGCCGAAAATAAAACATGGACACGTTACTGGGTAGAGTGGCACAGAAAATACACGCTCTCATTTGCCTGCATGGTATTGTTCTTTATAGGTGCGCCACTAGGCACCATTATTCGCAAAGGAGGCTTTGGTACACCCGTGGTTATCTCTGTAATTCTGTATGTGGTTTACCACATAGTTTCAATGATGGGAGAGAAGTTTGCCCGCCAATTAATTCTAACACCCTTTATGGGCATGTGGTTTTCTACTTTTGTACTCACGCCTCTCGGTGTGTTTCTTACCTACAAGGCTTCTGTTGATTCCAATCTGTTTAACTCTGAGGAGTACATACGTTTCTTTAACAAAGTGAAAAAACTATTCATAAAAAAATCTAAGGATGAAAGTACTGTTCATAGCCAATAAAGTTCCCTTTCCGCCTAAAGACGGAGGTAGTCTGGCTACATACAATCTAATTAAGGGCCTTGAAGCCAAAGGGGCTGAGGTTACTTTCTTCGGGTTAAATACCAATAAACATCACGTTGATGTAAAACGTGTGGCCCAAGAAAATCCGGCTATCCGATTTATTACCTATCCTGTAAAACTTAAGGTAACACCCGTAGGAGCATTTTTCAGTTTATTGAAAGGTGATTCGTATAACATTTCCCGTTTCAAATTCAGTGAGGTAACTAAGGGACTGAGTGATTTGCTTCAGAAAGAGGAGTTCGACATCATACACCTCGAAACATTGTTTATGATGCCCTACTTTGAGACTATCAAAAAGTACAGCAAAGCCAAAGTGGTGCTTCGTACTCAAAATGTAGAACACGTTATTTGGGACCTGATGGCTGAAGAAGCCAAAGGGGTGCTGAAAAAATGGTACTTGAAGCTGCTTGCCGGAAGATTGATGGAGTATGAAATTCAACAGTTCAATAAGCCTGATATGATGTTGGCTATTTCATCAGAAGATGCTGCGCTGTTCCGCAATCTGGGGTGTATTATACCAATGGAAATACTCCCGACAGGTTTTGATTTTGATAAGCTCGAAACATACAAGAACATTATACCAGAAAGAGACTTTTTTCATGTGGGTGCCATGGATTGGAAACCAAATTCTGAGGGAATGAACTGGTTTCTCACCAAGGTTTGGAGTGCTTTTTCGGCCAAATACCCGGAACAAAAAATGCATCTGGCCGGCCGCAAAATGCCAGCACATTTTACCGATATGGGGAATGATTCACTGGTAGTGCATGGAGAAGTAGAAAGCGCATATGAATTTATGGCTCAACACGAGGTAATGGTGGTTCCTTTATTCTCAGGCAGCGGATTGCGTATTAAAATTATAGAAGCCATGGCCATGGGTAAATGTATTATTGCCACACCTTTGGCAGCATCGGGCATTGCCATTAAAGATGACATTCACATTATGATTGCCGATGGTGTAGTTGAATTTATTCGCTGCATGGAAACCTGCAAAAACAACCCCGAAAAAGTAAAAAGAATAGCTGCAAAAGCACAAGAGTTTGCCATAGGGAACTTTGACAACAGGATATTAGCCGACAGAGTTTATAAGTACTACAACAATTTGTTATGATACCGGAGGTGTTGTTTTGGTTGCTTATTTTTCTGGTATTTCACTCCTACGTGCTTTATCCCTTCTTGTTGCAACAGGCTGCATCAGGAAAAGAGTTACCCAAAATTGAACCGGTTAAAAATCTTCCTGAAGTATATGTGGTATTATCCGTTTACAACGGGGAAAGAGTGATAAGCAAAAACCTGTTGTCTGTTGTTGCTTCAACCTATCCGAAAGAAAAGTTATTTGCCTTAACCGGATCTGACGCTTCTGATGACTGCACCAATGAAATCATTACCACATTAGCCGCCCAACATACACAAATCAAACCTTTTTGTTTTAACGAACGCAGGGGCAAAATAAAAGTAGTCAATGAACTGCTTTCAAAAGTTCCGGATGATGCGGTGGTGATTATGACCGATGTATCGGCCTCTTTTCATCCGCAGTGCATTGAAGTTTTAGTACAACGTTTACTGCAAAATGATTCAACAGGCTTGGTGGGAGCAAACATTATCAAAGGCGAACACCGCAGCGATGGAATCTCCTACCAGGAAAAGGCATATTATGAAAGAGAACTTACTATAAAACATCAGGAAGGTGTTTTGTGGGGAGCGAGTATGGGAGCTTTTGGGGCCTGCTATGCCATACGCAAAAAAGACATGCAGCCTATACCTGAAAACTTTATGGTAGATGACTTTTTTATGACCATGCAGGTAATGCAAAAAGGTAAAAAATCCATTTACGATATGGATGCGCTTACTTACATGGACTTGCCCAATACTTCCGGAGTAGAGTTTAAAAGAAAAGTACGTATTTCAACGGGCAATTTTCAAAATATGCAGTTGTTTTGGAACATGCTGTTTCGTTTTAATGGTGTGGCATTTGCATTTTGGTCGCACAAAGCTATCAGGTGGATAGGGCCTTTTATATTGATTACGTTATTAGGGCTCAGTTTTTTTCTACAAGACAGGAATACCATTTATAAACTGGCCTTTTACAGTCAACTAGTGCTGGTTTGTACGCCAATCTTTAACTATTTTTCAGAAAAGCTTCAAATCCACCTGAAATTGCTGAAATTTGCAGCTCATTTTTACCTGATGAATCTGGGTGTTTTAGTCGGTTTCATCAGGTTTTGTAAAGGAGTAAAGAACAATGTTTGGCAACCAACCCAACGGTGAGAAGTTTCACCTCGATACCATAGAATCAGCCATTGAGGCCATTCGTAACGGAGAAGTAATTATTGTAGTAGATGATGAAGACCGGGAGAATGAAGGCGATTTTTTAACTGCTGCCCGAAACGTAACCCCCGAAGTAATTAATTTTATGGCCACACACGGCCGCGGATTAATATGTGCCCCGCTGGAAGAAGACCGCTGCACACAGCTGGGTTTGGAACTGATGGTGAATGACAATACAGCTTTGCACGCCACTCCGTTTACAGTTTCAGTTGATTTGATAGGCAAGGGGTGTACAACAGGTATTTCTGCATCCGACAGAGCAAAAACTGTTCAGGCGCTTATTGATTCTGAAACCAGAGCAGAAGATTTAGGTAAACCCGGGCATATTTTCCCCTTGCGTGCACGCAAAGAAGGTGTACTGCGCAGAGCAGGACATACGGAAGCTGCAATAGATTTCGCCCGCTTAGCAGGATTTGAACCTGCGGGTTGTATTGTTGAAATAATGAACGAAGATGGCAGCATGGCACGTTTGCCCGATTTGGTCAAAATTGCGGAGAAGTTTCAACTGAAACTGGTGACCATCAAAGACCTGATTGAATACCGCCTCAAACACGAAAGCCTCATTCAACGCGAAATTGTTGTGCAAATGCCCACACAACACGGGGAATTTGATTTGTATGCGTTCCGCCAAAAAGATACAGGACAGGAACATCTGGCACTGGTAAAAGGAAGCTGGGAAAAGAATGAACCCATTCTGGTGCGTGTACACTCCTCATGCGTTACCGGAGACATTTTTCATTCCTTGCGCTGTGATTGCGGTGAGCAGTTGCAAAGTGCCATGGAAATGATTGAACAGGAAGGAAAAGGAGTGGTGCTGTACATCAACCAGGAGGGCAGAGGCATTGGCCTTCTCAACAAACTAAAAGCATACAAATTGCAAGAACAAGGCAGAGATACTGTTGAAGCAAATCTGGAACTGGGCTTTAAAATGGATGAGCGTGATTATGGTGTAGGGGCACAAATTCTGCGCGACATAGGTGTACACAAAATGCGCTTAATGACGAATAACCCTACCAAACGCGCAGGTCTTATCGGCTATGGATTGGAAATAGTTGAGAACATTGCTATTCGTGTAAAGTCAAATAAGCACAATGCCCATTACCTGCAAACCAAAAAGGATAAAATGGGACATGAGTTAAGTTAAGGAAGAGTATTCCTAATACTCCGTCTCCAGAAGCCTGAAATAATCTCTTTCCATAGTCCCGTCAGTCAATTCTTCTTTCACATGATCCAATTTACTGCGGTCTAAGGGTTTGTTCAAAAACTTACATACAAACTTATTGCTATTGGCTCGTTCATGGTCTTCTTTAGCCAATGAAGTGGAAAGCATCATAATGATGCAATTTTTCTGAATAACAGCGGGCAATTTGGCGTATTCATCAAGAAAATCAAACCCTGAAAGTTCAGGCATATTGATGTCAAGGAAAATCAATTGTGGCAGCAGATCAGGCGTTGCCTGTAATGATAACAAATAATCTAAAGCAGCTCTGGCTGATATTTTTAATTCCACCTGATCAGCAAAAGCATATTTCTTCATGGATATCTGGGCAATCATTAAATCCATTTTTGAATCATCAACTACCAGAACACGTTGTAATAAAGGTTTGTCGGTATTTTCCATGTTAAGTTGTTTAGTTTATATTTGATAATTGAGATGGCAAGATAATAGTAAAAGAACTTCCCACTCCGGGAATGGAATCAAGCCTTATAGTGCCGTTTAATTTATCTACTGTTTCTTTGACTAGATAAAGCCCCAGACCTGAGCCTACTGACTCTTCGGATATCCGGTAAAACATATCAAACACCTTTTTCTGTAGATCGGGTTTAATACCAATGCCGTTATCTGAAACAACAATGGTGCATTCAGCACCGGTGCAACTCACTTCAATTTTCACAAACGGATTTTCTACCGCAGGGTTGGAATAACGCATGCCGTTAGAGAGTAAATTATTCAGCACAATAGCCAAACGACTTTTGTCTGAAACAAAATCTTCTTTTTGCGAAACTTCAGTCAAAACAGTTACTCTTTTTTCATCATTGGCCATGTACTTCAGGTTAGCACTCACCTCCTGCAACAACTCATTAAAGTTAATATGTTCGCTTTTTATTTGTACGCGTGTATTTCGGGAGTAATCCAGTATATCCTGTATAAAAGTATCCAGCTTAAGCACCCCTTGTTTCACAAATCCCAGATTGCTTTTAATTTGTTCATCTTCTACATCCTCTTCTGTAAGTTGCACAATGCCCAAAATAGAAGAAAGCGGAGCACGTAAATCATGTGAAACGCTGTACACAAATTTATCGAGTTCCTTGTTTGTTTTATTGAGTTCAGTATTGGTTACCTGCAATAATTGGTTGTTTGCTTCCAGTTTATCACGCTGTTCAGTTATCTTTTGAATTACAATATTTCTCCCGCTAAACAGGTAGGCACTTTGGGCTGCAATTAAAAAAGAGGTGAAAATACCATTGAACAGAAAGTCTTCTTCTATGTGCGAGTTATCGTTGTTCAGAAATTCAAAACTGGTCCAGCCGGTATAACGGCTTACAATGAAAATATACAGTACCTGAAAGCAAAACAGAGTGGTAAACAATACTCCTCCGTTACGCCCCAGCAACATAAAAGCAGTAAGAATAACCACGGCATAATAGGTAACACTGGCTGATTTTATACCGCCAGTACTGTAGGAAACCATGTGAAGCAACAAAAATGAAGAAAGCAATACTACCAAATATGCTTTTTCTAACTGGTCAATCTTTTTAACCCGGTAAAAGTTAAAAAGCATTATCAATGACAGGATAGGGAGTACCAGATGAATAGGTTTTACTACCTCAAACATAAAATACATTTTGAGGTACACACCAAAACTCACCAGTGCACCTGTGAAAGAATATATTCTGAAAAGCGTAAAACGTTGACGCTCGAAAATATTCTCTTCGTCAATACTTTGGTAAACGTCTTCGTTTTTCAATAGGTTACTTAAAACCATGAACAAGTTATTTTTCTGTTTATACAATGGTAGCTGAATTTTCAACATACAAAAAGTACATACGGGTAAACCGGACTTTAAGTTTTCAAGTAAGTGGGAAATAGTGCAACTAAATTACAAGTTATTGAATTACAAAACCTTTTATTTCGCTTATTCGGTAACGGAAATGGAGTCCGGATTTGCTGTTGACAAAGTAGAGTCTGCATCAGCCTTTGGAAGAATATTACCGCAACGGTAGTTTTTAGTGATTTTAATGGTAGGCTCCGGGAATTTGCCTAATGAAATACCTGTTTCAGGATGCTGATAAACGAGCTCCATAAAACGACCATAAATGGGCAACGCGGTTTTAGAGCCCTCGCCCAATTCAGAAACCCGAAAGTGTATGCTGGGGTCGTTGGCTCCAACCCACACTCCGGTTACTAAATCTTTGGTAAGCCCGATGTACCAGCCATCCGAGTGGTTGGAGGAGGTGCCTGTTTTACCGCCCACCTCATTGCCTTTTTTAAACAAATCATATTCCCACAAGGCCTGTGAAGTACCTCCGGGTTCCTGCATCCCGCCCCTGAACATCCATACCATCAACCAGGCCGTTTCTTCAGAAAGTACTTTTCTGGGGGTTGCTTTAAACTCAGCCAGCAACTTCCCGTCCTTATCACAAATGCGGTGAACAAGCAATGGCTCAGTGTACATGCCTTTATTAAGAAATGTGCCGTATGAATTTACCATTTCCTGCACTGTAACTCCGCTGGAACCTAAGGAAATGGACGGAACAATAGCTAAAGGGGAGCGAATACCACATTTATGAGCATAACGGGCCACCTTGTCCCAACCTACTTTTTCGGTAATCTGGGCTGTAACCGAGTTACATGATTTGGCCATGGCCCAACGCAAGGTCATATGGTAACCTGTAAAAACCCAGTCGCTGTTTTGTGGCGACCATACTTTCTTTTTACCTTTTTCTTCATACCTGATATGTACCGGCTCATCATAAAAACGGTCGCAGGGACTCATACCGTTATCAATAGCTGCACAATAAGCAAAAGGTTTAAAAGTGGAACCGGGTTGACGTTTACTTTGGTTCACGTGATCATATTTAAAGTAGCGGTGATTGATGCCACCTATCCAAACTTTAATGTGCCCGCTGAAGGGATCTAAAGTCATCATGCCGCTTTGCATCAAAGTCAGGTAATAGCGCAACGAGTCAATGGTGGAAAGGGTAGTATCCCGCTCACCGTTCCAGGTAAACACCTGCATAATCTTCTTGATGTGAAGAGCAGAGTCAATGGCCAGTGTGTCGCTTTTAAATTGTTGTTTCAGAGATTTGTATGCCGGTGTTTTTTTGAGGTACGATTCAAAGAAGCCTTTTATTTCACGTTTATTTTCATCCGTCCAGGGGTTTTGACCGCGCCAGTGTACATTAAATCTGCGCTGTATTTCCCGCATCTTTTCGGCATTGGCCTGCTCTGCTAAAGTTTGTAATTTCGAGTCAATGGTGGTGTAAATTTTCAATCCGTCAGCATATACATCATACCCGTTTTCATCACACCATTTTTGGATGGCTTGTTTGGCTGCTACCCGAATATATGAATCCTGCTCTTCGTCATTATCATAGGCATCCTGATTGATGATAATGGGCAAGGCCATCAGTGAATCAGCTGCTGCGGAGGAAAGTAATACATATTTTACCAGTTGAGCCAGCACCACATTTCTGCGTTCCAATGCCTTATCGTAGTTATTGAATGGGTTGTATGTGGTGGTGGCTTTTAACATACCTACCAGTAATGCACCTTCCTGCCAGTTGAGTTCTGAAGGGAGTTTATTGAAATACGTTTTGGTGGCCACTTTTATCCCGAAAGCATTATTACCAAAGCCAACGGTATTCAGATACATCTCCAATAATTGCGCTTTGGTGTAAAAATGTTCCAGTTTTAGAGCGCAGAACCACTCTTTCATTTTAAAGGAAATAGTTCGTAGTAACGGTATTTTGCCGGCCACGCCCTGATTTTTAGGATGACGGGTATGATACAGGTTTTTTACCAACTGTTGTGTAATGGTACTTGCACCACGCTTATCACCAGATGCGGTAGAAAAAACACCCGCAATTACAGAGCGGGTATCAATACCGTGGTGTTCGTAAAAGCGAATGTCTTCAGTGGCTAAAAGTATTTTAATCAGATTAGTGTCTACCTCATCCAACGTAACCGGACTTCTTTTCTCCTTAAAATAGCGGCCTATCAGAACGGAATCAGCTGTGTACAACTCTGAAGCCACTGACATGCGAGGTGTTTTAATATCAGCCGGAGTGGGCATGTAGCCAAAAAAATGGAAGGGATTTAATTCAAACAGGATAACAAACAGCAATAGGGCTGCCCCTGCATAACCCGTTACACGTATACTCTTGCGCAGGTATTGATTCATAAATTGCAAATATGCGTAAAATGAGGGCGAAAGAGAAGTGCGATTATTTTTTCATCTCCTCGCGTAACTGGGCCGATGTTTTTGTACTACCATCATGGCTCCAACCAGGGGGGGCAAACATGTACCTGAGTTTGTGCAACAGTGAAACAGGCCTCATTACATCCTTAAAAATATTGCTCCACTCATGAAAAATAACTTTAGCCAAATGGTAGGAGTGAACGTTCTTGGTAAGTCCGTACACAGGTTTATCAGTCTCCTCAGCATACGTTCCAAAGAGTTTATCCCACAGAATCAACACCTGTCCCATGTTTTTATCAAGGTACTGCACATTGCTGGCATGATGCACACGGTGATGAGAAGGAGTGACCAGAAATTTTTCCAGAATCCCCAGCTTACCCACCGTTTCTGTATGTACAAAAAAGGCATACGTTTGATTCACCGCATAAATGAACATAATGTCTATACCGTTAAAACCCAACAATGCACAGGGAATAAAAAATATCCAGCGATACAGGGGTTGCAAGGCAGAGGAACGCAGGGCCACGGTGAAATTAAACTTCTCTGATGAGTGGTGGTTTACATGCACGGCCCAAAAAAAGCGGCAATAGTGTTCTGCACGGTGTAGCCAGTAAAAGCATAAATCCTGTGCTATAAAAAGTCCTACCCAGTAGTAAACTTTTGATTCGATATGAACGAGAGCAAATTCTACCGAAATTTTGTTGAGTATACCAAAGGTTACACCTTTCATGGTAAGGTCCATGAGCAAGCCACCTAAACCCAGCCACAAACTGATGCCACTATCTTTTAAATCATACAGATGTAACTCATCTCTGCGACTCAGGTAACTCTCCAGTACAATGAAGAAAATATAAAGAATAGCGGTGAGGTATACGAAGTAATCCATTTTGATGCGAAAATAACGGAAATCTTAAATTTTAACGGCCGATTGTCAGTCTGCTTGAGATGGTGTAACTGAATTCAAAAATCAACACTGAATTTGTCCTTACTCAAAGTTACTGCCAACCCCATCAGAATAAGGGAGTTTCCCTTATCCACAACCACCTGAAAATATGTGAGTATTTTACCCCCTGAAACCTGCGTTAAATGCTGTATTTTGCGATGTTTATTAAACACAATTTTACATGTCAGAGAACAACGACCGCATTATTTCCATTAACATTGAAGATGAGATGAAAACAGCCTACATCGATTATTCGATGTCGGTGATTGTATCACGTGCCTTACCCGATGTGCGGGATGGATTAAAACCCGTTCACCGCAGGGTGTTATATGGAATGACTGAACTGGGACTGGCTTCCAACCGTCCGTACAAAAAATCTGCCCGTATTGTGGGAGAGGTGTTGGGTAAATTTCACCCGCACGGTGATTCCTCAGTATATGATACCATGGTGCGTATGGCTCAGGATTGGAGCATGCGTTACACTATGGTTGACGGACAAGGAAACTTTGGTTCCGTTGACGGAGATCCACCGGCAGCTATGCGTTACACCGAAGCCCGTTTGCGCAAAATAGCGGAAGAAATGCTGGTAGATATTGACAAAAACACTGTCGATTACCGCCCCAACTTTGACGATTCATTAACAGAACCAACCGTTCTGCCTTCTAAAATACCTAACCTGCTGGTGAATGGTGCCTCAGGTATTGCTGTGGGTATGGCCACCAATATGGCTCCGCACAACCTTACTGAAGTGATTGAAGGTATTATCGCCTACATCGACAACAGAGATATTACCATTGAAGAGCTGATTAAATACATTAAGGCACCCGATTTCCCTACAGGTGGTACCATTTACGGTTACGAAGGGGTGCGCGAAGCATTTGAAACAGGGCGTGGTCGCGTTATGATGCGTGCCAAGTCGAACTTTGAAACCAGCAAAACCGGTAAAGACCAGATTATTGTTACCGAAATCCCTTACCAAATCAACAAGGCCCAGCTGATTATGAAAACAGCTGAGTTGATTAACGAAAAGGTAATTGAAGGCATCAGCGAAATTCGTGACGAGAGCGACCGTGACGGTATGCGTATAGTGTACGACCTTAAACGCGATGCTATTCCCAACATTGTACTCAACAAACTTTACAAATACACTTCCCTGCAAACTTCCTTCAGTGTAAACAACATTGCGCTGGTAAAAGGTCGTCCGCAAATGCTTAACCTCAAGCAGTTAATTGTGTATTACGTAGAACACAGGCACGAGGTAGTTATCAGACGTACACAGTTTGAACTGGCTGAGGCCCGCCAACGTGCTCACATACTGGAAGGTTTGATTATTGCCATCGACAATCTGGATGAAGTAATCAACCTGATACGCTCCTCACGTACCCCTGATGAAGCCAAATCAGGCCTTATGGAACGTTTCAGCCTGAGTGATATTCAATCTAAAGCGATACTTGACTTAAGACTACAAAAACTTACTGGTCTTGAGCGTGATAAGTTAAAAGAAGAATACGAAGAAATCATGAAATTGATTGCGTATTTGGAAAGTGTACTGGCAGATGAATCGTTGCGCATGCAAATTATAAAAGATGAACTTCTGGAAATAAAAGAGAAGTACGGAGATGCCCGCAGAACTGTAATTGAATACTCTGCCAATGATATGCGCATGGAAGACTTCATCGAACAGGAAGATGTGGTGATTACCATTTCACACATGGGCTACATTAAACGTACTTCATTAGATGAATACCGCACCCAAAACCGTGGCGGACGCGGAGGTAAAGGCGTAGCACACCGTGATGAGGACTTTGTAGAACACCTGTTTATTGCCAATACCCACAACTACCTGTTGTTCTTCACTGAACAGGGCCGTTGTTTCTGGATGAAAGCCTACGAAGTGCCTGAAGGTGCTAAAAATACCAAGGGCCGTGCCATCCAAAACCTCATTAACATACCGGTAAGCGACAAAATAAGGGCTTACGTTAATGTACAGAATCTCAATGATGCTGAGTACCTGAACAATAACTTCATCATCATGTGTACCAAAAACGGTATCATCAAGAAAACATCATTGGAAGCATACTCCCGCCCGCGTCAGGGTGGTATTAATGCCATAACCGTACGTGACGGTGACCAACTGCTCGAAGCCTTGCTCACTTCAGGAAAAGACGAGATTCTGATGGCCAAAAAGACCGGTCGTGCAATTCGTTTCAATGAAGAAGGTGTTAGACCAATGGGCCGAACTGCCTCAGGTGTAAAAGGAGTTACGTTAGAGGGCAAAGGTGACGAGGTTATCGGAATGATTGCCATTAAAGATAAAGCCACCACTGTATTGGTAGTATCAGAAAAAGGATACGGTAAACGTTCCTTCCTGGTAGATCCGGAAAGCGGAGAAGATGAATACCGTGTTACAGGACGTGGTGGTAAAGGCGTAAAAACCCTGAACATCACCGATAAAACAGGCAATCTGGTAGCCATTAAAGACGTTACTGATGAAAACGACCTGATGATTATTACCAAAAACGGTATCACCATCCGTATTCCGGTTGAAGATTTACGCGTAATGGGCAGAGCAACACAAGGCGTTAGGTTGATTAAACTGGACGAAGAAGATGCGATTGCCTCAGTTGGTAAAGTGGAACACGAAAAAGAAATAGATGAAATAGTTGAAGCAGAAGGCGATTCTCCTGAAAGTGGTACAACAATTGAAAACTCCACCGAGGAAAACCCCGAAGCATAACCGTAATTTAAGTATATGAAGAAAATTCTTTTTAGCGTACTGGCCCTTGTTGCATTAAACGGTTACGCACAAAAATTCGCCATCAGTACTGCAGGTATTGCCATTAACAATTACAATAACCCTGCAAGCAATCAAGACGACAAAATCCAGGCAATGGATGAGGGTAAACGGGAGATTGATAAAGCTGCAGAACACCCTGAATCGCAATCTGATCCTCAAATGTGGTTGTACAGAGGCATTATTTATCAAACCATTATTTCTGATACTTCTTTAGGAATAAAATCTCCAAACGGGGCTGAAGTGGCCATGGAAGCCTACATTAAGTGCATAAAGTTAGATACCGATAAAAAAGCTAAGTATGCCAATCCGGCCCGCACCAACCTTACCAATTACATCGCCTATGCCATGAACATGAAGGCCAATCAGGCATATAACAACAAGGACTATGTAAGTTCTTTGAGCTATTACAAGAAAATTCTGGAAATCATTCAGTATGATACCGAGAAAATCTTGTCTAAAAACAACATGTCGGATAAGGAGTTGTATTGGAACATGGCCGTAATTGCTATTAACGGGGAATTGAACAAAGAAGCCAAAGAATACTTGCAGGCTGCTATTGACAAAGGTTATCAGGACCCCAACGCTTTTCTTTACCTCTCTAACATTTACCTTACAGAAGGTGATACTGCCTCAGGTTTAAAGGTAATTGAACAGGGCAGAAGCAACTTCCCTAACACCAGCAGCCTTATTACCGCTGAGATTAACGTGTACATTGCACAGGGACGGGTAGATGTGTTGGTAGAAAAAGCCAATGCAGCTATTGAAAACAGCCCCGACAATCCTTTATTGTACTATGTTCGCGGTAACTCGTATCAGATTTTGGCTGAAAGCAACGCCAAACTGGTTAAGCGCACCAACGATACACTGGTTTATTTTGCCAAACAGCTAAAATCAGCCACCGACCCTAAGAAGAAGGCCGCTTTAACAGCTAAGCAAACTGATTTTAAAGCCCAGTTAGCCAAACAAAGTACTGATTATGCTATGTTTTTAAACAGCAGTGAAAAAGATTACCTCAAAACCATTGAACTGGATGGTGGTATGTTCGATGCATATTTTAACCTGGGCGCATTGTACCTGAACCAAACACCTGATTTAACCGAGAAAATGAACAATTTACCGGTATCAGCTGAGAAAGAATACAACGATACCAAAGCCAAACGTGATGCATTGTACAAAAAAGCCATTCCAAGTTTTGAGAAAGCTTTAGAAGTTGTAAAGAATCCGAAAGATGAATATGATATCTGCAACACTTTAAAACAAGTTTATGGTCAGCTTAATGACATGGCTAAGTTTACCGAATACAAAAAGAGAGCAGAAGAGATTCTGGCTAAGAACAAAAAGAAGAAATAAATCATCAGGTAAGGGTATTTCAAAGTACCCTTATTTGTTTTACACTCTGTTGTACATAATATTAATTATAAGACAAATTTAAAATACAAATAATTGATTATAAGTACTATAAATGTCTGCTATTCTTTAATAAAGCTGATTATGTTAAACTGACTCTGTGCTAAGCTGCGTACCTCTACGGTATATAAACCGGCTGTCCAGTCCTTAATATCTATACTGAAATTACTCCCGTCAATAAATTCTTTATTCAAAACCTCTTTGCCTAACAAATTAAATATGCGCACAGAAACAGACCCGGAATTTCCTGTTTGTATAGTAATGTGTGACTTGGCCGGATTCGGATAAATGCTTTGGGCTGATGGTTTATTCTCTCGTATTTCTGTAGTTAACGAATCAAATAAACTACAGTTGTAGTTCCAGGCATTCTGTTCCAGATAACCTTGCGGAGTTAATGTTTTGCCGGCAAAAGCGCTGTAATTAGCCGGATACTTGTAAGCTCTGAATACGAAGTTATTGGTGGGCACAGTTCCCTGACTGATAATGCCGTTGTTGGTTGACGGATTAACGTAACTCCACACTGTATTTCCTGCTGAATCTACTTCGAACAAATGTCCTGAAGTTCCTTCGCAAATCAGTGTATTGCCGTTGATTAAACGCTGTGTACCTCCAATAAATGCTGAATAGAAGCTATCTGCAGGTGAATCCTGATAGGTCCACAAGGGATTAGCAGGCCCGTAAGCACCTGCACCCGGTTGGGTGTAAAAGCCTGCACTATCTGTAACCGCTTGTAGTTCTGTAATGGTAGAATACCGCAGGTTGCCGTTACGTGGTCCGTTGTTGAACGCAATGATATTGCCTGCACCAGGTAATCCGCTTTTTATCCAGTTCACATTATGCTGGTAAAACAATTGCTTTGTTGTGCTGTCACTACTATTATATGCAGCCGGATTTCCCCAGCGGTACAAAATATCTCCGCCTTTGCCATACCGGCCACCGCTGTGTGAAGCTGCCTGAGCTGTGGTGGTGCTGTGGTCTATGATATAAAATTCACTAAAAGCCCGCGCACTCAATATTATCTGATCCAACTGAGGATTGTAATCTATACCATTGCCGTGCATCCAATCAGCGGGATTGTTGCCATTGCCTCCCGATGGCGGATAATTGAGGTGTAACAGTTCAGGGTGTTGGGCAACTACGCCATAATTACTTTTGGTACTGTCAAACTCTTGTATGGCATGGTCCCAGGCATGCCATTCCCACACCACTTTGCCACTATCCGTACCCACAGGTTCAATTTCCACAATATGCTCGGGCCATATTGCTGAGTTGAATTTTCGGCCTGCAGCCAATGCCTCAGCCTGTGTTTTGTATTCAAAAGCCAGCAACAACACATTGCCATTGGGCATGGGTGCAATATCATGGTGCTGGTGATAGAGTGGCGAAGTGTAGCGGTAACTCCACAATACATTGCCGTTCCAATCCAGTTTTTGCACCCCACCGCCCCCCTGCCCGTTAAACGTAGCATTGGGCACCTGAAACGGACGTACCAAAGTGCCGTCTTCTAACAGGTAACAACTTAAACCCGGACGATAGTTGGTTACCCACCGGTGCACAACCTCACCGCAGTTGTTGAGTAAGTAGGTGACACTGTCGCCCAAAGGCGCCATCAGTACATAACCCTTAAAGGCTTGCGGGGTATTTTTAAAAATGCCAACGGTTTGCTGGGCAACAACCTCCAAGCCGGTTAAAATGTAAAGTACAACAACAGATAGAGCAGGTTTAATGTATTTTGCCCTCATGGAAAAATGTAATGTTTAGCTACAGCAAGATAGAAAAAGGAATCAAAATTAATACCGCCAAATTTCGCTTATTTCATTCCTGCTCGTTGGGTAATTGTTGCAGGTAATCCATCATGCCTTCTTCAGCCAGAGCAAGCAAATCAGAATCCTTAGCCATTTGGCTGAAAGATTTGGCATCCCGGTACTGATTAAAACTGATCTTTGTATTTAAAGCGGTAATCTCACAAGGGCTAAAATGCGCGCCTATTGGTTCCCCGCATTTTTGCCCGGCCAACTCACTCCGGATTATGAGATTATAGTTTGTGACAATGTTCTGCTATTCGTTTAAGCAAAGCTTCAAATTCGGGTTGTCCCTGATAATACAGAGCTGCTGTTACTTTATATCTTTTGGTGAAATCTGCTCTCAATGCTGATGATGACAATAAAAAGGCTTCATTTTTTGAAATAGGAATTTCTAAGTCTGCCTTAGGAAACCTTTTTTGTTTGTGGGTTGTATATTCTGCTGTACCTATAAAGCCTAACACCTCAGGATGCTCTAGAAGACAATAGACGTCATAATATTGGCGCATAAAATTGACACTTCGGGCTCCTCCATTCTGCTCCTGACGAAATTTTGTTACAATAGTTTGTAGTTTCTCAACGAATGTATAACCGGGATGATAACAAACAATATCAACTCCTCTGTTATCAATGATGTCAACGCTGGAATCAATTGCTTTATCGTATGCCCATGAGCTTATTGTAATTTTTGCATTTGGTGTTACATCATCAAAGCCAGCTTCGAGAAGAATACCTTCTTTCATAGCATCTACTTGATCAACGGTATTGTCATAAATCAATCTGATTCCACCGCTTCGATAAAAGGTTTCATCATCGAACGCAGTATCGCGTACAACTGAGGTTATTCCCGAGATTTTAATTTCACCGGCTAACCAATCATAAAATTCTTTACGCTTTGCAACATTATTCTTGTTGTTATTTTTAGGATTTTCATTGATGCCAAACTCATCAGGAGGTTTAATATGAATATCAATGTCTTCAGAGAAACGATGAATAACTTTATAACCCTTAGATAAAGATGTTCCTCCTTTTAATTCAAAAGAGAAACCTTGGCTTTTAAGGCCATATAAGACATGCATAATCCAGTAGTCTTTTTCTACCAGTCCTGCTTGTATTCCTTTTTCTTCTGCTACAATGTTTAGAAGGGCTGAGAAATCTTTATGATTGTGCAAATAATCAGGCATGTTGTTGCTCTGATTTACTTAATAAAGGCTGTAATAGTCTTTTGGTTCTAGTGTTTCCATATTCTTCTAATGAAGATTTGAGCTTTTGAGGATTTAAACCAGATACTTTTGTAAGTACTTTATTTAAAACTTCATTCTGATCCTCTGCCAATTGCTCCAGATTATTGACAATATCTACTAACAAAAACTCTTCTGTAACTTTATTAGGAAAATGATGTTTTACTTGAAAATCAAATGTTCTATTTCCCAGCTTTATTTCACCATGTCGCTTATGATTATAAACAACTCGTTTATTATAAAGCTGTGTAGTGCCAACGCCTAAGCTATTGTATGAGTTAGGAGAAGTAACAAGAAATCTTTTGTCTTTTAGAAAACTAGCTATCAAAACATCTTCTTCAGGAGGAGTTTTCCCAAATGCAGTTTCCTTAGGAAAATAATATAACCCTTGAGAAAGTTTTTCAAGAGTTCCTTCTTCAACTAATTGCTCTAAATGTCTATCAACAGATTTAGACCACTTAGTTAAGTCCCCTCTCCTATATACTTTACCCCTCTTAAAATGCTTTTTAAGTTCATCTAACTGTGCCATAATCAATTATTCCTCCTTCAAAGATAATAATTAAATAGATAAATGCATATATTTTTATTTAAAATTCATGCAAAATTAATGCGTAAATAATTAATTATCAAAACTATAATTACATCCTATTCGTATGCTAACTTTCATCTCTGGCAGCTTTTTGCTTGAGCAATTGCTTTCTTCTGCTCCAGGCATCTCTAATGCTTTGAATCGTAATATGGTAGGCCTACTTTTAATTGAACCATATGTTGTATCCAACTTATACGCAACATACATGTGTAGTTAAGCAATATGAAGTATACAAAGCAAGATAGAAAAACAGGAGTAAAAAACATTAAAGAAACTTACTTTTGCCGCAGACGGTCTACGGAACGTCAGCACGGAAACGGTAAGACCTTTGGGTTTTGCCGTTTTTATTTTTACTAACTCTTGTAGTTAAACAATGAATCCTAACCATTAGTAAATTCAGCCAGTCATCCCTTAGCTTTGCACCGTGTCCTTCAGCTACCTTCACTCCGACCTCCCCATCATTGATATCATTCCTCAGGTAAAACAGCACCTGAGCGAACAAAACACCCTTATTGTGAATGCTCCGCCCGGAGCGGGTAAAAGTACTTTGCTGCCCTTAACCTTATTGGATGAACCCTGGCTGGCAGGTAAAAAAATCATTATGCTGGAACCCCGCAGGCTGGCGGCCAAAACCATTGCGGCCCGCATGGCACAACTGTGGGGCGATGAGCCGGGCCAAACTATAGGGTACCGCATCCGTTTTGAGAACCGTGTTTCAGCCAACACGCGTTTGGAGGTAGTAACCGAGGGCATTCTTACCCGCATGTTGCACAGCGATAATGCTTTAGAAGGTGTTGGTTTGGTGATATTTGACGAGTTCCATGAACGCAGCATTCACGCTGATGTGGCCCTGGCTTTATGCCGCGAGGCCCAACAAATCTTACGTCCAGATTTACGGATTATGGTGATGTCGGCCACGTTGAACATGCCCCAACTTACCGCTTTGCTCAAAGCTCCGGTAGCCGTGAGTGACGGTAAACAATACCCTGTAGAAATTATTTACAGCGGCCCTACGGATATGACCATGTTGCCTGAACTCACCGCACGGCAGGTGTTACAGGCCACCCGCGAAAATGAGGGAGACACACTGGTGTTTTTACCCGGTGAAGGCGAAATACGCAAATGTGCCGAGGTACTTAAAAAAGAACTGCCTGATTTTGCCATTCACCCTTTGTACGGTATGTTGCCCTGGGGCGAGCAGCAGTCCGCTATTTTGCCCAACAAATACGGCAGGCGAAAAGTGGTTTTGGCCACCTCCATTGCCGAGACCAGTTTAACCATTGAAGGCATTCGCATAGTGGTAGATACCGGTTTCGGGCGCATCTCCCGCTTCGATCCCAAATCAGGCTTATCGCGATTGGAAACTGTACAAATATCCAAAGACTCAGCCGACCAAAGAGCCGGCAGAGCGGGACGTTTAAGTGCCGGTGTCTGTTACCGCATGTGGACAAACGCCACACAAGAACGCATGGCGGAACACCGCATTCCTGAAATTATGGAAGCCGACCTTACCTCCCTGATATTAGACATGGCCCAATGGGGCATTACCAATATAGAACAACTTACCTGGCTAAGTGCACCGCCCAAAGCGGCTGTTGCACAAGGCACCGAGTTGCTGCACCACCTCAACGCATTGGAAAACGGCCGCATCACTGAACACGGCAAACAAATACACCAACTGGCCTGTCACCCGCGTATAGCCCACATGTTGCTCAAAGCCAAAGACGACCGTGCCGTGCCGCTGGCTACTGATTTGGCGGCAGTTTTAGAAGAGCGTGACCCCTTGCCCAAAGACTCAGGCATTGACATTAACCTGCGTATTGAGGCCCTGCGCAGAGGGCGCAAAAACAACGGATTGGGCAACCGTTTTGTACGTATAGAAAAAGTAGCCGAATCATACCGCAAAATGTTGGGTGCCGAAGTTGATAACGGTGCGGTTGACGTGTTCGAAACAGGCTTATTGCTGGCCTATGTGTATCCGGAAAGAATTGCTTTTGCCCGCCCGGGTAACAATGCCCAGTTTCAACTGGCCAACGGAAAATATGCCGCAGCCGGACATAGAGATGATTTGGCACATGAGCCATGGTTGGCCGTGGCACACATGGATGCCCGTGATGGTTTGGGCAAGATATTTCTGGCTGCACCACTCAATCCCAAAGACCTTTTGCCTATGGTCAAAGAGCGGGAAGTAATTACCTGGGATACCCGCAAAGGTGGATTAATAGCTACAAAAGACCTGCGCATAGGCAGCATTGTATTGCGCTCCCAACCCTTATCCAATCCGGATGAAAAACACCTGCAAACAGCCATAAGTGAAGCATTAAAAAGTGAAGGGGAAGGCCTGCTGAACATGGATGAAACGTTTGTTCAACTGCAAAACCGTATTCTGAGTTTGCGCAAGTGGAACCCGCAGGAAGCCTGGCCCGATGTGAGTACCCCTACCCTTTTAATGACCAACTCTGAGTGGCTGGGCGCTTACCTCGGCTCCGTGAAAAAGCCCGATGACCTGAAGAAAATCAATCTCTCACAGGCATTGTTACAACACTTAGGTTGGGAAAAACAACAAGCCATAGATAACCTTGCCCCTGCACGAATTAAAGTCCCCACAGGGTCACAAATAAGCATTCAATATTTTGCCAACGGAGAAACACCTGTGCTGGCTGTTCGTTTGCAGGAAGTATTCGGTTTGGCCGATACTCCGGATATCAATAACGGAAAAACCTCACTGGTGCTGCATTTGCTTTCGCCCGGCTACAAGCCCGTACAGGTTACCTCCGACTTGCGTAGTTTTTGGAACAACACCTATTTCGAGGTAAAGAAAGAACTGAAAAGACGCTACCCCAAACATGCCTGGCCCGATGACCCTTGGACAGCCCCACCGGTAGCTAAAGGGAAAAGTGCGAAATAAAAAGACAGCCATATTCTTCATCCGAAAAGTATGATGAATACGAATCAAAAAAAATAAATGAAATTTACTTTGCTCCGGGTCTTCCTTTTCCGGATGGTTTTCTGAAAGGCTTTTTGAAAGCAGGACGTTCACGTTTAGCATCCGGGTTATATTTCGGAGCTTCTCCCAATCCCTCAGGTAAAGGCAACTTTGTAACGGGGTAACCAATTAATTCTTCAATATCATGGAACCTGCGTTGGTCCTTGGGGTTGATAAACGTAATGGCTGTTCCGGTGCTTTCTGCACGTGCGGTACGGCCAATGCGGTGTACGTAATCCTCCGGATCAGGTGGTACATCGTAGTTAATCACTAAACCTATCCCGTCTACATCAATACCGCGGGAAAGGATATCGGTACCAATCAGAATTTCTACTTTGTTGTTACGAAAATCGAGCATGATGGCTTCGCGTTCCGGCTGTTCTAAATCACTGTGAAAAGCTTTGATGGACAGGTTGGAGCGTTTAAATTCACGGTCGAGTTCCTTTACTTTATCTTTGGTAGAGGCAAATATGATAATGCTTTTGTGTTCCTTTTTTTCCAGAATACTTTTGAGTAAACGCAACTTTTGCTCATCATACGCCATGTAAGCCTGTTGCAGTATACCTTCAGCAGGTTTGCTGATGGCAATGTTAATTTGTTTGGGGCTTTTTAAAATCTTGTTGGCCAATGCCCTTATCTTGGGTGGCATGGTCGCTGAAAACAACAGCGTTTGGCGGCTCTCGGGCAAATAATTGCTGATTCGAATGATGTCTTCATAAAAGCCCATGTCCAGCATACGGTCGGCCTCATCCAGAATGAGGTGTTGCAAATTACTCATATCGGCCGAGCCGGAAGACGTGAGCAAAGAAATGAGCCTTCCCGGAGTGGCTATGATAATATCGGCCCCTTGCCTGAGTGCGCGTTGTTGCTGAATAAAGATGTTACCGTCACCTCCACCATATACGGCAATGGAACTGATGCCCGTAAAATAGGAAAGCCCTTGCACCTGCTGGTCAATCTGTTGAGCCAGTTCGCGGGTTGGGGCCAGTATCAGGGTATTGAGTCGGCTATGGCCTGATTGTACAATCTTGTTCATTACCGGCAGCAGGTAAGCGGCTGTTTTTCCGGTACCTGTTTGTGCACAGGCAATCAAATCATGTCCATCCAGTATCTCGGGTATAGCTTGTTCCTGAATGGGTGTTGGGGTATCGAATCCCATAGCATCCAATCCGTCAAGCAGCTCATCTTCAAAGTAAAAGTCGTAAAATTTCAATGTGTGCTAAAATATTTGCGGCAAGATACGGCTAAACTAGCCAAAAAACGCATTCACCAGTTGGGCTACCTTGCTCATATTCATTCGTTCAAACGGATGAGGCGTATCAGGCAAAACAGCCAATTGCGCATCAGGCAAGGCTTTGAATACCTGAAGGGTTTCATCCAGCGTAACCATTTTATCCCTGTCTCCCACCGCTATGCAAGATCTCACGGATTGTCTGCTCTGTTTTTCGGGATGCAAATAATCCATTTGGCCCAAATCATTCATGAATGCTGCCGTTTGGTTGAGCAGTAATTTCCAATCAGTATGCGGGTGTAAAGTTTGCAACTGAGCCACAAAAGCCGGTGCCTTCTCTGCCAACACCTCAGGATTTAGACGGGCTGTTTCCTGCAAAGCAATTTCGGGGTTCCAACGGTATTTTGTAGCTAAAGTAAGAACTCCGGTAAACCTATTGGGGAATTTGTTAGCCAAATACATAGCAACATAACCACCCATGCTATAACCCATCAAATCGGCCTGCAGTATTTCGTTTTTATCCATCACGGATAGCACGTATTCAGCCAATACAGGAAGGTTGAAAACGGTATTGTCTGTTAAGGGCAAATCCCCATGAGCGGGAAAGTCTAAGGGCAATACCTCACCATAACGGAGCAAGGGCAATAAATCATCAAACTGGTGTTTTTGAGCCAAGGCCCCATGCAACAGAATTAAATGTTTAGACATAGCGGGTGCTAAAACAGTTTAGATTGATCCTTTTTACTGGGTTTTTTAAAGTTTTTCAATCCGCTTTTGTCAGCCTTTTCCACTGCTTCGGGGTTGGTTACCGTTACTTCTACCAAAGGTTTTATTTCCTTTTTCTCTTTGCTCAACGGTACGTCCATTAATGGAATAGTGGTAGCTGTAGGTGGTGCTATGCGTGTTTCATCCTCCTCCATATTATCTTCAGTATTCAATAAGGTAACACTGAACAAGTCTTTATCAGCCAACTTATTACCAATTGACTTCCACCCTTTCACTTCAATGAATTCATGCAACTTAATATCCTGCACTTTGGCATCAGCCTTTTTCTTACCTATGAGTACTTTTACCAAAGGCTCTTTGTACGTAGTGGCAAAAATGAGCTTACATCCTCTTTCCTCTCCAATAAAGATAAATTTCTTGTTGAGTGTGGTGGTTTCAATCATGAAACGCTTTACATAGTGTACTTTACCATCTGTATGAACCGCTGAAATGGGTCGAGAAGGTTTAAACTTCTCCAGCAGGTAAATCTCATTGGGTTCATAACGGTTGGTGAGGTCAAAGTTGGTGAGTTCATAGGAACCGTCTCTGTAAATCACCAGAATAGCATCGTCTCCGTCAAAAGTACCTAGGAAGATGCCGCGCTCGTCTGTATTGAGCCTACCGGTAATTTCATCGTACCATATCTTACGGCCACCCAGGGTAGAGCTTCCTTTTTCCTTCAGTTTAACCGTTTTTACAAGGTACTTGCACAACAAATTGCCCTGCACACTTCGGCTCTTAATGGCCAGTGCCCCAAAGTCGAAGTCGAATACCTGTTTACGTGCCTTACTGCTGGGGTGTAAAGTAACAGTAACAATCTCTGATTCAGAATTCTGGTTGGGAGTGAAATAAACTATTTTGCTGTTTTTGTTGCCTTGTGTAAGGTCGTATTCCTTATCGCGTGTTACACCCAGCACATTAAATCGTTTGGCAAAGCAGTAGCGGGTTTTACCATCATCGTAAATTACGTTGTAGGCCATGCGTTCATCACTTTTATGGAACACTCCCGCGTGAATAATGTCTTTACCTACAAAGGTTTTCTCGGCCACTTTGGTTACCATGTATTTGCCGTCTCTGCGGAAGATGATAATATCGTCCAGATCAGAGCAATCACACAGGAACTCGTCTTTTTTCAAGGTGGTGCCTATAAAACCTTCTGCACGGTTTACGTACAACTTAACGTTGGCGGCAGCTACCTGCTTGGCCTGTATAGCGTCAAACGTGCGAATTTCTGTATGGCGCTCGCGGCCTTTACCATATTTCTTAATCAGGTTTTCGAAGTAGGCAATGGTATAATCGGTAAGGTACTCAATGTTGTAATGTACTTCTTCCATTTCCTTCTCCACTCCTTTGATGTGCTCATCGGCCTTAAAGGCATCAAACTTAGAAATGCGTTTAATCTTGATTTCAGTGAGCCCGATTACATCATCGCGGGTAATTTCCCTGCGGAATAGCTTCTTATAGGGTTTCAGCCCTTTGTCAATGGTTTCCAAAACAGCTTCCCAAGTCTCGCATTCCTCAATATCGCGGTAAATACGCTTCTCAATAAAGAGCTTCTCTAATGAGCTGAAGTGCCATTCTTCTTCCAGTTCATTTAACCGGATAAGCAACTCCCGTTTAAGCAACTGCCGCGTTTGTTCTGTATTGATTTTCAGAATTTCACTTACCCCGATAAAGTGTGGTTTATCACTGATAATCAAACAAGCATTGGGCGAAATGGATACCTCACAATCCGTAAAGGCATACAAGGCATCAATAGTAATATCAGGCGATACACCGGGAGCCAATTGAATCTGAATCTCCACGTGTTTGGCGGTATTGTCCACCACCTTTTTGATTTTTATTTTACCACTGTCGTTGGCTTTGATAATGGAATCAATCAACTGAGTGGTAGTTGTTCCGTAAGGAATATCTTTAATCAACAGGGTCTTTTTGTCGAACTCCTCAATTTTGGCCCTCACCCGCACTTTACCACCACGCAAACCATCGTTGTAGTTGCTCACGTCAATCATACCTCCCATCATAAAATCGGGGTACAGACGTATTTTTTTCTCTTTGAGAATATCAATGGAGGCCTTACACAACTCAATAAAATTGTGGGGCAAAATTTTAGTAGCCAAACCCACCGCAATGCCTTCTACTCCCTGAGCCAACAGCAAAGGAAACTTCATAGGCAGGTTTACCGGTTCGCGTTTACGACCATCGTAAGAAGTTTGCCAAACGGTAGTTTGTGGGTTAAAAGCCACCTCCAAAGCAAACTTAGACAAGCGGGCCTCAATGTAACGGGGTGCAGCGGCTGAGTCACCGGTGCGTACATCGCCCCAGTTTCCCTGCGTTTCAATCAACAGTTCTTTTTGCCCCAGGTTAACCATGGCCTCACCAATAGCGGCATCACCGTGCGGGTGGTACTGCATGGTTTGACCGATAACGTTGGCCACCTTGTTAAAACGGCCGTCATCAATCTCGCGCATGGCATGCAAAATTCTGCGTTGTACCGGCTTTAAACCATCTTCAATGGCGGGCACGGCTCGTTCCAGAATTACATACGATGCATAATCCAGAAACCAATCCTGGTACATGCCTGAAACCGACTTCACATCATGCAGATGGCTGTCGTTATCATGTGTTTCTGATCCGTTGTCGTTAGGAATGTTGTCTAACTCGTCACTCATAAAATAGGGCTCCTCTAACTTTGCGAAAGTACAGTTTAACCCTTGCTGAGCCTAAAAACCGACCTAAAACTTATGTACAAAAAGGTGTGCAGAAGTTTCTTTACCTGCCGATTGAACCTGCAGTTGGGTGCTTTTTATGATAACTCATTTTCTATACAATGAGCTTTTTATATCCTGCAACTGAGGCTTTGTAAATGCAACTATTAATTTAAAATTGCTATCTTGCATAAAAAGACCTGCATGAAAAAACTTACTCTATTATTCAGTTGGTTAATTATAGTAACAACAACGTTTGCTCAGCATTATCGACCTTTTAAATCAGGTGAAATCAGCATTTATAAAAGTATAGATTTTATTAGTCCTTATTCACTAGATAGGGTTTATTCGAATACTCTTTTTTCTGATAGTTTAACTTTTACCGGGAATGATACAACATACTACAATTATTTGTCCTTGTATCTTCATAAAAGTAAAGGGGTATTTAGTTTAAATTTATATACTGCTACTAGAATGTCCTTTTTAGGTAAAAAAACAATCTTTTTAAATAATGGATTTAGTATCATAACGGCAAAAGACGATACCCTTTCGCTTAGAACCAATGTATCCGTTGGTGATACATTTCTTTTTCACCAATCGAAGCCTGATACGTTTTATGAGGCAATAGTTGAATCAAAAGCCATTGAGCAAATTTCTACTAACGAAACAGATAGTGTTATTACTTACCGTATTGAACGTGTAACATCTTCTAATCAACGCACTTGGAGCAAAAAATTGAAGTTAAGTTCTAATTATGGTTTTATTGAGCTTTGGCCATTGTGTCATTTTCCCGAAAATGATATTGGTGAGCCTATTGTATTGAATTACCACCCCCGAATTCATACTCAAATTGAATACCCCACTTGGAGAAAAATATTTACCCGAAATATTGGCGACCGTTACCAAATAATAGAAAATTATTATCCGGATTACAAACGCAAAATTTATGAAGAGTACGAAGTAATTGGCAAACAAACCTCCTCTGGTAACGACTCAATTTACTATACTATCCGTGTTCAAAAAAGAATGTTGAATTATCATATTATACCATCACTATCAGATATTTACACTGACACATTCACCACAGGTATAGACCTTCTTAATGATGCTCCAGATATACCCGTTTTAAATTTTTCAAGTAATAACCCTAATAAAAATGTTTATATTATTACAAAATCTATGGACTCTCTGGATTTAATTGTATCAAGTGGCTATTTTAGTTACATGTCAAATTCTGAAACCTACTGGTTTGGAGGAGGATGCACAGATTTGAGAGAATACTTAAACTATAGAGGTCTTTCAAATGCAAAAGCATGCTATTCTAACGGAGGAATAGGAGGAATAGACCTAGTTAAATATAGAAGTACAACATATTTTAAAAGAGGGAATTATGTGCGGGGGCAATATGTTGATTTAGTAGCTTTAAGCGACAATGAAAACAAGCCTGATATACATTCATTCAACATATACCCGAATCCCGCAGACGATAAGATAAATATAGTCATTACTTCTCCCTCAAACATCGTTTTCTATGATATTACAGGGAAAAAGATCCTAAGTAATCATTTTGAAGAAGGAGAACACACCATTAAAAGTACTGATTGGAAGAATGGAATGTATTTCTATGTTATTGAAACAAATGACGGCCATTTAATGCAAGGCAAAGTAATAAAGCAATAGCAGTACCCTATAACATAAATAATATTAATAAATCGCCTGCCGTATAATCTCCAGCACTGATTCAGCCATCATGTTCTCGCGGTCGAGCAAGGGGTTAATTTCTGTTACCTCAAAGGCAATGGTTTTTTCCCAATTGAACAGGAATTTCCAGATGTACATGGCATCATCCACACTTAAACCACCCGGTACCGGAGTGCCTGTACCTTTAGATACGTTGATATCAAGCGAATCAGCATCAAAGCTTACATATACGTAATCGTGATCTTTGAAATAGCGCATGGTTTCTTCCACCACATTGGCTATGCCCAGCTCTTTGCGCTTAGGTGGCGAGAAATGTTTAATACCCATACGTTGCATTACGTTCCACTCTTGCTGTTCCAAATCGCGAATGTCAATAAACACTAAATCCGTAGGCATTATTTTGGGGCATATGCCTTTGCTGCCTGCATGTTTTAACTTTTCCCAGGCATCAATTTCAAATTGTGAAGGATTGTTCACCCTGTCCTCCTGGTTATCTATACCCAAAGCTGTGGCTAAAGGCATACCGTGCAAATTGCCCGATGGTGTGGTGTACGGAGTATGCAAATCAGCATGGGCATCAATCCAGATAACACCGATTTTTTTATCGGGATAAGCATTGCGTATACCTGCGATGGTGCCCCCTGCACTGGAGTGATCGCCCGAGAGAATAAACGGATGATGTCCCTCCAGCAATACTTTCTCTACGGTGCCCGCTACGTTCTCGTATATTCTGGCAATAGTAGTGATGTGTTTGGCATAGCTAAACATGAGCTTGCCGGTTAAAAACTGATTATACACTTCCACATCAACAGAGGGCAATTGCCACAAATCACTGCTGGCTTGTGTAACGTCTGCAATCAGAAGTGCATCAGGCCCCAAACTCGCTCCTCGCGTACCTGCTCCTAACTCAGATTTTATCTTGACAATTTTTAACTTATCTACTTTCATGAGAATGTTTTAATCTTTAGAATTGTGCAAAGATAAGGGGATTCCTTGAATCGTATTTAACATGCTGAAAAACAAATACATTGACCTCATTGAGCAAACATTCTACTTTCCCCGCCACGGATTTGAAGTAGATAAAGAAAGCGGAGTGCTCAGTTTTCATGGCATCAACCTGGTAGAACTAATGGAGACATACGGCACTCCGCTAAAGTTCACTTACCTGCCCAAAATTGACAGCCAGATTGCCAAAGCGCGCGATTGTTTCAGCAAAGCCATTCAAAAACATGAATACAAAGGTTCATACAAATATTTGTATTGCACCAAAAGTTCGCACTTCTCTTTTATCATTAACCGTGTACTTGAAAATGGTGTGGAGCTGGAAACCTCTTCAGCCTTTGATTTAGATCTGATTGGCCGACTGTGTACTGACGGGAAATACGACAGCAGCAACATGATTGTGTGCAATGGATTTAAAACTGCTGCTTACGTTCAAAAAGTGGTGAATCTTTCCAATCAGGGATTTGTAAACATTATTCCGGTACTCGATAATCCGGAAGAACTGGACTTGTTCGATCACCATGAACTTAGTGAACTGAAACTGGGTATTCGCATAGCCACAGAAGAGGAACCTAATTCCTTAGTGTATACCTCTCGTTTGGGTATGAGTTCCAAGCGTATTTTAGATTTATACCAGAACCGCATTAAAAACAATCCCAGATACACACTCAACCTGCTGCATTTCTTTGTTAATACAGGCATTCGCGATACTACTTATTTTTGGAGTGAGCTTACCCGATTGGTTAATGTATATTGTGATGTAAAAGAAACCTGCGATACATTAGACACCCTGGATATTGGTGGAGGTATGCCCATTTATACCTCGCTGGGTGTGGAGTATGACTACGAGTACATGATTGACCAGATTGTGTTTTACATCAAAACCATATGTGAATCACGCAATGTACCGGCACCTAATATTATCACAGAGTTTGGTTCCTTTACTGTAGGCGAAAGTGGCGGCATGCTGTATTCCATCATTGGCCAGAAACAACAGAACGATAAAGAACTGTGGTACATGATTGACAGTTCTTTCATCACTACACTACCTGATACCTGGGGCATAGGACAAAAATTCATTTTACTGGCCATTAACCAGTGGGAAAAAGAATTTCAGCGCATCAATTTAGGGGGGATTACCTGCGACAGTCAGGATTTCTACAACAGCGATACCAATACCAACCAGGTATTTATGCCCAAAATAAAACCGGGCGAAAAACTCTACATGGGTTTTTTCCATACCGGAGCCTATCAGGAATCTTTGGGCGGGTACGGTGGTATTCAACATTGCCTTATTCCTGCTCCCCGACACATCATTATTGACAAAGATGAGCAAGGTAATTTTACCTATAATGTGTTTGCCGAACAGCAGAACGCTGACTCCATGATGCACATTTTAGGATATTAATGCCTGTAAACAAGGCCGTAGTAAGCAATTTAAAAATTTCTCCTTGTTAAAACTTTCCGTTTTATTACTTTCGCAGCGGAGAGATGGCAGAGCGGTCGATTGCGGCAGTCTTGAAAACTGTTGACTGTAACAGGTCCGGGGGTTCGAATCCCTCTCTCTCCGCCAACAGCAATCCTGGTTCTTTGAATCGGGATTTTTTGTTTTTAGGGGTATTCTTCATTGTAGTTCTACCTGAGGGCTTCCTCTTCTTCCTCCCAATTCAATTGAGGGAGTTTAGATTTCAAATCTTCCAGCTTTTGCTTTTGCACTTTCCTGAATTGTTGGTGTGCCGTTGAACCAGGGTGCTGCGGTTTATGATTTTTTGCCAACACAAGTTTATGTACCTCTTCCATCAAGCTCAGCGTACCTTTATCCATGTAATGATTACAAAACAAATCAAATACATGTTGCGTAGCCGCATAATTGGGGTGAACCAAATCAGCATCATAAAAGCGGTAATCACGTAAAACATCAATTACAATTTCATAGGATGGGAAATACAGCAAACGCTCATTTTCTTCCACCAGTTGATGCACCGCCTCAATTAATCGGGCCTTGCTCCTGTTGTTTTCAACTACACCATCACGTATGTGCCGCACCGGACTTATAGTAAAAACCACTTGCAGTTTTTTATTGCTTTCCAACAAAGGTTGAATGGCTTGTTTCAGTGCATTGACTATCTCCTCTGCTTTCAGAAGATGCTTGATAAAATCTGCAGCAGGGGCTTTGTGGCAGTTCGCCACAGGAATATCATCAGGTTGATGGCGGTAAGAAAATGCGGTACCCAAAGTGATGAGCAGCATATTGCTTTCCTGAAGGTGACGATGAGCCTTTTCTATGGAACTGTTTATAAGCTCCAGAGATTGAATTCTGTCTGTTGACGAAAAACTACTGTGGTGCTGCCAGCTGTTCCAAATACTGTTCAGTTCAAAGAGCTCGTGCGGTTGGTAGACTTTTTTTTGTGTGTAATCCTGCAGATGACGTGCAACACTGATTGGGTCGAACAAAATGCCTGTAGGGTTATAAAGTGTGCGAAACTTAAGTTCTTCCAATGCCCTACCTACATTGGCCGTAAAGCAGGAACCAATGAGCAGTAAGGTGTCATCGTAAGAAAGTTTCCTTTCAGGCTCGGGAATACTGATGTCTAACATCCATTTCATGACACAAATGTATTACTATCCACAGGTTGCTGCCATTATTTCTGAATAAATTCAACGGGCAAAACTTTTGCTCAGTAATTTGTTTGTAACTTCAGTCTGAAAAAAGGCTGAAAATTATCAATTTGCAACCCTTAAAATACAGATAACATATGTCGACAACAGAAAAACACGAATGCGTAATTATAGGTTCAGGACCTGCCGGATATACTGCAGCCATTTATGCTGCTCGGGCTGATATGAAACCGGTTTTATATGAAGGTATGCAACCGGGTGGGCAATTAACCATCACCACAGAAGTAGAGAATTACCCTGGTTACCCACATGGCATACAAGGCCCTGAAATGATGAATCTGTTTAAAGAACAGGCTGTGCGTTTAGGTGCTGATGTACGCTACGGCATGGTAACAGCAGTTGATTTCTCTGCACAACCTTACAAACTTACCATTGATGAAAGCAAAGAGATACTGGCCGAGACCGTAATTATATCCACCGGTGCATCAGCTAAATGGCTGGGCATACCTTCAGAGCAACGTCTTAATAGCAGAGGTGTTTCAGCCTGTGCGGTATGTGACGGATTTTTCTTCCGTGGCAAAGATGTGGCTATTGTAGGCGCAGGAGATACAGCATGTGAAGAAGCATCTTATCTGGCCAAGCTTTGTAACAAAGTATATATGCTGGTGCGCAAAGATCAGTTCAGGGCATCTAAAGCCATGCAACAACGCGTGCTCACTACTCCTAACATTGAAGTACTCTTCAGTACGGAAACTGAGGAGATTTTAGGAGAAGATAAAGTAAGCGGGGTAAGAGTAAAAAATAATGTAACTCATGAAACAAGGGAATTGGCCATAAGCGGTTTCTTTGTTGCCATTGGTCATACTCCTAACACTCAAATCTTCTCTCAGTGGATTGATTTAGATGAACAAGGGTACATCAAAACTATCCCGGGCACTAGCAAAACTAATATTGAAGGTGTATTTGCCTGCGGAGATGCACAGGATAAAGTTTACCGCCAGGCAATAACAGCAGCAGGCACAGGATGCATGGCCGCTTTAGATGCCGAACGTTATCTGGCTACAAAACACAGCGCAGCGGTAGCTTAAGTAAACTCTGATCGATTTTAAAAAGCCCTGAATTTTTCAGGGCTTTTTTTATTTTCTGATATTTTATATGAAAATATGTAAATATGTTCATTTTAAAATACAATCAACACTAAACACGTGGGAAAGTGTGTTTCATAGAATTGCTCTGAACGATAGCTTTGTATTTGAATATTAAATCAAACCAAAACCATGAGTAAAATTAAAAATGCCTTTTACCTACTGGCTATGTGGGTACTGGGAGACATCAGCAAAGCCAAGGCTCAGGATTATATCAGATATAAAATGAGCAACGTTGAACAGATTTTAAAGCAGGAAAAAGCAACGTATCACATTTCCAACTACTCCGATTACTCTGTCATCTCCTTAGTAGAAGGCAAGGACACTGCTCAATGGAAATTTGATGCCAATAATGTGTGCATAGAATACACCTTGTCTATAGACAAATCACAATACACTGAAATAAAGCAACACATGGAACTTATCTCTCAACGGATAATGGAAAATGTGTATGTAAATCGTAAAGAAAAAACCATTACCTATATAAAGAAAGAAAACGGGGTGTTGTATGTGAACACGAAGGAATTTGATCCATCAGGCTCAGCTCCTCCGATTATGTTCACAGAGAATAACTGATCTATTGCTATTGTGTTAGCTAACCAAAACCAAACTAAAACTTCAGGAGGACTTCGGTCCTCTTGTTTTTTTATATGGTTCTGCCATAATTAACTCGTACCGTTCGCAGATAACCTCGCCAGGTAAAGCACCCTTAGGTTTGCGCACCAGTTTACGTTTAGTGTACATTACCGGAACCATTAAACTATGCTGCGACTTTGAAAAACCGGCTGCAAGTGAAGCAGCATAAGTCAATACATTACCGGGTAACTCCGTTTGCTCTGTCTTGCTTTTTACAATTACATGAGAGCCGCTAACGTCTTTAGCATGCAGCCACCAATCATTTTTTGAGGCTATTTTAAAAGTAAGTTCATCATTGGAACTGGCTTTTTTCCCTACCATAATTTTATACCCGTCAAGTTCAAACAAATGAAAATGCACTGAAGTGGTTTTATCTGTTTCTTTCTTTGTTGGTGTCTCAAGTTGTCTTAGTTCTTTAATTGAACCGGCTTGCTCAAGTGTGGCTAACTCTTCTGTTAAGTGTTTTATTTGCTCGTCTGCAGTTTTGATTTTCACCAACAACTCCTGCTCTTCCAATTTTCTGTTTCTTGATTTGCGGTAATAATATTCTGCATTTTGTTGTGCTGACAATTGTTCTTTCAAACGTATAGTAATTGGTGCATTCCTGTAAAAATCATTTAAAGTTATTTCTTTGATGCCTGATGGAACAACGTGCAGATTGGCCATGAGTATATGGCCTATTTCTTCAGCCGGTATCTCTTGTTTTAACACCAGTAAGGCACCTGCTGATTTTGCTCTAAGTTGCTGACAACGTTTCAGCTCATTGCGACAACGTTGAAGAGCGTGCTTTTTCTTCTCTTCGAAATTAAGCGCCTTGAGTTCCTTTAACTGAATACTGTTCAGTTCATATATAACGTTTGAATCAGATGGAATTTTGCCCGCTGCCTCGGGATGAAATTCGCTTAATAAAGAGGCTGCATCAAAGGCGTAATCAGCCGAAATGGTTTTACGAAAGTGATACAACAGTACGTTGTTTTGCAATAAAAATACATTACCCAATGCTCCGTACAATTTGAACAGTAATGTATAACCATTTTCAAGTTCTATGTGAAATGAGCGGTTTTGGTTATGCTGATATACTTCAGTTATTGATAATCCCTTCAGCTCATTAAAGTATCGGTTGTGAGGAGTTGGTTTTGATTTTTGTTCATCACTGAATAGTAAAAACAAATTGTTGAACCTCCATATAAAACTCAGACTTATAAATTCATTTCCGCGATGGAATACAATCACTAACTCGTCTTTGTCTCCAGAAAAAGCCTCTTCAAAATAGCAACCGTTCAGTTTTGCGGCAAAAGCATCTGCCAATTGTGCAACCAGTTGAGCGGTGAATTTCACGATTACAGGTTTATCTCCAATCCGTCATAAGCCAGCCGGATGTGCGGTGGCAACTCGTATTCCACGTCTTCATGCTTCCCTAACTGGTGACTGATGTGAGTGAGGTAGGTGATTTCTGCACCCAGTTCATTGGCTAAGTCAATGGCTTGATCTAAGGTGTAATGAGAGATGTGCGACTCCCTTCTAAGTGCATTGAGTACCAATACGCGACTGCCTTTTATCTTCTCTTTCTCTTCATCTGAAATATAGTTCGCATCAGTAATATATGTGAAGTCACCAACCCTGAAACCCAGCACGGGTAAGCGGTAGTGCATTACCTGAATGGGAGTGAACTCCACTCCTTTCACATCAAATTTATCTGTGTTGATGGTGTGAAGATTAATCTCAGGAATGCCGGGATACTTCTGTTCTTCGAAAATATAATAGAACTCGCGCTGCATTTGTTTTTGCACTATCATGTCAGCAAAAACATCCATCTTTTCTTTCTGAACATAATTGAACGCGCGTATGTCATCAAAACCGGCTATGTGGTCTTTGTGGGCATGAGTAAATACAATACCGTCAAGGTGCTTCACTCCTGCTCTCAGCATCTGCTGACGAAAATCAGGCCCGGTATCAATCACAATATTTAACCCGTGAACATGAAGCATAACAGCACTGCGCAACCGTTTATCACGCTCATCTGCTGACTGACAAACGTTACACGGGCAGGCTATAATGGGCACACCCTGTGAAGTACCGGTGCCAAGAAATGTAACTTTCATGTTGTTTTAGGGGTATGCAATCTACTTCATAAATTTAAAGTTTCCTCAGAAAACCCAATCGAACACACTAACAATAAAAACACTCACCAATACCAACCCAATCATATCCAGCCAGAATCCGGCACGTATCATGTGTTTCATGCGGATGTAACCCGTAGCATACACAATGGCATTAGGTGGTGTGGAGATAGGCATCATAAATCCGTAGCTGGTAGCAATAGTTACAGGGAGAGCAAACGAAACAGGGTTGACTCCTATGCCATTAGCAATACCTATAACCACAGGTACCATAATGGTTGCTAAGGCTACATTGCTCATAATTTCTGTTAATAATAAGCTGATAGCCGTTAGAATTATAACCAGCAAATACACGTTTATGCCTTTAAATGAATTGGCCAGGGAAGCGAGTAAATCAATAACACCGGTGTGTTCAAGTGCTTTGGCCAATGCCAGCCCGCCACCAAACAAGATAAGAATGCCCCATTGGAGGTTTTTGGTATCATTCCACTCCATAAGCCATTTGCCTTTAACCGGTACAATAAACAAAAGTAAACCACCCATCATGGCAATAGACGTATCATCCAGAAATTGTAAACCGGGAATATGTTGTAGTGGTTGGTTAAAAATCCACAACAAGGCAGTAAAACCAAATACTCCTGCTACCATAGATTCCTGCGGATTCATTTTACCCATCTGTTCCATTTCATGTTTTATGGCCTCTTCTGAGTGGGCAAAACGTTTCATTTTAAAGGGAAACATCAAACGTGTGAGCAAGAAATAACATGCAGTCAACAATAATAACATCAAAGGTGTACAGGCCAGCATCCATTTAAAAAAACTCACCTCGATACCAGTCATTTTTTGCATTATGCCTACCATCACAACGTTGGGAGGTGTGCCTATAATGGTAGCAATTCCGCCTATGCTGGCAGCATATCCTATACCCAGTAAAAGACATAGCGCGAAACGATTTTTATCTTCCTCGTTTTCATCCGATTTTTCAAACAGCAAACTTATGGTTGGTTGCACAATGGCAATCATCATTACAGCTGTAGCAGTATTGCTTATCCACATACTCAATAAAGCTGTAGCCAACATAAAACCCAAAATAATGCCTCGTGCATCAGTTCCGGTAAGCCTGATCATGTTTAAGGCAATACGTTTATGCAGGTTCCACTTTTCCATGGCCATGGCTATGATAAAACCACCCATAAATAAAAATATGGGTGAACTGCCATAGGGGGAACACACTTCCTGTACAGTAAATATTCCGGTAATCGGAAAAAGAATTAAAGGTAATAATGCTGTTACAGCAACCGGAATTGTTTCTGAAATCCACCACGTGAGCATCCACACCATACAGGCTATAGTAATCCAGCCCTTATCGGAAATAACTTCGGGGTGAGGCACAAGCCACATAACCAACGCCAATACCGGCCCCAGTAGAATAAACCATTTTCTGAACGGTGTTATTTCAGACATGCTTCAAACATAGCCAAAAATGAATTAAAGCATTTTCAGGCTACAGCACAGAATATCAACAATGCATTAAAATTTGTACAAAAAGCCCAAAGTCATGCCCTGACTGTATTGTGTTTTGTAATCCTGATCCTGGTCATACAACCCAACACCGGTGATGGTGACATTAAAAAACTTATTCACTTTAGCTGTAAGAATAAGGTCCAAACGAGAATCAATGGCTTCTAAATCCTGATAACCGGCAAACATTTGATAGCGGGCTTTAAGATTCATGTTTTTAGCAATGTCTTTATCAAAACTGGCGATGTACATAAAAGCCAACTCGTTTCGTACAGTCTCACCGGGCTTTACACCATAATTGCTTGGTTCGGTAAGGTACAGATTTTTATCTGATACAATGGTTTGACGTAAGGTTCCGATACCTGCTCTCATCCAGAAGTATGATACCGGTTTAAACTCTATACCCATTGACTCCGTAATAAATGCAGGAGCAAAAAAACGTGAGGTAAGTACTGCTGAATCCCTTGTTCCTGTGGCGTCCTTAATGTATTTATAACCATCATCAAATTGCCCCTGAAAGTTGAGGGAGGCAAATAAGTTCCACTTGGGAGCTATAGAATAGCCAAATTTAGAGTCGGCAAAAATCCTGTCCTGTGTTTTGCGGTAAGGCGGTAAATATGACGGCTCATTTTGGTTGTACAATCGTCCGTATTGCAGTTGTAAATCATTTACAAAGGATATTTTGCCTTTGTTGTATTCAATTTTACCGCTCAGTAGCGAGTTTATGGCCATTGAGTTTACTCCCCCAGCTTTCCAGTTTTCACTAAATGCAGCCTGAGTTATGCCTAATCCGAACTCAAAGTTTTTTTTCCAGTAGGATGTATCTTTAGGAGCATCCTGTGCCACAGACGATACTGAAGCAAAAAAAGAAAAAACAAATAAATAGAGTAATCCTTTTTTCATATCAACTAAATTTGTAGCAAAGAAACTAAATACTCTTAGAATGAAACATTTTTTTAGCTCAATATTTTTAAGTGCATTTCTGCTTGGTTCGCTTACCATTATTGCACAGCAGGTAATTAATCTTACACCTAAAGAAATGTTTGCGCAGTCAAAAAAAGCCAAGGCTGTTTATCTGGATGTGCGCACACCGCAGGAATGGACCAAAGGACACATCAAATCTGCCACACACCTGGATATATTCAGAGATGATTTTGAAGCCGAACTAAAAAAGCTGGACAAAAACAAAACCTATTATGTGTATTGTGCCGTTGGCGGCCGCTCTGGAGAGGCCACAGTATTAATGTCCAAACTGGGATTCAAACATATTTACAACATGCAAGGCGGTTTTAAAGCCTGGGAAAAAGAAGGATTACCTTCTGTTAAATAAGTTACCACCCCATGCGTAAAATCATTCACGTTGATATGGATGCTTTCTACGCTTCAGTAGAACAACGTGATTTTCCGGAGTATCAGGGAAAGCCTTTGGTTGTAGGAGGTTCACCCAACAGCCGTGGTGTGATTGCCGCAGCAAGTTACGAAGCCCGAAGATACGGAATACGTTCAGCCATGTCATCTGCTATGGCGGCTAAAAAATGTCCTCACCTCATTTTTGCCCCTGCCCGTTTTGCAGTTTACAAAGAAGTATCCCAACAAATTAGGGAGATATTTCTCGACTATACCGATTTGGTAGAACCACTTTCACTTGATGAGGCTTATCTCGATGTAACTGAAAACAAAAAGAGCATTGCATCTGCTACACAAATTGCTAAAGAAATAAGACAACGCATTTGGGACACCACCCACCTTACTGCCTCTGCCGGAGTTTCATACAATAAATTTTTAGCTAAAACAGCCAGCGGATTTAAAAAACCGAATGGACTTACTGTTGTAAAACCGGAACAAGCCGAAGCCTTTCTCAATAAGCTTTCCATTGATGATTTTTATGGTGTTGGAAAAGCTACTGCCGAAAAGATGAAAGGCATGGGCATTGAAAACGGAGCCGATTTAAGAACCTGGGAACTTGAGGATTTAACAGAAAACTTCGGCAAATACGGTAAGTATTATTACTACATCGTTCGGGGCATTGACAACCGTGAGGTAGAGCCGGAGCGTGAGCGTAAATCTTTGGGTGCTGAAGAAACATTCGACCGTGATTATTCTTCAAAAGACGAACTGCGTTCAAAACTTAAAGACATATGCGAAGACGTAGCTGAACGTTTAAGCAAACATCAACTGGCCGGCAAGTCACTCACACTTAAAATAAAATTTGCTGACTTTAGTGTGATGAGTAGGAGTAAAACCATGCTTAACCCTATTTACAAAGAGCGGGATTTATTTCAAACATCCACCGATATGCTTTACGAGACCAATTTACACAATAAGGCCGTACGACTTTTGGGAATAAGTTTGTCTAACCTGTGTGAGCGGGGGAAATCGCCTGTTAAACCTGAACAGTTGAACCTGAATTGGTAAGGTAACGGGTATTAAGCACATTTAGGTGATGCTGCGCATGTCCGGCAATAATCCAAAAAATAGCATTGGCGGTTACACTTTTACCATTGGCTGTTCCTGCTTTACTTAAATCGGTTTCACTGAGGCTGCGCAACAGCAACAAAGTAGATTTTCGGGTGTACATCAGTTGCAACAACAAATCGTCAATACTCTGGTGGTTAAAGGAAGCATTGGTTACATAATCGTTCTCATCAAATCCGGGCAATGCTTGTAACTCACCGCGGGCAATACTCAAGGCACGAAAAGCAAATATGCGCTCTGCATCAATAATATGTCCTAAAACCTCTTTCATACTCCACTTTCCCTCAGCGTAAGAACTGTTGGCTTGCTCCTCTGTAACCTGCGAAAACATCTCATCAACAGCTCTTAATTGCATTTCGAGCGTTGGCTCAAGCGAACTGTTTTCTACTAAAGAAACATATGGGGTATAATAGGCGGGGTATTCTGTTGTAAGTGGTTTCATTGCTGCAAATATAAACCGCAAACATACATTGTTTTTACAGGCTTGTACAAGAATTTCTGTAGTATTCGTTATCATTGAAGCATGAAAAAGTATACCCTCCTGTGGAGTATTTTATTCATTGGTATTGCTGCACAAGCGCAATATCAGCCGGATAGCGCACGCAGCGGAAAAGAAATATTACAACTGCTGGTGGGCAATAACATGAAAGTACAGGATATTGATTACTGGGGCACATTGGATGCTATAGGTACCTTTAAAAACAGCAACACCATTTTATCCATGAGTGAGGGCGTCTATTTAGGAACAGGCTCCTGGCAAGGTCCGGCAGTACCCAATAAATATGGAAATCTTACCTCACGACAAAAAAGTCCGGGACTGTTGATAGCCAACGACCGCAATCTGAGTTCCATCAGCACGGGAAAATTATTTGACATTGCTGTGCTTAAGTTTTCTTTTATTCCGGAATGTGATACCATTGCTTTTAATTACATCTTCGGCTCCGAAGAATATCCCGAGTACGTCAATAAAAAATTCAATGATGTGTTTGGCTTTTTTATCACAGGGCCGGGTATTGAAGGCACACGTAACATGGCTGTTTTGCCTGATGACTCCACTCCCATCACCATCAATTCAGTGAATATGCTGTACAACAAAGAGTACTATATTTCCAATCCTATACTACAACCCGGTGAACAAAAAGCCACCATACAGTTTGACGGTATCACAACAAAACTGGTTGCTAAAAGTGCTGTAATTCCGGGGAAGTTATATACCATTAAAATTGCCATTGCAGATGTAAATGACGGTATGTATGACTCGGGTGTATTTCTCGAAGCCAACTCATTTAACTGCTACGGGAATAAGGCGAAAGACTCGGTTGTAGCCAAGATTACCATTAACATCGAATTTGCTTTTAACTCAGCTGTTATTCCTGAAAAATATTATGCAGAGCTAAACAAGATTGTGCAACAGTTAAAATTAAATCCGAGTTACAAGACAGATATAAACGGCCATACAGATAACGTAGGCTCTGCTGAATTTAACTTACAGCTTTCAGAAAACAGGGCCAAATCAGTGGCCGATTACCTGATATCAAAAGGCGTTGCTCCTGCTCAGGTAAAATACAAAGGATACGGCAGCACGCAACCGTTAAACAACAACACCACTGAGGCAGAAAAAGCGCGCAACAGACGTGTAGAGTTCATTATCCGTAAACCTTTGCAGTGAAAAAGTCAGCAGGTTTACTTTTTATTCTCACTCTGTTAATGCTTACGGCACAAGCGCAACTGGCTTTCGATACCTTAAGCAGTGTTGATGCTATGGTACGCAGTGCCTTCCTGTCGGATGGAATTGAAATAAGCAATGTTCGCTATACCGGTTCAGTTAAAGCCATACAGGTATTCACCAATCAAAACAACCTTATGCCGGTTAAAGCAGGCTTATACTTGGGCACCGGAACTTACCGCAATGCCAAAGGTCCCAACTACGACAACGGTATGAGCTTTATGCTAAACACCCGTGGCGATGCACAACTCACTCAATTAGCCGGACAATCAACTATGGATGCTGCTATACTGGAATTTGATTTTGTTCCCAGCAGCGATAGTATTTCATTTCGCTACGTTTTTGCATCAGAAGAGTATCCGGAATATGTAGGTTCCAAGTTCAATGATGTATTTGCTTTTTATATCAGTGGTGCAGGAATAAAAGGAATTAAAAATCTGGCGGTATTGCCTAAATCAAAAACACCCATTACGGTGAATAATGTGAACGACAAAAAGAACCGCTATTATTACTTAGACAATGCTTACAGAGTATACGATCCGTTCAGCCGATTGGTGGATACACTTGATATACAGTTTGACGGTTTTACCCGTTTGTTGGAGGCGCGATGTGCCGTAGTTCCGGGGCAAACGTATCACCTTAAAATATGTATTGCCGATGTTAAAGATGCCATTTATGATTCAGGTGTATTTTTGGAATCGGGTTCGTTTAAAAGTTCAGGTAACACCCCTCCGGTAAGTAGGAATAAAGAAAAGAAAAAAGCCAAATCACAAGTTCAGTTATTGTCGCCTCGCTATTTAGGAGTCACACCCGAACAGTTTGCTGCACGCATTTATTTTGACAGTAACGTAGTGAACAACTTTGCACAAGGTGGATTAACAGAAGAGCGTTTTCAAAAAATACTCACCATCATTCGTAACTATTCTCGTGGCGAATATGTAATTGATTTGGGAGTTAGCGATAAACAGAAAAAAGCTTTTGCCGATTACCTGCAAAAAAAGTTACTTGAACACGATATAGCCTTGAATCAACTGAGTATTCAAAGTACCACACCGGTTAAAAATAAAAAATCGAGACAGTTGATGAATGAACCGGCCACTGCTTATGTGGTGTTGCTTATAAAACAGAAAAGCCGCCCTTCCGAAGAATGACGGCTCTATCTGATATGAAAAAACAAACTACCCTTACTTGATTTCTATTTTTAAGCTGTTGTCTTTAGGTTCTGCTTTAGGCAGAATCAGGTTCAGAATTCCGTCTTTAAACTCAGCCTGAATACTTTCTTTGTTTACGGTTTCAGGCAGTGAAAAGCTGCGGGAGAATGAACCGTAGTGACTTTCTACCAAATGGTACTTGGCCTCTTTTTGTTCGTTTTGAAATTTACGTTCTCCGCTAATGGTGAGCACATCGTTTTTGAGGTCAATCTTAATGTCCTCTTTCTTCAAACCCGGTAATGAGGCATGCACTTCAAACTGGTTATCTTTTTCTACAATGTCCACTTTGGGTGAGAAAAAACGATTGTCGCTGGCTGTGTCGGGGAAAAAATCACCCACCATGCTGTTGAAGAATTTAGGAAACAAAGTGTCCCTTAATAATTCGTTGTTGTTCTTAAATCTTACGAGTGTCATATGCTTTGTATATTATTTTTAAGTTGATACCCGAATTTATCAAAGGGTAAACCACTCGCATTTTGAAGACAAAATGGCCGTAATTAAGCATATTAGAGAATAAAATAAAGACATACTGTCCGCTTCATGCAATTTACATGCATAAAACGTCACCAAACTAAAAGCTGAAATTTAATCTTATAGGAAATTACATCCGTTCAGGCGCAGCAATTCCTAAAAGATTGAGGCTTTTCTTTAACACTGTTTTAGTGAGCATACACAATTGCAAACGCATGTTGCGAATGGCTGTGTCCTCTTCCCGTAAAATGGTGTGTTCGTGGTAAAATTTGTTGTAGGCCTTAGCCACTTCATATACGTAATTCGCCACCAAAGCCGGACTATACGCCTCTGATGCCGCATCAATTACGGATGGAAAACGGTACAACGTATTAATGAGTTCCTTTTCTGATGCTTGAAGTGGCACTGCTTCACTTTTGGTAACTGCTGTTACATCTGCTACGCGAAGTATGGATGAAATACGGGCACAGGTATATTGAATGAACGGGCCGGTATTGCCTTGAAAATCGATACTCTCAGCCGGGTTAAACATTAACCGCTTTTTAGGATCTACTTTGAGTAAATAATATTTTAATGCGCCCTGCCCTATTTGCTCATATAATTCCTGAAGTTGTTCTTCAGTAAAACCTTCCGTTTTGCCCAGCTCTTTGGTAATTTGTTCAGCTGTTTCGTGCATTTCCGAGAGTAAATCGTCCGCATCAACTACGGTTCCTTCACGTGATTTCATTTTGCCCGATGGCAAATCAACCATACCGTAAGAAAGGTGATATACCCCGTCAGCATAGGATTTTCCTAAACGTTTGAGCACCAACTGCAGTACTTTAAAGTGGTAATCCTGTTCATTGCCCACCACGTAAACCGAGCGGTCCATATGATAGTCATCGTATTTTAACTGTGCAGTACCGATATCCTGTGTAATGTAAACCGATGTACCATCTGAACGTTGCAGCAGTTTATGGTCAAGCCCCTCTTCTGTCAAATCAATCCAAATGGAGCCATCGTCTTTCTGATAAAAAACACCTTTGTCTAATCCTTCTTTCACCGCGTCTTTACCCAACAAATAGGTGTTTGATTCATAGTAAAACTTATCAAAGTTAACGCCCAACCTTTTGTAGGTCACATCAAAGCCATCGTACACCCAACCGTTCATCATTTTCCAGATGCGGAGAGTTTCTTCATCACCCTGCTCCCATTTCAACAACAGTTCTTGAGCTTCGGAAAGCAAAACAGATTGTTCTTTGTATTTTTCAAAAAAGTTATCAAATATTTCATTTTCAGTATGAGCGTCAGCTTGAAATCTAATAATTTCTTTGCTCGTCATTCTGAGTCTCAGCTTTGATACAAAATCTTTAATTTTTTCCTGTTTTGTTTTATCAATTTGATTTATCAAATTGTTTTGTCGATTTTGTATTTCATTACTAATATTTTGAGACTTTGCTCCATGATACATTAACCCAATTGCAGCCCCAATTAGCAAAGTTCCAAAGCCTTGTTGTTGCTTCTCTTTGTTACCTAATGCTTCTGCAATAGAAGCAGATGCGACACCAACTAAAAAAGCTTCTTGAATTATCTGATTTTTCTGCGCATTTTGCTTTTGAGTCAATTCTATATTGTGCAATACCTTTTTAAATGCTGCGTCAAATTCAATATTTTGGATGTATTGGTTTTTAAAAGCCTCATGAGCCAATATTTTGACCTGATTAAGTTCTTCTTTATACGCCTTATCAAACTCCACATAATATTTACCTACCAAATGATCTCCTTTTATTCCTGACGACTGTGGTGTTTCTCCGTTACCAAATTTCATCCAGGCTATCATACTTTTACAAATGTGAATGCCCCTGTCGTTAATCAGGTTCGCTTTAATTACGTCATAGCCGCCATGTGCCAGTATTTCAGCTACCGAGTAACCCAACAGGTTATTGCGGATATGCCCCAGGTGCAAGGGTTTGTTGGTATTGGGTGAAGAGTATTCCACCATTACTTTACTGTTGCGAGAGGGTAATTTTCCGAAAGAAGTATTGGTGTAAGTTTCATTCAAAAAACGAAGCCAGTACGTGTCTCCTATTTCCAGATTGAGAAAACCTTTAATCACATTAAATCCGGAAAGAAAATCGAGATGTTTAGTCAGGTATTCGCCTAAATCGTTAGCTGTTTGTTCGGGATTTTTTTTACTGAGTTTAAGGTAAGGAAATACCACAAAGGTATAATCACCCGCAAACTCTTTTTTAGTTGGTTCCAATGCAGGAGTAGCAGGAAGTTCAGCTACTTCATATAAATCTTTAAACGCGTTTTGTATTCCTGAAATAAGTTGTTGTTCGATGCTCATGTAAAGTAGTTCTATTTGAAAGGTGAATCAGGTTCTTTAGCAATGGTGTTGTACACCAGTTTATCTGTTAAGGCCGGAAAAAATTTATTAAGCCACACAGCCATTTTGCCTTGTGTAGTAAGTACCAAAGTGCGTTTGCGTTGAATTACTGCCTGAGTAATGTAATGCGCCACTTCTTCGGGTTGCATCAGTTTGCTTTCATCCAACGGAGTTTCGCTTTGTGCTTTGCCTTCATTGTTGAGTGCCACATTTCGAATATTGGAAGCGGTGTAACCCGGACAAGCAATCAATACGTGCAACCCTTTTTTCATGTTTTCTACCCGCAAGGCTTCCAAAAAACCTTGCATGGCAAATTTTGACGCGGAGTAACCGGTGCGGCCAGGTAGTCCTTTATAACCGGCAATGGAAGATACCCCCACCACAGAGCCCTTTTCTTTCAGAATGTAAGGAAGCGCATATTTGGTGCAATACACTGTTCCCCAAAAATTAATATCCATTACCTGACGGATAACATGTAAATCCGTTTTTTCAAACAAGGCCCTCATGGAAATACCGGCATTGTTCACTAGCACATGAATTGTTCCGAATACTTTGATGCTTTCCTGTATGAGGTGTTTACAATCCTCTTCTTTTGATACATCACAGGCTACAGTAATTACCTCAGCACCCTTTGTTTTGCATGCTTCAGCCACTCGCAGCAATTTATCTGTGTTGCGTGCAGCCAACACAAGTTTAGTTTCATATGAGGCAAAATCTAACGCACAGGCAGCCCCTATGCCTGATGAGGCTCCGGTAATTACAATGACTTTGTTAGTAAGTGCGTTCATGTGGCTAATGCTATCGGTTAATTATTCAAGGTTTTGCTTTGAACAATAAAGCCGATGGCTGATTTATTTCTTCCATTTAATTGAACAGCCTACAGCAGGTATTTCAGGAAAATCTACCTCAATACCATCTAAGGCACTTTCTATAGCATCTTCCAACCAAATGCGGGTAACCATATTGGCATTTTCCCAGCAATCGTCAATAGCACCTTTGTACACCAACTCACGTTTGGAGTTAAACAAAAATGCTTCAGGCGTTCTTTGTGCACCAAATTTTTGAGCTAATTCCTGGCTTTCATCATGCAGGTAGCGGAAATTACGTTCCACCAGATTGTGGTGTTTGGCCAACTTCAGCATATTGTCATATGAATCCTCAGGAGCCTGTGCAGCATCATTAGGGTTTATGGCTATAATTCCAAGATTATCGGACTCAAATTTTTGCAGCAAATGAATTAAGCGCGGCCAATAGGCCAAAGATTGCGGACAATGGTTACACGTAAACACCACCACCACCGCATAACGGTCGGCATACTCAAACTGGTTATGACGTTTACCGTCAACACCTAATAAATCAAAAGCCGGAAGCTTATCACCTAAATTTAACATATCTGTTTGTATTTCGCGGGAATTAGTATTTTTGAGGGCGCAATTTATCAATTTAAGCACGATTAATGAAATTAATTCAGGTTCGAAACAGCTCATTGGAAAAGGATTTTCTGGATGTACCCCGGGTGTTATATGCCAACGACCCGAAATGGGTGTGCCCGCTGGACAATGACATAAAGGCCGTGTTTGACCCTAACAAGAACGGATACTTCAAACACGGAGAAGCCCGCAGGTGGGTACTGTATGATGAGAATAAAAAATTAATCGGACGTATAGCTGCATTTATTGACCACGAAGCCAATGTGCGCGCCAAAACAAAAGCAGGTGGTATCGGATTTTTTGAGTGCATCAATAATATGGAGGCCGCTTATACGCTGTTTGATGCAGCAGCACACTGGCTCACACGCAAAGGCATTCAGGTAATTGACGGTCCCATCAATTTTGGTGAACGAGACCGTTTCTGGGGACTCATGATATTCGGGTTTGAACACCCCTCTTATCTGGAAAATTATAATCCGCCCTACTACCAGGAATTTTTCGAATCATACGGATTCAATAAGTTTTTTGAACAAACTACCAGCGAAGTTTCCAAGCAGTCATTTAATTACGAACGTTTCAAACGTATTTCAGAGCGGGTAACCGGAAACGATGCGTATACCTTTGAGCAATTTGACAGAAAACAGATTGACCGCTTCTCAGAAGACTTTTGCGAAATATATAATGCTGCCTGGGAGCGCCATGAAAACTTTAACCCCATGAGTACGGAGACGGTTAAAGATATATTCAAAAGCATCATGCCCATTGTTATTGATAATTTTGTTTGGTTTGCTTATGCCAATGGGGAACCGGCAGGCTTTTTCATTAACATTATTGAAGCAAATGAAATATTCCGTCACCTGAATGGTAAAATGCATTTGTGGAATAAATTACGTTTTCTGTATTACCGCTCGTTTCAAAAACCCAAGCGTTTGAAAGGAATTGTTTTTGGTGTAAAACCGAAGTTCCAAAACATAGGTATTGAAACGGGTATGATTATAAATTTCTATTCTGAAGTAACCAAATGGCCCAGCATGGACACCTTTGAATTGGCATGGGTTGGTGATTTTAATCCTAAGATGCAATCACTTTTACAGGCTTTAGGTTGCCGTACTTTAAAAATACATGCCACTTACCGCAAGGTGTTATCGGGTGATATTGAGTTCAAAAAGTATGAGTTGAAAAAATAGTTCATATTTTTTTTACACAACATTTGAATATCCCATCATAAAATTTACCTTTGCACCCGCTTCTCGATAGAAAAGCTAACGATTCCGTAGCTCAGCTGGTAGAGCAATACACTTTTAATGTATGGGTCCTGGGTTCGAGTCCCAGCGGGATCACTAAAAAAGCACCTCTTTCAGGTGCTTTTTTGTTTTTATCCCCGGTTAAGGTTTTTAACAATCAAATAATGATGAGTTTATTTTGTAAGCTCGTATGCTAAACTTTAAATCTTGCGTTATTTAGCATATTTTTGACTCAGCAAAATGAATAAACGCATTCTTTCACTTTCAGTCCTTTGTTTGCTTGCCTTTGCAGGCTATGCACAAATTGGCGGACAGGGTATTTATAAATTCCTTAGCCTACATCCTTCTGCACGGGTGGCCTCATTGGGCGGTAACCTTATTTGCGTGGTAGACAATGACCTTAATCTGGCCCTGCAAAATCCGGCCCTGCTCAACAGTACCATGCACAAACAGGCAACCTTTAATACGGTGAACTATTTCAGCGACATCAACAGTGGCTACCTTGCTTATGCACATCATTTCGATAGTTTGCAAACTACTTTCAGCGCTGGTTTACAATACATCAGCTACGGAGATTTTCAAGGTGCCACCGCTCAGGGTGTACCCACCGGTACTTTCACTGCGGCTGATTATAATTTTCATGTTTCAGCAGCACGTAAATGGCGCAAACATTTTCAATACGGAGCATCGGTTAAATTTATTTATTCCACCTATGAACAATACAACTCTTTAGGGGTAGCTGCTGATATAGGCGGAACATATTACAATGAAGAAAAACTCCTTACTGCATCGGTTGTGGCCAAAAACATGGGATATCAACTAACCACCTATAACGGAGAAAGAGAAAACCTGCCCTTTGAAATACAGGCAGGTATTTCAAAAAAGCTCAAACACATGCCCATGCGGTTCTCGTTAGTTGCACACAACCTTCAAAAATTTGACCTCACCTATAAAAACCCCAACAAACCCGGCCAGCAAATTGATTTGGAAACCGGACTACCCGTTGAAGATAAAATTACCTTTGGTGATAAGGTAATGCGCCACATGATACTTGGCGGAGAGTTATTACTGACTAAGAATTTTAACATAAGATTCGGATACAACCACCTGCGCAGAAAAGAGCTTACCATAGAAGAAAAGCGGGGGCTGGTAGGATTTGCTTGGGGCTTTGGTTTACGCGTTAATCGTTTTCACATCAGCTATGGCAGTGCCTCCTTTTATGTGGGGCAAAACACCAACCATTTCAGCGTAACCACTAACCTGAATTCATTCAAAAAGAAGAATAAATCAAAAGTAGTAGAGCGAAACAACATATAAGTGAAACAGATTATCATAGCCGTTGACGGCTACTCTTCTTGCGGAAAAAGTACTTTAGCCAAACAACTGGCCGAAAGACTCGGATACAAATACATTGACACAGGTGCCATGTACCGTGCCGTAACCCTGTACTTTCTGGAAAATGATGTAAATCCTGAAAACACTAAAGAAGTTATAAATGCGCTTAAAGAAATCAATATCGACTTTAGAGTAAACCCCGTCAACGGCAAGCAGGAAACCTATCTGAATGACGGCAACGTGGAAAAGGAAATACGTAATTTAGCCGTATCCAATCTGGTGAGCCCTGTGAGTGCCATCCCCGAAGTGAGGGACTTATTGGTTAAACAACAGCAGTTGATGGCTGAAGAACGAGGTGTGGTAATGGATGGAAGGGACATTGGTTCCGTAGTATTCCCCGATGCTGAACTTAAATTGTTTATGACTGCAGAACCCAAAATACGGGCACAACGCAGATTTGAGGAATTGATGTCACTGGGCGATAATGTAAGTTTTGATGAAGTTTATCAGAACGTATTGCAGCGTGATTTAATAGATACCACCCGAAAAGTGGCTCCTTTGGTAAAGTCGCCAGATGCCATAGAGATTGACAACTCCTACATCAGCAGGGAAGAGCAGTTTGAAAAAGCCTATAAGCTTGTACTTCAGCATTTAAATCAGAAACTAGCCTGAGTCTGGTTTCGACATCTCCCTTCTTTTTAAATCTTATTTTCCGAGCATAAATCCCTGAAAAATAATTTGATTTATTTCAAAAAGAATTATATTCGCGGGCTTTTTTAAGCAAAGGAGGATAAAAATTTGACACAAAAACAAAACATTCAATTCGCAACCCCGGAAACAGATTTTGACTGGAGTATGGACAAAGAAGGTTTTTCAACCTACTCAAAAGATGAGCGTAACCAACTCTCATCGCTTTATGAAAACACACTGAGCACCATCAGCGAGAAAGAAATCGTTAAGGGCGTAGTTGTGGGTTTAACAGACAAAGAAGCAGTTTTAAACATCGGCTTCAAATCAGACGGATTAATTCCGCTTTCTGAGTTCCGTGATTTACCTGAGGTAAAAATCGGTTTAGAAGTAGAAGTGCTTATTGAAAGCACCGAAGACAAAAACGGACAGTTGATTCTTTCCCGCAAGAAAGCTATCTCTGAGCGTGCCTGGGAAAACATTCTTAAAGCTCAGGAAAATGATGAAATCGTTAACGGTTTTGTTAAATCCCGTACTAAAGGCGGATTGGTTGTGGATGTTATGGGTATTGATGCTTTCTTACCCGGTTCACAAATTGATACTAAACCTATTCGTGACTACGATATTTATGTTGGACAGAACATGCAGTTCAAAGTGGTTAAAGTTAACCATACCTTCAAAAACGTAGTAATATCACACAAAGTTCTTATTGAAGAGGATCTGGAAGCTCAAAAATCAGATATCCTGTCGAAACTCGAAAAAGGTCAGGTACTGGAAGGTACAGTGAAAAACATGACTTCATTCGGTGTGTTCATCGACTTGGGTGGCTTGGACGGATTGCTGCACATCACTGATATCAGTTGGGGCCGCATCAACCATCCTGAAGAGGTGTTGAAGCTGGACGACAAAATCAACGTGGTAGTGTTGGATTTCGATGACGAGAAAAAACGTATTTCTCTCGGCTTGAAACAATTGACTCCTCACCCTTGGGATACTTTAGCTGAAACCATTAAAGTTGGTGAAAAAGTAAAAGGTAAAATAGTTACAGTGGCTGATTACGGTGCGTTCCTGGAGATTGCTCCCGGCATCGAAGGTCTGATTCACGTTTCAGAAATGAGCTGGAGCCAGCACCTGCGTAATCCACAAGATTTCCTTAAAGTAGGTGACGAAATTGAAGCAGTTATCTTAACACTGGATAAAGATGAGCGTAAGATGTCATTAGGCATTAAACAACTCACTCCTGATCCATGGGTAGCTATTGCTGATAAATATGCTGTAAATACCCGTCACAAAGGTGTGGTACGCAACCTGACCAACTACGGTCTGTTTGTTGAACTGGAAGCCGGAGTTGACGGACTGGTACACGTATCAGACCTGAGCTGGACCAAAAAAATCAAGCATCCTGCTGAATTTGTAAAGAAAGATCAGGAACTTGACGTAGTAGTATTGGAAGTAGATTTGGAAAACAGACGTTTGAGTCTTGGACACAAGCAGATTGAC
>Ga0172380_10000139_pt1 | contig 151997 bp, 172 predicted proteins | sample Leawe162metaG_FD_119747 | JGI IMG/M metagenome (GOLD analysis project Ga0172380, IMG submission 119747) | Leachate microbial communities from a municipal landfill in Southern Ontario, Canada - Leachate well 162 metaG | ecosystem: Engineered > Solid waste > Landfill > Unclassified | place...
GCCCCCGCCCGCCGCTATGACACAAGCCAAGACCCACTGGTTAAAATCTACCCGCCAGCCGCCAAGCGCTTCCGGACAAACTCCGGGAAATTCTCTTTAAAAAACCCTTAGCCCCACGTTTTATAGTCGCTTTGCTTCTTAAAACGCGGCACGCCCCCACCTGGGTTTTTGTAAAGAAAATTTCCCTGCATTTGGTATACTGTCCACATGGCATACGACTTTAAACCTTTCGAGAAGAAGATTAAGGATATAGAGGAGCGGCTCCAGAAGGAGCTCTCGGGCGTGCGCACGGGCAGGGCAACGCCTGCGATACTCGACGGCATACAGATAGAGAGCTATGGCAGCCGCATGGGCATCTCGCAGGTCGCCAACATTTCGGTAGAGGACTCGCGCTCTCTGCGCATATCGCCCTTTGACCCGGCAAATATTAAAGAGATAGAGAAGGCTATTACCGTCGCCAACCTGGGGCTGTCCGTGGGCTCTGACGAGAAGGGCGTGCGCGTCTTCTTCCCCGAGCTCACATCAGAGCGCCGCGTCACCCTGCTTAAGGTCGCCAAAGAAAAGGTAGAGGAGATACGCACCATGCTCCGCTCTGCGCGCGACGATGTGTGGAACGACATCCAGGCTAAGGAAAAGGCCAAGGAAATGTCCGAGGACGACAAGTTCCGCGCCAAAGAGGAGATGCAAAAGCGTGTAGACCAGGCCAACGCCAGCTTTGACGCGGCACTCGAGCGCAAGGAGAAGGAAATAGCGAGCTAATATACAGTAATGGCGCTCCTTATATTTATCGTCATTCTGGTGGTGCTCATCTGGGTGCATGAGCTGGGGCACTTTAGCGTGGCCAAGTTTTTTAAGGTGCGAGTTGATGAGTTCTCCATAGGCTTTCCGCCGCGCCTTATATCTAAGACGTGGGGCGAGACGCGCTACACGTTTGGTCTCTTGCTGTTGGGCGGGTACGTCAAGATTTTTGGAGAGAATCCGGGCGACGGCGCGGGCGACCCGCGCGCGCTGACGAGCAAGAACCGCGGCATCCAGGCCGCCGTCATGCTCGCGGGCATCGCGTTCAATCTTATATTTGCGTGGCTCGTGTTGTCTGCCGGCTACATGAGCGGGCTCCCGGCCGCGGCAAGCGACAACACACTGGGCCCTGTAACCGCGCCGCAGGTTGTCATAAGCAACGTGCGCCCCGACTCGCCGGCGCAGAGGGCAGGCATCAAGCCCGGCGACATTATAGAGCGTGTACAAACGGGCACCGAGATGCTCGACACCAATACGCTCAGTACCAACAAGCAGGCCGACGCCGTGCAGGCGTTTATCACCGCACACCAAGACGAGAGCCTGGTCATTGCCGTTATGCGCGATGGCGCAGAGCAGACGTTCCTGGCCAAGCCGGAGGAGGGTATTGTCCCGGACCGCAAGGTTATAGGAGTAGAGTTCGGCGACATCGGCGTACTTAAGCTGCCGCCGCACCTGGCCCTGGTACAGGGCGCTATTGCGTTTAAAGACTTAACGGTGGGCACCGCTCAGGGTCTGGGGAGCTTCTTTGGCAATCTATTTATTGGCCGCGCGGACTTCAGCCAGGTGTCGGGCCCCATAGGTATTGCCGGCGTGGGGAGCGACGCCGTTAAGGCGGGCTTTGGCTCGGCGGCCATAATAGCCGCGCTCATCTCCATTAACCTCGCCCTTATAAACCTCCTGCCCATACCGGGGCTCGACGGCGGGCGCCTGCTTATCATAATCATCGAGGCTATAATCCGCCGGCCGGTCAGTACCAAGGTGACCAATGCGCTTATGCTCGCGGGCTTTGCCGCAATAATCCTCCTTATGATAGTGGTGTCCTACAACGACATCGCCCGCCTGGTCGGCTAGGCCTTTCCAGCCTTGCGTTTAGGCTCTACAATGGCTCTACATATGCGCCAATCTAAGCTCTTCACCAAGACGCGCCGCGAGGCCCCCAAAGACGAGGTGTCCAAGAACGCCCAGCTCCTCATCCGCGCCGGTTTTGTACATAAGGAAATGGCAGGGGTGTACGACCTCTTGCCGCTTGGTTTGCGCACGTTTAATAAAGTTGTCGGGGTGATCCGCGAGGAGATGGACAAAATAGGCGGGCAAGAGATGCATCTCTCTGCTCTGCAGGATAAAGAAGTATGGGAGAAGACCGACCGCTGGAGCGACGAGCAGGTAGACAGCTGGTTTAAAACATCTCTCAAGAGCGGTACCGAGTTGGGCCTGGGCTTTACGCACGAGGAGCCGATGACTGCGCTCATGCGTGATCATATTTCCTCATACAAAGATCTGCCGCTCTACCCGTACCAGTTCCAAACCAAGTTCCGCAATGAGACCCGCGCCAAGTCGGGTCTTATGCGCACGCGCGAGTTTGTGATGAAAGATTTGTACTCATTCTCAAAAAGCGAAGAGGAGCACCAGAAGTTTTACGATAAGGCAGCAGACGCCTACAAGGCCGTGTTTGAGCGCGTAGGGCTTGGTAGCAAAACCTACAAAACCTATGCCTCTGGCGGCTCCTTTAGCAAGTACAGCCACGAGTTCCAGACCGAGTCCGAGGCAGGCGAGGACATCATCTATGTTGACGACAACAAGATGGTCGCCATAAACAAGGAGATTTATGACGAGCCGGGCGTGTTCGAGGCGCTTGGAGTGAGCAAAGACGACCTGCGCGAGGCAAAGTCTATAGAGGTCGGCAATATCTTTACGCTAGGGCTCCGCTTCTCTGAGGCGCTGGGGCTAACATACAAAGACGAGGCAGGCGCGGACATCCCCGTGTTTATGGGCTCATACGGCATTGGCCCGGCACGCTTGATGGCCACAGTCGCGGAGCTCATGAGCGATGATAAGGGCCTTGTTTGGCCCGCGGAGGTGGCGCCGTTTGGCGTGCACCTGGTTTCTTTGGCTAACGGCAATGCGGATGTTGTCGCCGAGGCCGACGAGCTGTACCGCTCACTTGTGGAGGCCGGCGTCGAGGTCCTGTACGACGACCGCGACGCCCGCGCCGGCGAGAAGTTCGCCGACTCGGACCTCATTGGCATACCTCTGCGCGTGGTAGTGAGCGAGAAGACGCTTGCCGCCGGCAAGTTTGAGTGCGTCGAGCGTGCTACGGGCACCACACAGCACAAGAGCCTGTCTGAGTTGATAGGGGAGCTTACCGCACGCTAGTTCTCTGTACCGGTCGAAAACTCATCATGGCTAACTACTTCCAAAATAGGATACTCCCCCTGCTGTCCAACGATGTCGGCATTGACCTGGGCACGGCCAATACGCTGGTATACCTGCGCGGCAAGGGGATAGTGGTCACGGAACCCTCCGTGGTCGCGGTCAACCAAAAGACGGGCCAGGTGGTGGCGGTGGGCACCGCCGCCAAGGCCATGCTGGGCCGCACGCCCGGGCACCTGGTGGCGGTGCGGCCGCTTGTAGAGGGTGTAGTGTCCGACTACGAGGCGACCGAGGAGATGCTGAGCTACTTGATGAACCGCGCGCAAGGCGTAAGCAAAAAAATGCTGGGCCCGCGCGCGGTGTTGGGCGTCCCCTCGGGCATTACCAACGTGGAGGTGCGCGCCGTTATAGACGCCGCACGCGGGGCGGGTGCCCGCGAGGTGCATATTATAGAGGAGCCGGTTGCCGCGGCCCTGGGCATCCGCATGCCCATACGCGAGGCCATGGGCTCGATGCTTGTGGACATTGGCGGCGGCAACACCGACATTGCCGTTATGTCCCTGGGCGGCATTGTCCGCTCCAAAAACCTGCGCATCGCCGGCGACAAGCTCAACCAGGACATTATTGCCTACGTGCGCTCGGAGTTTAAGATTTTAATAGGCGAGAAGACGGCCGAGCAGGTCAAGATGGCCATAGGCTCGGTTGTCGAGGGCGACGGCAGCCTCCAGGCGGTGGTGCGCGGCCGCGACCTTATAACCGGCCTGCCGCGCGAGGTTATTATTACCGACCAGGACCTGCGCGAGGCTATAAGCCAGTCTATAGACACGCTTATAGAGAGCGTGCGCGAGGTCTTAGAGACTACCCCGCCCGAGATTTTATCCGACATCATGCGCTCCGGGATTGTGCTGGTAGGCGGGGGCGCCCAGCTGCGCGGGCTCGACACGCTGCTGACACAATGGCTCAAGGTGCCGGTGATGGTCGCCGACGACCCGCTGACGGCCGTGGCGCGCGGCACCGGCGTTGTGCTCGAGAACCTCGACATGCACCGCGACCTTTTAATTGAGAACGATGGCGATATCTCCTAGCCCTTTTGACAGGATGCCAAGGCGCCAGCACGGGCGCTCGTCTTTCCCTTTTGCATTGGGCGCGATGGTGCTTGTTGCTCTAGTCGTACTTGTTGTCCTGTTCCGTACGCCTCTCTCGGGCATGTTCTGGCTTGCTGCAGCGCCGGTTGTCGAGTGGCGTCAGTCGCTTGGCGCCACAGAGGCGACGGCGCTGCGCGCGCAGCTTGCAGAGGCTACGGCAGCATTGGCCGACCGCGATGCGCTGTACCGCGAGGTCGCAGACTTAAGAGAGCGCCTAGGCCGCACAGACGTACCCGCGACGCGCATTTTGGCCGCAGTGCTTATGCGTCCGCCCTGGAGCGCGTACGACACACTGCTTGTGGACGCGGGCTCTAGCCACGGCGTCGCCCTAGGCGACCTTGTATCGGCGGGCCAGAGCGGGATTATCGGCCGCGTGTCGGAGGTCTATGCGGCGCAGGCGCGGGTGGAGCTCTTCTCGGCGCCGGGGGTGACCTACCAAGCATTGCTCAACGGGACCGTGCCCGTGGCGGTCGAGGGCCAGGGCGGAGGCTCCATGCACACCGACGTGCCCGCAGGCACCATAGTGGCGGTAGGAGACACGGTCGAGTTCCCTGGCCTGGCCGGCGGCATTGCGGCCGCGGTGTCTGCGGTGGATGCTAAAATGGGCGAGTCGTTCATAGGCATCTACATGACCCTCCCCGCCAACCCGGCCGAGCTGGCGCGCGTCGAGATACTCAGACAGCAATAGCTCATTATTTTATGTCATTAGCGTCGCGCTACATTTACGCTTTAAGCTTTGCCATCGCGGCGGTCGGGTTTTTATGGCCGTTTTGGCCATTGTGCATCATAGGCATTCTTATAGCGGCGCTCTCGGGCCGCTACGTGTTTGTCATCATCATGGCGCTGCTCTTGGACCTCGGCTCGGGCGTGCCAACGGGACTGTTGCATTACTTGTTTGTGCCCTTCACGGTCTTGGCTATAGCGGCGTCGCTGCTGCGCGTGTTTGGGGGCGCCTATTTCTTGGACAAGACCCCTCCCGATACGCTTTAATATGTAGATGCTGCGATGGTGGTTTAGAAAAGGCAAGATACGCTCGGAGATCCACCCCGACGAGATACTTATAGACTCGCAGAATATATCGGAGTTCGACACCGACCAGTTTGAGGGGCGCATCGAGAGGCCCATATCGCGCCGCCAGCTTGTTGCGGCGGGCGGCGCCATTACACTGGCTATAGTCCTCCTGTTTGCGCGCGCGGGTATGCTGCAGGTAGTGCACGGGGCAGAGTACGCAGAGCAGGCAGAGCAAAACCAGCTAGCCGAGCAGACCGTCTTTGCCGACCGCGGCACTATAGTGGACCGCAACGGCATACCCCTGGCGTGGAATGAGCGCGTCCGCGTCGAGGACGACTTTGCGCAGCGCGTCTACGCACAGTTGCGCGGGTTGGCGCACGCGGTGGGCTACACCAAGGCGCCCGCCAAGGACTCGTCCGGCAACTACTTTAGGACAACCTTTGAGGGTCTCGACGGCGCCGAGCGCGCGTACAACGAGCGGCTGGGCGGGCAGAACGGCGTCGAGCTTACCGAGACAGACGCGCTGGGCCGCGTAGTCTCTCAAGCCACTACCCGTGCCCCCGTGGCCGGCGAGACGCTCCGGCTTTCCTTGGACGCCAACGTAACGCAGGGGCTCTATGATGTTTTGGCCAAAAACGCGAGCGCGGCCAACTTCCAGGGTGCGGCCGGCATCATTATGGACGTGCGCAGCGGCGAGCTCTTGGCGTTTACCAGCTACCCGGAGTACAGCCAAAACGCCATGGTTGAGGGCGACCGCGAGCTCTTAGCGCAGTACAACCAGGACAAGCGCCAGCCGTTCTTGGACCGCGCGCTAGACGGGCTCTACGCCCCCGGCTCTATCATCAAGCCTATTATTGCCGCGGGGGCGCTGGCCGACGGCGTCATAGACGAGTACAAGCAGATTGAGTCCACGGGCAGGCTCGTGGTGCCCAACGTTTATGACCCGGAGAACCCGACCATATTTAAAGACTGGCGCGTTAACGGCTGGACCGATGCGCGCCGCGCCATTGCGGTGTCCTCCGACGTCTACTTTTACACCATAGGCGGCGGCCACAAGGACCAAAAAGGGATGGGTATTGCCAACATAGACAAGTGGCTGCAGGCCTTTGGCTACGGGCAGGACGCGGGCCTGGAGGGCTTCTCATCCAAGACCGGCACTATCCCTACTATCGAGTGGAAGGCCAAAGCTTTCCCCAACGACCCCACGTGGCGGCTGGGCAACACCTACCACACGGCGATAGGGCAGTTTGGCACGCAGGTGACGCCGCTGCAGGCGGTGCGCACCGCTGCCGCGCTTGCCAACGGCGGCACACTGCTTGCGCCCACGCTTATTGCCAGCTCGACCCCGCAGGGTAGCAAGATTGATATTGATCCGCACGCTCTGCAGGTGGCGCGCGAGGGCATGCGCATGGCCGTACAAGAGGGCGGCACGGCCACCGGTGCCAACGTGCCGTACGTTGCGGTGGCGGCCAAGTCGGGTACCGCGCAGGTGGGCATGAAGAACGAGCACGTCAACGCATGGCTGATAGGCTTTTGGCCGTATGAAAATCCCAAGTACGCGTTTGCGCTCCTGCTGGATAGGGCGCCGGCGGGCACCGCGACCGGCGGCAACATTATCATCAGCCAGTTCTTGTCCTGGATGCACCAGAATGCTCCCGAGTATCTGCAGTAGAAGCGGGCAAAAGAGGATTGAGAGGGGGCTTCGCAGGCCTGACTGAGGCCGAGACTGAGCAAATTTTTAGCAAAAAATTATGAGTACCCCTCGAGACCCTGCTTTTGCCACGCTTCTACTTGACTTTAGGTCCGTTTCGGCTACACTTATCCCGACGTAACCTAACCCCGAGAGGGGAATTTTCAATCCCATATGGAAGAGATGATGTCCCAGGAGAAGTTTGAGGAGCTGACCCAAGAGCTGGAAGGGTTGCGCACCACCCGCCGCAAGGAGGTGGCAGAGCAGCTTGAGTATGCGCGCTCTCTGGGCGACCTTTCAGAGAACGCCGAGTACCAAGAGGCGCGCGAGATGCAGTCTGCCGTCGAGGAGCGCATCGGCAAGCTCGAGACAATACTCAAGAGCGCAAGAATAGTTAAGGCCGGCAAGAGCGACGGCGTCGGCATGGGCTCGACAGTCACGGTGCAAAAGATAGGCGGCGACGACAAGCACACCTACACCATAGTGGGTGCCGAGGAGGCCGACATTATAAAGGGCAAGGTGTCCTACCACTCGCCCTTGGGCGCGGCACTCCTGGCCAAGAAGAAGGGGGACGACTTCTCCTTTAACACCCCGCGCGGCGTGCAAAAATACAAAATCCTCAAGGTTGAGTAGAAAAAATCCCCGGCTAGGCCGGGGATTCTTGAACCTGAGCCGCGCTCAGTGGTCGGGGTAGTTGTCGGGGATCTCTGCGTCGGGGAAGAAGTATTCCACCTCCACGCCTGCCTTCTTGGCGATAGTTTGAAGCCTAAACAAACAGGTTTGGGCCCCCTCTTCCAGCTTGGGCAGTAGTGCAGGACTAATCCCGCACATGCCGGCGAAGCTTGATTGGCTCAGCCCCATTTCTTCCCGCCGCTTCCTAATTTGTTCCCCCACATAGTGGTGGACGTTGATTGTCGGTTTGGCAACTGCCGCACTTTTGCCGATCATGTTACTTCCTTGATGCTTTGCCCCTAAGGGCAGGTTGCGATGATACGCTCCTGCTTACTGTTTGTAGACTCCCTGTACCGTGGCTACATTACTCGCGCCAACTGCAAGCGTACTACTCTTTTTAGGTCCGTCAAGTCTCTGCGCACGTGTTCTTAAGGCCTAAAAAACGCTACAATAGCTACATGTTTTGGCTCGACAGGGTATTTGAGCAGGCTGGGGTGCAGCTCAAGGATAAAATCGCCTCGGGCAAGACTCTTGTCATCCGCGATGAAAAGACCGCGTCCGGCCGCGTGCATGTGGGCAGTATGCGCGCGCTTGCCCTGCATGCGGCGATAGCCGAGAGGCTACAGGAGGCCGGAGTCCCGCACGTGTTTAAGTTTGAGATAAACGACATGGACCATATGGACGGTCTGCCGAGCTACCTTGATAAGGCGGAGTACGAGCAGCACATGGGCAAGCCGCTCTATGCGATACCGTCTCCCGACGGCAAGGCCAAGAACTTTGCAGAGTACTTTGGCCAGGAGTACATGGAAGCTATAAAGGCAGCCGGCTTTACTCCGGAGTTCTATCGCGCCAGCGAGCTGTACCTTTCCGGCCAGATGAACGGGCCTATACGCATGGCGCTCGACAGGGCTGATGTGGTGCGCAAAATTTATGAGGAGATATACGGGCAGGAACGGCCCTCAAACTGGTACCCTCTCTATGTAGTGTGCGAAAATTGCGGCAAGCTCGGGACCACTAAGGTTACGGCATGGGATGGCGAGAAGGTTACCTACACCTGCCACCCCAAGGCCGTAGAGTGGGCCGTGGGCTGCGGGCACTCCGGTGCAGTATCGCCGTTTGACGGCCGGGCAAAATTCCCCTGGAAGCTGGACTGGGCGGCAAAGTGGCTCGTTGTCGGCGTAGATATCGAGGGCGGCGGCAAAGACCACTACTCCAAGGGCGGTGCGCGCGACGTGGCGCGACGCATATCGCAGGAGGTGTTCGACTATCCGGAGCCGTTTGGCGTTGCCAATGAGTTTTTCCTCATTGGGGGCGCCAAAATGTCCTCCAGCAAAGGCTCCGGCGCGTCGGCCAAGGAAATTGTAGAGCTTGTCCCCAATAAAATATTCCGTCTGGCGCTTTTCTCCAAAGATATAAACCAGCAGATCAACTTCGACCCGCAGGGGGACACTATCCCTGTGCTGTACGACCTGTACGACAAACTCGCTCTGGACTACTGGGCGGGGACGCGCGACGACTTTGCGCGCTTGTTTGAGTACGTGCACCCCGGCCGCGCGGTGCCTGCGCCCTCGGTGCTGCCGCGTTTTAGCCAGGTGGCGTTTATGGTGCAGATGCCGCATATGGATATGTACCGCGAGTTCCCCGACGCCGACAGGGCCGAGCTGGACGAGCGCGCAAAGTATGCCAAGCATTGGCTTGAGGCGTACGCACCCGAGAAGTTTGTATTTAAGCTGCAGGACACTCTGCCGGAGGTAGCAAAGAACTTGCCGGACACAGCCAAGGCGGCCCTTAAGGCCCTGCACGAGTTTATTGCGTCGCAAGACACCATGCCCACCGGCGAGGAGCTCCATACCGAGCTGCACAAGACAAAAGAGTTTAAGGCCATCTACCTAGCATTCCTAGGCAAAGATAGCGGCCCCAAGGCAGGGTGGTTCCTCTCGGTCCTCGAGCGCGACTTTGTACTTAAACGCCTTGCCGAGGCGAGCGCCTAGCTTATATACAGTAAAGCCCGCTCCGATTATCGGAGCGGGACTTTTGGAGCCGGCTGGTGCCGGCAAACTTGATTCTCACCTCCAGCGGGTGGAGGGGGTATCTGGAGAAACTTTCGTCGAGGCACTGGGGTCTGGGGACCCTAAGCGCAACCAGGAAAATATCCGCCATACATTTGTGAAGAACAGGTGCCACCCGGGCCGGTAGGCATCCATACAAGGCCTAGAGCAAAATTTAAAGGCCATATGAAGCTGTGTCCCGCAGTTACGGCACGTGCGATGTTTCTTGTCCATTAACGACAATCCTTCCAGGTTTTTGTTTGTCTTGTGGGAACGCAAAACTAAACTCCTTTCCTGTTGTACCAGACGGTCGAGATTTGTAAAGCTTACCGAATGGGGGATATCTCCGATATCAGCTGCCCTCGCTCGGAAAAGACAATGAAATTGTCGTTTCTCTCACTCGGTTGCTGATAACTGTTCGGGTAGTAGAAAAGGCCAGCATCGCGGAGCGAGCTGGCCTTGTGCGGTCAAAAGAATATGACCGCGAAGAGAAACGTTCCGCCGGCAACTCCGGCGAGCAGGCAGGCGCTGAATTTGATCTTGAACCAAAATTCGCGCTTTGCCTGGGCTGCACCCTGTGCCTCCAAGAACTTGCGAGCTGCTTGCTGATGGGGTGCAACAGTGTTGATAAAGGGCATTGGTATTCTCCATTGGGTTGATTGAACTCAACTCCTGGGAACACTCTGTTTAACGCTACTCCAACTACTAGTATACACCCATTTAGTCTTGTTGTCAAGCGTTCAAATACGCTTGTATATAAAGGTTTTTTGGCTACTTTACACAATTGTGCGTACTCATCCGCAAATCAGCCCAAATGTGGATAAATAAGCCACAGAGTAGGGCGCGGTGGAGTAAACTGGGTAGTAGTGGGATGAAGTGGGATAGTCCCACCCCACAAAGCACCCCAACAACACCATATGCTGATCGGCGAATACCTCCACACCCTCGATGCGAAGAAGCGCTTGTCGCTTCCTTCCAAATTTAGGAAAGAGGTCGGCCGCAAGGTGGTGGTGACGCGCGGTTTGGACTCCTGCCTCTTTATGTTCCCGGAGAAGGCATGGCTCAAGATTGCGCAGAAGCTCACCGAGCTTCCGGTGGGGCAGGCCGACACCCGCGGCATGGCCCGGTTCCTCCTGGCGGGGGCGGTGGAGACTGAGGTAGACGGTGCGGGGCGCATCCTTATACCGGAGTACCTCAAGGAGTTTGCGGAGCTTAGAAGCAGGGTGGTCTTGGCCGGGGTCTCGGACCGCATCGAGATCTGGAACGAGAAGACCTGGGAGGAGTACAAGCGCAGGATCGAGAAGGGTGCAGACCAGATGGCTCAGGCTCTGGGTAACATGGGGATTCTTTAACATATGACTTCTACCGTAACTTTGGCTCGTGCTTCGCATCGCTCCCGTCGAGAGGAGGGCGGCGTGGGACATGAGTCAAAGTTAAGGCGGAAGCCGGAAAATAAGGAAGCGCGGAAGTTGGATACCAAGCACGTAAGCGTCATGCCGCACGAGGTGTTGCGTGCTTTAGACGTACAGAGCGGCGAGGTAGTAGTAGATGCCACCTACGGGCAGGGCGGGCACTCGGCACTTCTAAAAAAAGAAGCAAAGATTAAGCTCATTGCTCTTGATGCCGATCCGGCAGCGGGTGCGGGTGTAATAAATGCCAACTTTGGCGACTTGGCTACTGTCGCAGAGGACCTTGGGGTCGCATCGATAGACAAGGCGCTGTTTGATCTGGGGTGGAACCGCGGGCAGCTCAGCGCGGGCCGCGGCTTTTCCTTTATGACAGACGAGCCGCTAGTAATGAGCTACGGCCCCAAGCCCCGCTCGGGCTTTACCGCGGCAGAGATACTCAACACGTTTAAAGAGACAGCCTTGGCCGACATCTTCTTTGGCTACGGCGAGGAGCGCTACGCGCGCCGCATTGCATCTGCGGTGGTGGAGCGCCGCATGGTTAAGCCGTTTGAGACGACGCTGGAGCTTGTCGAGGTGGTTAAGGACGCCGTGCCGGGCGCCTACCGCCGCGGCAGGCTCCACCCGGCCACTAAGACCTTTCAGGGCCTGCGCATCGCGGTTAACGACGAGCTCGGTGTTATCGAGCAGGGGCTCAAGGCGGCCTGGGAGCTCCTAGCCCCCGGAGGCCGCATTGCAGTCATCACGTTCCACAGCATCGAGGACAGGGTAGTTAAAAGAATGTTTGCCCACTGGGCCAAGGGCAGCAAGGATGCGAGGCTCTTATACAAAAAACCCTTAGTACCGACCGCCGCAGAAGTTAAAGCCAACCCAGCCTCCAGGTCAGCCAAGCTCCGCGTAATTGAAAAGATATGCCAAGAAAACTAAACCCCATAGCGCTCTACCACCTCTACGTGAGGCGCGCAGTCGCTGCCTTGGTGGCACTTATCGTTGTCAGCGCGTTTGCCTACGGGTTCTTCCTGCTTGAGGCCGTGTCGCACGCAGCCAGCCAGGCGGAGGCGCGACGCGAGATAGTGGCGCTGTCCTCCAAGGTGGGCAAGCTGCAGTCGCAGTACCTCTCGGCCACCAAGGCGCTGACCCCGGAGCGCGCGCGGGCCATGGGCTTTGTTGCACCTGAGCACGTTGCCGTGGTGTATGCCACCGAGCAAACGCTCTCGCTGTCGGCAAACCAGTAACTCAGTAAAATAGTTTTGCCGTGTCACGCGGTATAATCTCTGTATATGTCGTCCCGATTTGTCCTGCGCGTCCGCCTCCTGACGGCGGCCCTGATACTCATGAGCCTCATCATCGTCGCCAAGCTCTACCTCCTGCAGGTGGTGCACGGCGCCGAGTACTCGCGCCGCGCGCAGGCCCAGCAAGTTGTTTCGCACAACCCGCTCCTTAACCGCGGAGCCATTTACTTTACCGACAAGGACGGCCAGCCGATACTCGCGGCCACCTTGCGCGAGGTGGGCACCACCACCGGCCACCAGCGCTACTACCCCGGAGGCTCCCTGGCGGCGCGCACATTGGGCTTTGTGGCCTACAACAACGACGACGAGCAGAAGGGCCGCTACGGCCTTGAGCGCTACTACGAGCCGGTGCTTGGCCGCTCGGGCGAGGGCCTCTACCGCAACTTTTTTGTCGAGCTGTTTGGCGCGGCGCAGGGCGCGCTTTCCGGCCAAGCGGACAAGGGCGACCTTATAACCACCATAGAGCCCTCCGTGCAAGGCGAGCTCGAGAGGACGCTCGGGGAGTACGAGCAGGCGTGGCACCCGGGCCTCTCGGGCGGCATTGTTATGGACCCGCACACGGGCGCCATTGTCGCGATGGCATTGAGCCCGACGTTTGACCTCAACGAGTTTAACAAGGAGGACGACCCGACTATTTATGCCAACCCCATGGCACAGAACGTGTACGAGATGGGCTCTATTATGAAGCCGCTGACCATGGCCGCCGGCATAGACTCGGGCGCAGTTAAGGAGACAACAACCTATAACGACACGGGCTGCGTGACGGTAGACACCAAAAAGATATGCAACCACGACGGCGAGGCGCGCGGCACTATCCCGATGCAGGAGGTCCTGAGCCAGTCGCTTAACCTCGGCGCCTCGTTTGTGGCGCAAGAGATGGGCCCGAGCACCATGCGCGAGTACTTTTTGGAGCACTACAAGCTGGGCGAGGAGACGGGGATTGATTTGCCCGGCGAGGTGCGCGGGCTCACCGACAACTTAAACGGCAAGCAGGCTGTGGAGTTCTCCACGGCATCGTTCGGGCAGGGCATTGCTGTCACGCCAATAGAGATGACGCGCGCGCTTGCTGTGTTGGCCAACGGCGGCAAGCTGGTGACCCCGCACCTGGCCAACGCCATTAAGGAAGAGTCCGGCATCACGCGCGCCCTGGGCTGGGGCGAGCCCAAGCAGGTCCTAAAAACTGAGACCGTCACGGCGGTGACGCGCATGCTCACCGAGGTGGTAGACACCGCGCTCGCAAACGGCGACCTTAAGCTCGAGCACTGGAGTATTGCCGCCAAGACGGGCACCGCCCAGATTGCCAACCCGGCGGGCGGCGGCTACTACAAGGACAGGTACCTGCACAGCTTCTTTGGGTACTTCCCAAGCTATGACCCGAAGTTCTTGGTGTTCCTCTTTGCCGTCGAGCCGCAGGGCGCGCCGTTTGCCAGCCAGACCTGGGCTCCGCCGTTTAAGTCGCTCACCAAGTTCCTAATCAACTACTACAACATCCCCCCGGATAGGTAGAGGCTCCGCAGAATCAAACTTTTGTCGGGTACGGACTTTTTCCTGCTAGAAAAGTCCTGAAGACTCTCGCCGTCGCGGTCCGTACCCCCTTAAAAGTTTATTCTGCTCCGCATGCGGCAGGGCAGGGCCCGCCGATTTTTTGCAAACAAAAAGACCTTGCCGGTGAGTGGGAGTGATTTTCTCCCTCTCTGTTCCCGACAAGGCCGCACGCGCTTACGCCTTATTAAGGCTAAACGGACGGTGCGTATCTAAATCAAACTATATATCGCATAAGCAAAAAGTCAATAGTATTTTAGGGTAAGGTAGAATGTAGGAAAACACATGCGGGGGACTTTAAAGAACGTTATTGATAGGGGTGTCTGACACCGATTCCCAAAAACCTGGGGCTTAGTCCCAATATTTTGTAAAAAGTGTGGTCTGATATTTGTTATAGAAAAATCCGGCCAAGAATAGCCGGGGTCTCTTTGGGACTTAACAACACTGCTGTTAGATGCAGAATTTGGCGTACTTTTGTGCCCGTGCAACACGGGCGGCCTCGTTCTCGCAGCCTTCGCGCGGCCGGCAGATGCGTTCCGGCTTGGAGCCGGCTGCGCAAAACTCTGCAGTGTCCGCATTATCGACAGTCGCCTTGTGCAAGGCAAGCTCGCGTGGCGACCAAAGGTCAGGCCGCATCAAGCTGCTTGCCACGAGAGCAAAGGCAACCAAAATAATCGGAAAGAGCTTCATCTGAGGTCCTCCTCTAGGTAGTCAGATGTTGGGATTTTACATTTATTTTATATAAAGTCAATAGTGTGTGAAAAGGTGTAAGATAATAGAGACGATGAAGGCGCTTCTTAAAGCTCTAATTGTGTGGATTTTGCAGGCGGAGGCCAAGGCCGTTTTGCGCAAGTACAAGCCTCATGTGGTGGCTATTACGGGCAGCGTCGGCAAGACATCTACCAAGGACGCGGTGTATGCGGTCTTAAGCCGGAAGTACCATGTGCGCAAGTCCGAGAAGAGCTTTAACAGCGAGGTAGGCGTGCCGCTTACCATACTGGGTCTGGGCAACGCGTGGGGCAACCCCCTGCACTGGCTGCAAAATATCATTGACGGTCTCTCTTTAATAATCACAACCAGGCCGTACCCGGAGTGGCTGGTGTTGGAGGTGGGCGCCGACAGGCCGGGCGACATAAAGTCTCTAGCCAGCTGGATTAAGGTAGACGTGGCGATAATTACGCGCCTGCCCGAGGTGCCGGTGCACGTGGAGTTTTTTGACTCTGTGGAGGCGGTGATAGAGGAGAAGGCCTCGCTTATGGACGCGGTCAAGCCGGGCGGGGCGATACTCTTGTATGCCGACGACGAGCGCACGCGCAAGCTCGAGCAGCGCCTGCCCGCACCCGACGCGCGCATCGTGCTGTTTGGCTTCCACGACGAGGTGGATGTGTGGGTGCATAAGTTTGAGGTGGTACGTGGCGAGGGTGCCCACAACTGGCCCATTGGCATGCGCGCCACCATAACTGTCGAGGACGAGTCCGCCCCTGTGCAGATTATTGGCTCTCTGGGCCAGCATGCTTTTTTGCCGGCGGTAGCGGCCGCTGCGGCCGGCCATGTGCTGGGCGTGAGCTTGCAGGACATTGTGGCCGGCTTGGAAAGCTATGACCCGCCGCCGGGGCGCGTGCGGCTCCTGCCCGGTATTAAGGACACCTTGGTGATAGACGACACCTACAACTCGTCTCCGGCGGCTACAGAGGCCGCACTGGGCGCCCTGGCGCTGTGCAAACCCAAGCGCGCCATAGCCGCTCTGGCCGACATGATGGAGCTGGGCCGCGTCTCGGTAGAGGAGCACCGCAAGGTGGGCGCCAAGGTCGCCAAGGTCTGCGACCTTTTGATAGTAGTGGGGGTGCGGGCGCGCGACATTGCCATGGGCGCCTTGGACAACGGCATGCCGGACGCTAACATTTTGCAGTTTGAGGATGCGAGCAAGGCAGCACAAGAGATCCAAAATTTGATACAAGAGGGCGACGCCATTTTGGTCAAAGGCAGCCAGAGTATGCGCATGGAGAAGATAGTGGAGGAGATAATGCTGGAGCCCGAGCGGGCAGGGGAGTTGTTGGTCAGACAAGACAGGGAGTGGAAAAAACGCTAACTACTTACCTCTTTTCCCGGTGCGCCCTTGGCGCAAGTTTCGTTGCTGCTTTGCAGCAGGAGCTAGGTGGGACACGGCGGTAGATGTGTGTTACAAAAAGAGCAGCAACAGGAGGTAGCACATGAGGACAAAGTACAACCGCCGGCAGTTTGTCATGGGGTCGCAGATTGCGCTCAATAAGCAAAAGCTGGAGGCCGCCCGCAGCCTGGTGGGCAAGCGGGTGCTTATAGACGGCGTGGCGCGTATGGTCACCGGCTTTTCCGGTATTACCGGCGAGGCAGAGGTACGGGTCGGGGTTAAGACCCGGGTCTTTGACCCGCTGGCCTTGACCGTCGTTGAGGATAGGCAAACGTAATGCATGCGAAAAGCGCAGGGGACACCCCGCGCTTTTCTTTTGGTTAGGGCACTTGCTTTTTAGTAAATATGCTTTATAGTGTGCGAGGTCAAGTCCTTGAAGCGCGGGGTGTCTACGTCATCGGAGAAGGGGAGTTGTAGGGATGGAGCAGCCTCTCCGGGCTCAGAAGTTCCTTCTCCCCTTATGACGTTTACCCTCGGGTCACTCCGGAGATGAAGGGGCTTGGCTGGCCGGCACGCGAAAGTGTGCCGGCCTTTTAATTTTTATATATTGGGTTTTGCCACAAGTTCTACGGGGATTCGGTCAGGCGTTCCGTAGACGCTGTCCCTACGGGAATTCGGTCACACATAAAATACTGCTGTATTTTTGCGCGACCCCGGCTCGGCCCCGTCGGGCCTGTGCCTTTCGAATCTCGCCCCAGGCGATCATAATGGCACCAAAAAACCCGAGACGAGCTCGGGTGTTTTGGTCCCATGACCCTACGGGGATTCGAACCCCGATTTGTTCCGTGAGAGGGAACTGTCCTAACCATTAGACGATAGGGCCTCATGAAACAATTTACAACAGAATGGGGAAAAAGAAAATGGGCAGGGGTTGGTACCCCTGCCCTTATGCTGCTGCCGTCCTGAGGCGGCGATCGAATATGCGGTTGAGTACGCGCTCGTAGGCAGTGTACTCTTCGTCATTGACGAAGTCGTAGCGGGCCATAAGAAAGCCCTTGAGCTCCTCGTGCTCCATCTCGAGCTTGCCGGCTCGCATGATGGTTTTGACCATGCTGTAGACCTGCGCGGGCACAAAGTTGATCACGACTCCCGTCTCCTTTAGGATTTCGTCGCCAACATGGAGCATGTCTGCGGCGAACTGGTCGCACTTGTGGTACCGCATTACGCGTCCTCCGGCTTTTCGCCTTGGCGGATGGCATGCGCAACCTGCGACGCGCGGGCCTGCTCTTGGCTGCCATTACGCAGCAACCAATCGTCGCGGTCGCGAGGTTGTCGCGGCCGCGGTTTGAATGGAACCTTCTTTTTGATGTCAGTCGGGTAGGTCTTAACCTCGCCCGGCTTCATCGGTAGCCCACTGACAAACGCCATGACTTCCTCCGTTTTGGATGAAAAAAGGCGAGGGGACGCAAAACTAAGACCCTCTGTACAGAATTATACTCCAACCTGACATGAAAGTCAAGTTAAGATGGGGAAAATGCAAAGAAAAGCGGCTAGGCAAACATCCCGTCTACCACCTCCTTAACAACCGTGCCGTCGGCGCGGCCCTTAAGGTCCTTCATCAGTGCACCCATCACCTTGTTGGCGCCTGTTTTGTCGGTCACGCCCATCTCGGCTGCTTTGGCGGTAACTGCGGCTACAATCTCATCGCGCGACATCTGGACGGGGAGCATAGTCTCGAGTATGGCCAGCTCGGCCTTCTCGCCCTCGGCCAGCTCCGGGCGGCCGCCGGCCTCAAACTGAGATATGGAGTCCTTGCGCTGCTTAGCGGCGCGCATCACAACCGTCATAACCTCATCGTCGGTAAGCACGCCGTCCGGGCCGTAGCCCTTGGTGACAGACTCGTTGGTGCAGGCGGCAATAAGCCCGCGCACGACTCCTAGCCTAACTGAGTCCTTGGCGCGCATTGCGTCCTTCATCATCTCCTTCAAATCGGCTTGTAGCATGGTGTAATTATTTAAAGAGTTATTTGTGTATTTTACCACAGACACGCGCGTGGTAAAGTGCCTGTATGAACCTCCTGATTATCTTGGTTGGCGTCCTTATCCTGCTTGCTGTGGGCATTATTGCCATGTTGTATCGGATGCAGAAGGGGAGCGGCACGCCGCAAGACTCCCAGAGCATGGTACTGCTCCAAAACCAGCTGGCCGAGCTCACACGCGCGATGGATAGCAAACTTGGCGAGGGCACCAAGACCATGAGCGAGTTTATGATGACCCAGACAGACCAGGGCCGCACGCTGATGGCCACCATAAGCAAGCAGGTGGGCGATCAATTGATTGAAGTCGTTAAGGGCGTCACCGAGACCCGCGAGTCTACCAAGCAGATATTTACTATTGCCGAGCAGCTGGGCAACCTCGAGAAGGTGCTCAAAAACCAAAAGCAGCGCGGCAACCTGGGCGAGGCCAGCCTCGAGCTGGTGATGAGCAACATCTTGCCGCCCGGGGCTTATCAGATGCAGTACGAGTTCCCGGGCGGGGAGACGGTAGACGCGATAATCCGCACCAAGGAGGGCTTTATCCCGGTAGACGCCAAGTTCCCTCTGGAGAACTACTCGCGCCTGAGGGACGAAAAGGACGACATCCGCCGCGTGGAGTACGAGGAGGCGTTTAAGAAGGACCTTAAAAAGCGCATTGACGAGACCTCTAAGTACGTGCGGCCCAAGGACGGCACCCTGCCCTTTGCATTCATGTACATCCCGGCCGAGGGCATTTACTATGACCTGCTTAACGATGGGGTAGGCGCGGTTAACACCCGGAGCCTCTTGGACTATGCGCAGAACGACCGCAAGGTGATAATCGTCTCACCGACTACCTTTGCCGCCTACCTGCAGTCGGTCTTGTACGGGTTTAAGGCGTTTAAGATAGAGGAGCAGGCAAAGGACATTGCCAAAAACGTGGAGGCGCTGGGCCGCCACATTAACGCCTACCAGGACTACTACAAAAAGCTGGGGGCCTCGCTCTCCACGACCGTTAACCACTTTAATGCCGGTACTAAGGAGCTTGGCAAGATTGAAAAGGACGTGCTTAAGATTGACGCCTCGGCAGACATATCTATAGACATACCGCTCTTGGACAAGCCCAGTATTGAGGGCAAGGAATAATAAAAGGCCCGCCGGAGCGGGCCTTTTTGCCAGATGCCTTTGCGGCTTATCTGTTGGTGAGGGCAACCCACGTATGGGCGCCAAACATCCCGAAGGAAACCAAAAGCGCAAACTCGATCATAAAACCCTCCCTACTTCGCCGAGCACGCCCTAATCATCCCGCACAAGGGCCGTACTGCCAAGGGGGCTTGTACACACAAGGGTTTTGGGGTAGTATCTTTGGACGAGCCAGGGGCTCGTTTTCATATACCGCATATGGCAACAGCAACTAAAAAGACCGCCAAAACGACCAAAACCGCCCCCAAGGCGGCAAAAAAGGTAGCCGCTCCGGCTTCTGGCGAGTTTGCTGTTATCCAGACAGGCGGCAAGCAGTACATGGTCCACGAGGGCCTTACCCTCAAGATCGAGGCTATGAAGGGCGCTCTTGTGGGAGACACCCGCAAGCCTTTTGCTATAGGCGACAAGCTTACCTTTGGCGAGGTGCTCCTCTCCGACAACGGCAAGGATGCCACCACCATCGGCGCCCCCTTTATCTCGGGCGCCAAGGTAGAGGCCGAGATTGTTAAGATTGGCCGCGCCCCCAAGGTGACCGTCATCAAGTACAAGGCCAAGTCCAACTATTTTAAGAAAAAGGGCCATCGTCAGCCTTTCTTTGAGGTCCGCATCACCAAGCTCGCATAAGAAAAACCCCGGCACAAGCCGGGGTTTTTCGTAGGCAGATAATTTTTCTGCACCCTCTTTAACTAACAGTATTTCTTCTTAAGTTTATTACACGGACGATTTTCCAGATCACTCCCCAGAGAACCATGAGGGCGCCTGAAGGTATAGTTATCGCCAAAAATAATAGAGCAAGTGACCCCTCTTCAGATGAGGTTATCGCTGAGTGTGCTACCACAAATAGCCATGGTGATGCCCCAAGAAGTAATCCCCCAAGCACCAGCACCCACGGCCGATTAAAAGGCAGCACAAGAGCAAGAGGTATTATAAAAACAAGGAACACAACTCCGAGCGTTCCTGGTTCCGAATTAGTAAAATATAAGAACGGATTCAGGAACTCCATGTAGACAAGTATAGCAGTGCTAATGCCGGTTGCCCAAGGCTTGGGCTATCGTGTCAGGGTCGGCGTACTCCAGCTCGGAGCCGGTGGAGAGGCCGCGGCCTAAGGACGAGATGCGGAAGTTAAGGCCCTCGCTCAGCGGCCGGAGCTTTTCCATCAAGATCTCGCGCGTGTGGTCGCCCTCGGTTGTGGCCGAGAGGCCCAAGATAAGCTCGTTTAATTTGAGTTCCGAGGCATCGGTCCCTACGCGCTTAAGCAGTTCGCGCAGGCGTACAAACTTCTCGGGTTCCTCGGTGGCAAGCTGGATAGTGCCGCCCAGGACAAAGTACAGGCCCCTAAAGCCCGATCGCTCGACGTTCTCGATATCGGCATCCTTCTCCACAACAAAGATAATGGAGGCCTCGCGCTGGGCGTTGGCGCAGATCAAACAACAAGGTTCGACCTTAACACCAGGGCTCTTCAAGGTCGAACCTTGCTTGTTTACGCTCTTGGTAAACCAGCGGTAGCAATGCGCGCACTGCAAGCTCTCGGCGCCCAGGCGCTTTATGTAGTCGGCCAGCTCGGAGCGGGTAGAGGGGCTGGTGCTAAGGAGGTACTGCACAAAGCGCCGCGCCTGACGCGGGCCGATGCCGGGGAACTTCTCAAATAAAGATGTGAGTCGGTCTATTGAATCCATACGGGGTTAGGGGAGGGCGGAAACAGGTTGAGACGAGCATTTCGCAGCGCGACGGCGCGAGAATAGCAAATTTTTAGCAAAAAATTATGTGCGCGAGACGAGACCTGTTTCCGCCCTCCCCAGCATTCTATCAGAACGCGTCGACTGAATCGAAGGCGCTCATGTCGGCCTTCTCCAGCGAGCGGAAGGTGGTGCGCTTATCGTCAAAGTACAGCTCCACCATGCCCACGGGCCCGTTGCGGTGCTTCTCTATAAGTATCTCGGCAATGTTGGGGCGCTCGGACTCCTTGTTGAGCTTGTCGTCGCGGTGGATAAACATAACGACGTCGGCGTCCTGCTCTATGGAGCCCGAGTCGCGCAGGTCGCTCAGCCGGGGTTTGCCGCCGCGCTGCTCGACAGCTCGGCTAAGCTGGGAGAGCGCGAGCACGGGCACGTCCAGCTCGCGCGCGAGCTGCTTGAGCGAGCGCGATATCTCGGTTACTTGCTGGACCAGGTTGTCGTTGGCGCGGCTCTGTGTGGGCACCATAAGCTGGAGGTAGTCCACAATGATAAGGTCCAGCCCATGCTCCTTTTTAAGCCTGCGGGCGGTGGCGCGCATCTTAAGGATGTTCTGTGCCGGCTCGTCGCTTATAAATATCGGGGCCTGGCCCAGGAGGTCGTAGGTCTCGCGGATGCGGTCCCAGTCCTCCTGCTCCTTAATATTGCCGGTGCGCAAGTTCCACGAGTTGACCCCGGCCTGGGCGGCGACCATGCGGTCTATGAGCTGCTGGGCGGCCATCTCGAGGCTAAATATGCCCACCACGGCCTTGTGCTCCACAGCTGCCTTGCGCGCGATGTCCAGAGCAAGCGCCGTCTTGCCCATAGACGGCCGCGCCGCGAGTATGATGAGGTCCGACTTTTGGAAGCCGGCCAGCAGGTTGTCCAGGTCGCGGTAGCCGGTGCGGATGCCGCGCACCTCGTCTTTGTGCTCATGCAGGTACTCCAGGCGCGACCACGCCTCCTTAAGAGAGTCGCCCAACGCCATAAACTTAGACATGGTCGGGGTCTGGGTGACCTCGTAGACCTTCTTCTCGGCCTTGTCCAAGGTCTCGTCCAACTCCGAGGACTCGTCATAGCCCAGCTCGGCCACAAACTCGCCTGCATCTATAAGCGAGCGCAGCATGTGCTTTTTCTGCACCTGGGCGGCGTAGTGGCGCGCGTTGGAGGCCGCGGGCACGTCGGCAGCGAGCTCGGCCAAGTATGCCACGCCGCCCACGCCCTCAAGCTGGCCGTCGTCGCTAAGGCGCGTGCGCACCGACTCTATGTCTATGGGCTCGTTCTTGGCATACAGCGCCTGCATGGCGCGGTAGATTATCCGGTGCTTCTCGGCATAAAAGGCGTCGTCAACAATAAGGTCGGTCGTCTCGACCATGCCCTCCGGGCGTATCATAAGGGCGCCCAAGAAAGCCTTCTCGCTCTCCAGGGTCTGGGGCGGCAGCCGTAGCCCGTCTCGCTTGCCTTTGCTCATACCCCAAGTGTACCCCTCCGGGGGTCTAGCCCCAAATGTGCGCATCAGGTGGACAAAGAGGGGATAGTGCCCTAGAGTGCCTGGGGTTGATTTTTAAGGTCAAAATCGGGAGGGTTGTCATGGAGTCAGTCACTAAACAGAAAGTAGTTATGCGGAGTCGCGTTGAGCTTGAAATCGGCTCAAAATTGCACTTCCCGTACAGCATCGAAGTTGCTGCCGGGGAACCTTCCGAGTGGGGCAAGGTTCATAAAAGGTACGCAAAGCAGGACTGCACCGTTGTCGGCATCGATACTCAACCGCCGGCGTTCACAGGAATGAGTGATGACGTTACTCTGAAAGTCCGTTTTTCTGACGGATTTGAGACCGAGGCGTGGCCGCCGGCGTTTATCTACATTGGCCCACCAGAGGAGAAAGTGTAAGAGGTGACAAAAAGCCGCGACTTGTTCGCGGCTACTTCTTTGTGACTTTTTGGCCGTCGGGGGCGTCTTTGACATCAAAGCCCTTCTTGGCTATCTGGGCGCGCAGGTCGTCTGACTTTTTATAATCCTTATTGTCGCGGGCCTCTTGGCGGGCGCTCACGAGCCTCTGTACATCATTGGGCAGGTCGCCCACGGATATAACGGTAACGCGCGCCACCGGGCCAGACTCGCCAAGCCCCAGGCCAAGTATGCGGTCGGCCTCGGCCAGCGAGACGCGCTTAACCGCGGGCGCAATATCAGGGTTGCGCAGCAAGTCCCACACCAGGGCCACGGCCTGCGGGGTGTTAAGGTCCTCGGCTATAGCGGCGTAAAAGTCCTTAATAAACTGCGCGTCCGGCCGCATCTGCGAGGGCGGGAGCTCGAGGAACGCGCGCGCAAGACGCGTGTAGGCGGTGTTGGCACCCTCTATGGCGTCCCAGGTAAAGTTCATCGGCGTGCGGTAGTGGCCGGTGAGGAACCAGTAGCGCAGGGCACGGGGAGAGAGCCCTTTGTCGACCAGATTGTGGAGATAGACTGTGTTACGTAGAGACTTGGAAACTTTCTTTCCTTCGATGGTGATGTGCGCATTATGGATCCAGTAGCGCGCAAACTGCTTGCCCGTGGCTGCCTCGGCCTGCGCTATCTCGTTGTTGTGGTGGATTGAGACAAGGTCGACTCCTCCCATGTGGATATCTATCTGCTTGCCCAGGAGCTTAAATATCATCGCCACGCACTCGGTGTGCCAGCCCGGGAATCCGAGGCCCCATGGCGACTCCCACCCAAGCTTCTTATCAAGCTTCCAAAGCGCAAAGTCGCCCGGATTGCGCTTATCTTTGTTTTCCTCAACACGAGCGCCTGCCTTGAGTCCCTCGAGGTCTATACCGCCCAACTTGCCGTAGCCCGCAAAACGCGAGATGTCGAAGTATACGCCGTCATGGGTGCGGTAGGCATAGCCTTTTTGCTCAAGGCTCTTTACGACCGCTATTTGCTCGGCAATGTAATCGCTTGCACGCGGGTAGCGGACTTTCTCCGGATTGACGCCAAGGCTTGGCAAGTCGGCAAAGAAGAGTGCGGCAAACTTCTCCGCAAGCCAGCGCATGTTCTTGAGGTTGAGCGCTTTTTTTTCGCGCCGCAGGCCCTTAGTCATCTTGTCCTCGCTCTTCTCATCCTCGGAGAGGTGGCCGAAGTCGGTGATGTTATTTACCTCGTCAACCTGGTAGCCCCAGACCTCGAGCGCGCGCCGCAAGACATTTGCCACTACTGGCGGAAACAAGTTGCCGATGTGCTGCTCGTCGTACGCCGTTGGTCCGCAGTTGTACATCTTGACCGCGCGGCCCATGGGGGTAAAGGCCTCGAGCTCGCCCGAGAGGGTATTGCGCAGGCGCAGTGCCGGCTTGCCGGCGGGGGCTGGCTGAGCCTTCTTTTTAGCCATACGTGTAAAGAGTTTTTTGAGCATTTAGAGCCAGTCCTTGTGGCGGAAGTAGGCGAGGCACCCCAGGGCAACCACCACCATGCCGCCAAGCAGTATCCAGAAGTCGTATTTGCTACCCGCAATGGGGTTGTGCTCTGTATTCATACCAAAAAGCCCGGCAATAAACGAGAGCGGCAGAAAGAGAAACGCCATCACGGTGAGCGTCTTCATGACCTCGTTCTGCTTGGTGGTAAGCAGGCTGTCGTTGGTGGCGCGCAGCTCCTTAAGCGAGTCGCGCAGGCTCATCAGCTCGTGCTCGACGCGGGCGCGCGTGCCCTCGACCTCGCGCAGGTAGTAGGCAAACTCCTGGCCCCACAGCCGCGCCGCCGCGGGCTCCAGCGAGCCCAGCATCTCTTTATGGGGGCCGAGTGCGCGGCTAAAGTCGTACAGCGCGCGGGCCACGTGACTTATCTCGTAGACCATGCGGCGCTCGTCGCCGCGGAATATCCGCGTCTCTATCTCCTCCAGCCGGTGGCGCACCAGGTCGCACTCCTCGCTCAGGCTGCGGTAGAGGTTCTGGACCATGCTGGCAAACAGGTGGCCACCGTGCGCGGAGTGGTTGCGGCCCAGGAGCGTACCCACCTCAAACGCCTTGGCAAAGGTGTGCAAGGGGTCAATATTTTCGTAGCGGGCGGTTATTAAAAACTTTTTGCCGATTATAAAGTCTATCTCCTGCTCGGGCCTGCGGTTGAGCCCGCCCCTTAACGTGGGGAAGTGGAGTATCACATACACGGTCTCGCTGGCGCGCTCGACCTTAGACTTGTAGGAGGTCGACAAAAGCTCCTGGGCGACGTGGGGCGCGATGTCAAACTCCACCATAAGCGCGCGGACCTCGGCCGGTGTGGGCGCCACCATGTCTATCCATGTCAAATCGCGCTCCTTATACCGCGTGAGCATATGAAAATAAGTATACCGTGCGTTTGTGGTATACTGCTTATATATGAACAGGGCACGATGGAGGGCGGCGGGCGTGTTTGTTGCGGTCGCGCTGGCGTTTGGCGTGGGCATGTATGCCGGCGTATCTGAGCGCGTCTCCGGCCTCGTGTCGGCCCAGACATTTGGCGGGGTCCAGCCCGCGGGCGTGGACTTTGCCAAGTTTTGGCAGGCATGGACGCTCTTAAACAAGAACTTTGTCGAGACAAACTCGTCATCAACCGTCCCGACCGAGCAAGAGAAGCTGTACGGCGCCATAAAGGGCCTGACCGACAGTTATGGCGACCCGTACACGACATTCTTTCCGCCGGTGGAGGCCAAGCAGTTTAACGAGGCTATTGCGGGCTCGTTTGGCGGCGTGGGCATGGAGATGGGCGACAAGGACGGCGCCATTACCGTCATTGCGCCGCTAAAGGGCAGCCCGGCCGAGCGCGCGGGCATACTCTCGGGTGATGTTGTGGTTATGGTAGACGCCACCTCGACCCAGGGGCTTACCGTAGACGACGCGGTCAAGCTGATACGCGGCCCCAAGGGCACGACGGTCAAGCTGACGCTTGAGCGGGCGTCCACAACCGAGCCCGTCATTGTCTCAATTGTGCGCGACACGATAAACGTGCCGACTATAGACGGCACAAGCAAAGACGGCATCTACACCATATCGCTGTACAGCTTTACGCAGAACTCGGCCGAGCTGTTCCGCGGCGAGTTGCGTAAGTTTGTGCTCTCCGGCGACAAAAAGCTCATACTCGACCTGCGCGGCAACCCGGGCGGCTACCTCGAGTCGGCAGTGCAGATGGCGAGCTACTTCCTCCCCATTGGCGAGATTATCGTGACAGAGGACTACAAAGGCAAGCAGACCAACAGCGCGCACCGCTCTCTGGGCTACAACGTGTTTGCGGGCAAGGACTTAAAGATGGCTATACTGGTTAACCAGGGCTCGGCATCGGCCTCGGAGATTTTGGCCGGCGCCTTGCAGCAGCACAATGTTGCCACACTTATTGGCACGCGCACCTTCGGCAAGGGCTCGGTCCAGCAGTTAATGGAGCTGGGCGGTGGAGCGGAGATCAAGATTACGGTGGCGCGCTGGCTGACCCCAAACGGCTCCAGCATTAGCGACGGGGGCCTCCAGCCCGACATCAAGGTAGAGCGCACCGCAGAGGACTTTGCGGCCGGCAAAGACCCTCAAATGGACGCCGCCCTTAAGTGGTTGAAGTCGCAATAATAGGGAGTACTATAGAGGGGTGAAAGTAATACTCTTAAAGGACGTGCGGGGGTGCGGGCAGGCCAACACCATTGTGGATGTGGCCCAGGGCTACGCCGCCAACTTCCTCTTGCCGCACAAGTACGCCGTAGCCGCCACCGAGGACAAGCTCAAGGAATTTGAGGCAAAGCGCGCCCAGATGGACGCCGCCAAGGCCAAAGAGGAGGAGCAGCTCTCCGGCAAGGTTAAGTCGCTCGAGGGCAAGACTGTCACCATTGTGGCCCGCGCCACGGAGAAGGGCGGGTTGTTTAAGGCGCTAAACGCCCCCGACTTTGCCAAGGCCATACGCGCGCAGCTGTCGCTCGAGATCCCGGAGTCATCCATAACAACCGACCCTGTTAAGACAGTGGGGGAGCATAAAGTTAAGCTTCACTCCAAAAACTCCAAAGCCGAACTGACGGTTGTCATCAACGCGCAGTAATATAAAAAGGAAAGGCCGCCGGAGAACATCCGGCGGCGCTTCGTTTGCTTCAGTAGTCCTTCTTCTTCCACCCGTTCGCCTCAAGGAGACTCACCAGGATGTTGTTGGTATAACTCTCCTCCTTATCTTCAGGTTCGAGTTCGATGTCCAGCCAATCATTGTTGAGATAGCCGAACTCATCGTATGCCGAGTGTTTGTACCCCGCAACGATGAAGGTGTCCGATTCTGCCCGCTGGAGGCGCTTGCCCGAAGCTTCCTGGACGACGATCTCGCCCTCGACCGAGAGGAACATCTGCGTGCCTATCGGCAAGGGAAAGGGGAGATTAGCGAGCTTGTAGTAGGTGACCGGCCCGTCCTCGAGGTTGAGATTGATCGAGTAGACGATCTTGAGCTCTTCCTTGGCGGAGTGCCGGATGTACTTCCAGTGCTCCTTAAGCGACGGGAATGCCTTGCTGATACCCTCTACAAACGAGCCGAGATTGGCATGCACTCGCTCCACATGGGGCAGAGCAACCCTGTCTTCAGGCAGATAGCACATCATTTCCTGCGAGCCGTCCCCGTTCTTCCAATAGAAGGACAGTTTAGGCTTGTCGCAGTATGACAAGTTCCACCAGCCATGCGGCAGGTCGGCCAAGATGATGCCGGTGCCCCTTATGTGGAAGGGCTGCTTGGCGTAGTCGTCGGCAGTCAGCAGTCCCTTAAGGACAAGGTTTGTGACGGCGGCGATTTCCTTGCGCAGGCGGTCGATACGGGCAGAGCCCGCGATTAGAGTCTGGATATCCATTTTCTAACTCCGTCCTATTCTCTAGGGCCCTCTCGGGCATGGGGTGAAAGGTGCTGCGAACTGGCAATATTATACCTAAGTTCAATTATAAGTCAATTAGTATCGATGTACTAAAAAGCCCCCGAAACTCGGGGGCTTTTTATTGTTTAAAGTTGCTTATGCCTTGGCGATGACGTCTACGGCGGAGCGTACTGTAGAGGTGCCGTCAAAGTTCTGCTTGCGCTTGTCGCGGAAGGAGACGACGCCGTTGATGAGGGAGAAGATGGTGTGGTCGCGGCCCAGGCCGACGTTCTTGCCCGGCATGACGCGGGTGCCGCGCTGGCGCACTATAATGTCGCCCGGCTTGGCTACCTGGCCGGCATAGAGCTTGACTCCCAGGTATTTAGCCTTAGAGTCTGTTAGGTTTTTAGCTGTGCCGCCCGCTTTTTTACTTGCCATACGTTATACTTGTGCCCAATATGATACCAAATAGCCCCATATTTCGCAAGCTTACCGGCCTGGAGCCCTACCTCCTGCCCGCCATAGTGGTTTTGGTGGCCTTAGGCGCCTTTGGCATGGGCCAGCTGTCGGCCACGCAGGAGCAGTCGCTGAGAGTCCTGTATCCCGGGGTACCTGCGGCCACGCCCCTAGCTAGCACTGCCGCAGTGGCCGCCGCAAAGCCTGCGCCTCCGGCTTCCACGGCAGGACAGGGGAGCTATGTTGCCTCCAAAAACGGCACCAAGTACTACCTCGTGACGTGCTCATCCGCCAACCGTATAAAGGCGGAAAACAGGGTATACTTTGGCTCTATACAGGAGGCGGTGGCGGCGGGGTACACTCCGGCGGCCAATTGCCCCGGCCTGTAAAACCCCTACGTGGCCAACAAAATCAAAAGAAGGCTCAAGAAGTACCTCATCATCACGCTTGGCGTATGCTCGATACTTATCGGACTTATGGGCCTTGTCCTGCCGTTTTTGCAGGGATGGTTTTTCCTGGGTATAGGCGCCCTGCTGTTGTCCTTGTATAGCCCTGGCATCCGCACCTGGATGGACCGCCACACCGTCAAAATCCCCAAGCTCCACACATTTGTCCAGCGCGCCCACGGCTGGACCACTAAGGTTTTTGGCGCTCCTGAGGTAGACTAGGAGTATGTTAGTGACCGACTGCGAGATGACGGGGCTCGAGCCCACCCTGCACTCTATTGTGAGCGTGGGGGCGGTAGACTTGGACAATCCCAGCCGCCAGCTGTACGAGGAGTGCCGGATGTGGGACGGGGCCAAAGTAGAGGACGAGGCGCTGGCGGTCAACGGTTTTACACAGGAGCAAATTGCCGACCCCAACAAGCAGTCGGAAGGGGAGCTGGTCAAGAAATTTATAGCCTTTGCCGACGGTATGCAGGACACGACCATCGCGGGGCAGAACGTCTTTACCGACCTCTACTTTTTACAAAACGCGGCCAAACGCGCCGGCCACACTGCGTGGCCATTTGCACACCGCATTATAGACATCCACACGCTCGCCTATGAGCACATGATAAAGAGGGGAGTGACTCCCCCGCATAACCCGGACAAGCGCCACTCCGCGCTTAACCTCGACGCGGCCCTGCAGTACTGCGGCATCCCCGAGGAGCCCAAGCCCCACAACGCCTTAACGGGTGCTAAGTGCAACGCCGAGGTCATATCGCGCCTTTTGCACGACAAAAAACTCCTCCCGGAGTTCGAGCAGTTCGACATCCCTTGGCTCAGCTAGGTACTTCTGCTACTATCGCCCACAGCGTGTTCTAACTGGAGGGTGTCATGACCAAGCTAAACGAATTGCTCGGCAAAGACTTGGCAGGCTACAAGCTTGTCGTGGGCAAGTTTATGGAGCTCGACCATCAGCTCATGGGCTACTTCCCGGCGATATTCAGCAAGTCGAGGAGCGAGGCTATCTTTGTCGACGAGGCCGTCTACCAGGCTGCTGAAGCGCGGCTGGAAAAACGTCCGTTTAAAACTCACAACTTCGCCTATCTTCTCGAGCCGGAGGGCAAAGGGGGCTTTGTCGTCGAAGGCAGTGGCATACTCAAGCGCACGCGCACCGAGGTCTACACCAAGGAGGACCTCGATACTCATGTGCCTATCGAGTGGGCACCTGGGCTGTTGTAAGCCCTGCGTCGCAGAAACCCGTTCCGCCACACCAGGCGGGACGGGTTCTTCTTTTTATAGGTAAAACGCGCTACAATCGCAGAGTTATAGAAAGACGGGCTGTAGTATACCGGCAGTACACATGCATGGGGTGCATGTAGACCGGGTTCAATTCCCGGCAGCCCGATGATAGGTTTTTATTTAAATATTTGGTAGCCTTGGCACTAGCTTAGTCGCGGCTTTTGCCGCATACACAAGGAGATACTCATGGCGGACGCATCGCCGAACGTTGCCGCGTGCATCGAGAAGGTGGAGAGCCTCAAAGTCCAGTTCGAAAACAAGCAGCGTGAGGCGCAGTGCATCAAGGAGCAATTCCACGCCGCACAAAAAGAGCTTGAAGTCGCACTTAAAGACGGTACAACCGGGGACTGGCTGCGCGACCAGTGCATCAAAGGGTGGGGTCTCGAGCCCGCCATAGAGGCGGCGTACCGCGAGATCCACGACAAGCTCGCGGGCCACAAAGGCGAGTTTGTCCTGCTTGCCTTCGATCAGGAGGAACGCATACCGGGCGGTTTCTTTCGTGAGGAAAGCTACCGCATGGCTACGTGTTACCGCCTCGGCGTCTTAGGTGACGACAAACTCGTGCTTATCCCGTCCAAGCGGTGGGATAGGCATCATAGCGATCAGCTAGGGCTTCCCGTGACGAGGTTCATTGAAGGGGAGAAAGAGCCGTTTCCTTCCATTAGTAAGCCTAAGGTGGTAGAGGCGGAGCTCTTTGACCCACAGCACCAAGACCGCGATCCTCCGTCCTTTACGAGGTACATCGAAGAGAGGTCGGGTCTTTACCCAGCCAGCATAATTGCTTCCATGTCTGCTCGCGGCCCGATGAATGTCGAGCTGGTGGTAGGAAATGCTGCCGTTAAGGAATGGCTTAGGAAAGCCGCCATGGACGACATCTACAAGCCGGCAGCGCATGCCCTAAGCATGCTTGAGCTTGAGCCAACCGACGCCACATAGGCGCCACAATGGCCTCCGACACCCGTCGGAGGCCTTTTTCTTGTCCGGGTAGGGGATTTCCTTGCCAAAGGCGGCTCCCCTTTGCCCAACTTGGGCTTAGGGCTAAACAGAGCCGTTTTCGTATCTAAAATATGGCTTAAAATAAGGCTTTCTCGGCGTTGCAGGCGGGGCTATATTTTTTGTCAAGCACTTCGCTTGATCGCTCACCTTTAAAACAGGTACTATATTCCTAACCCCAAGGGCTTGCCCGCGGGGCTTTTTTCGTGCCTGTGCCCCTGTCGGGGGCCCCGGGCACATTACTTCTAACTCAACACGTAAACCCAACCCTATGCCTGTTATTGGCCTCGCCCTTGCGTTCTCCGCGCTTGTAACCTCGACTTCGACCCCGGTTACAGCCGCCGCAGCGCAGCCCGCTGCCATGCCCGCATCCCAGTCCGTCGAGGAGTACGTGCGCGAGTACTTTAAAGACGCGCCGGTGATGATAGACATCGCCCGCTGCGAGTCACGCTTCCGCCAGCTCGACTCTGCCGGCAAGGTTCTTAAAAACCCGACCTCGACCGCCATGGGTACCTTCCAGATCATGGCATCGCTCCACGCAGCCCCTGCGCAGGAGAATCTCGGCCTCAACATCTACACTCTGCAGGGCAACGCAGCCTACGCCCGCTACCTGTATGAGAGGAACGGCACACGCGACTGGAACGCCTCCAAGCACTGCTGGGGCAAGTCGCAGCACGTAGCCGCCGTCACTCAGTAATAAGATCAAAAACAAAAGCCACCCCCGAAAGGAGGCGGCTTTTGCGTTGGATCCAAGCAGGGGAGTCCCCTTACCCACTTATAGACAAATAAATTTAGGTGTGGTATTGTGTGTGCAGCTTAGACCTTACTCAAGCCAATGGGGCCACCATGAGCGAGAAAAAACGCGTACTCCTTATTGAAGATGATGAGTCGGTGCTTAAGGCAACCAAGCGCCTGCTGCAAGCCCTTGATTGCGAAGTCGTCACGGCCACAAACTTTATTGATGGCCGTGGGCGGATGAATGAGGGCACGTACGCGCTCATTATCTCGGACAATCAAATGCCCATTGGCTCTGAGTCCCGTCCGTACCAAACAGCCGGCATAGAGCTGTTGGCGCACGCGGCTCTTGATGCCAAACACAAAGGCACGCCGCTTGTTCTCTACACCGGTGCCTCCAACGCCCAGACCATGGATGCGCTCAAGCACATAGGCGCGCACTATATGCACAAACCCAGCCCCGACTTCGCCAAAGTGATCGGCAAACTCTTGGAGCAGAAATCATAAGTAACCCTCCTGCCGCTCGGTACCAACCGGGCGGCTTTTGTATTGGAACCGACGGGGGAGGGCTCCCCTCTTTTTAGGTGAGATTTGGTAGGATAGGGCTAGCCTCGCTCCCTGACATCTCCCGCCGCATAAGACCTCTTATATGGACCCAAAGCAGATAAACATACACCAGATCCCCAAGCAGTTCTGCGAGAAGATGGTCATCGGCTCTAACAACCAGTTCTTTGTCGTTATACCGCTCGTAGGCTCCAATGCCACGGCCTACGCCATAACCCCGGAGCACGCCAAGAGCCTCGCTAAAACGCTCCAGGAGCACGTAAACAAATTTGAGATGAACATCCGGCCGATACCCGACATGGGTAATGCCATCCCAAGCCCGATCCAAACCTCGGACCTGCCGCCCAACGACGGTACCGAGCCCAAGAAATAAAACAAAAGTATGGCAAGCGTTATCAGAAGCGGCGGGAGATGCTAGTGCGCGAGGCAAGTACCCTTCTTTAACAAAAGAGCAGGGGAGCTGTCCCCTAACCAATACCGAGATTCAAGTGGTACCGAGAAGTCGTTGATTTATAAGGCTCAGGGGGCCGGGGGAGATAGATATCTCGGCAACACTATAGACGCGCCACGGCGCGTTTTAAAGGCTCTGGCGGCATGGCAGGAGGCAGGGCCGGGCCCAAGACAGAGCCAAGAGACCCTCTCCCAATGTCTCCTATATAAGGGACGCAAAAGATATATTGTGCGACGCTTATGCCACAGCACCGGGGCCGGTCACCCACTGCTCCGGCTGGTCTCAATTTTGTTCCCCTCCCCTTCATCACCTCTCAAATATTTCTGACAAAAATATTTCCCCGCTTTTCTATCGCAGCTTTTTGCAAAAAGCTAAAACCTAACCCCTCCCCCGATTTATTGATTTTCGGTAGGGGATGTTGTATGGTAAAAGCCTCTAAATTTACGGGTAGGGGCACTCCCCCGGTTTTAACCATTTATCTCCTAGACCTTTACATGTATATGAGCTTTTTTATTGAGAACTGGTTTCGTCTTTGTGTACTCGTACTTCTAGCTGGCGCTGTGGGTGTTGGGGCTGTGTATGTACGCAATGAACATACACCTGTTGCAGAGTCTGAGACTATTTCGGTTGTTGCGGAGGTTGAGGCAACTACTACAGCACCTGTAGTTGAGGAGACTCAGACAGCTCAAGCGACTAAACCGACTACTAAAAAGGCTGCAGCCCCGGTTACCCCAGAGCCTAAACCTACCGAGGCTCCAAAAATTGCAGAGCCCACGACCCCACCGGCAGATTGTCAGTCTGTTAGAGCATATATATCGGCTGGCGGCGATACTCTATCTTTGTCTAATAATCTGCTTATGGGCATAGACATAGAGTCGTGCACATCATTTGAGTCTAAGTCTGCATCGGTTATGCTCCCGCCTCTGCGCCAGGGCGAGGCTGGTACCGAACTATTGGTTCCATTGGATGAGGATACAATCCGCAAAGCAGATGGCGTATGGAAGGTGCACGCCTCCGTCATACTCAGGCGAAACATGTTCCCTGCTTTCGAATACGGCCTCACGGATGTCGATGTCGAGTTTGAAGATGCGGGAGACTCTGTCTCCTTCCGCCTCGGTAAGGGATACTAATCGGCTTTGGTTTGGTATTCTGGATACGTGACCTATAGAGACAAGCTACAAGCCCTTCTCTCCCCCACTGAGCGACGCTTGCTGCAGAAACTTTCAACGCCCAATAAGATCCAGGATTACTTGGATGCGATGCCCAACAACGTGCTGCACAGCCATGAGCACACGATGCGCAGCCCGCGGCGCGTTATGAGGGACCGCAAGGCCCATTGCATGGAGGGAGCAATGCTCGCGGCGGCTGCCTTGGCTTATCATGGGCGCCCGCCCATACTCCTGGGGCTTGAGGCCACCGCCGGCGACTACGATCACATAGTGGCGCTTTTTAAGGAGGGCGGTCGGTGGGGTGCTATAAGCAAGACCAACTACCCCGTGCTACGCTGGCGCGACCCGGTCTACGTTAATGTGCGCGAGCTTGTAATGAGCTACTTCCACGAGTACTTCCTGGACTCCGGTCGCAAGACGCTCAGGCGCTACTCTGCCCCGTTTGATATCCAAAAGTACGACCCGGCCCGGTGGCTCACTACTGAAGAGGACGTGGACTGGCTGGCCGAGGACCTGGGTGAAGCTAAGCACTTCCCTATCGCACCACCGTCCACAATTAAAAAACTCCGCAAAGCCTCAAAGATTGAAGTTGAAACGACGGTGACCCGCGAGTGGTCTCGCTCCGGCAAACGCCTTATTTAGTTCTTGAGCCCGATGCCGTTGCGGAAGAGGTAGGCGGCTATGCCCATAAAGACCACCGTCATGCCGGCCAGGACGGCAAAGCAGGTCACTATATTGATGTCTGAGACGCCAAAGAAGCCCCAGCGGAACGCGTTGACCATGTAGATAATGGGATTGGCCAGCGACACGTTCTGCCAAAACGGAGAGAACTGGTCTATCGAGTAGAAGATACCGCCGAGGTAGGTCAAAGGGGTTAAAACGAACGTTGGGACAATAGAGATGCCGTCAAAGCCCTTGGCAAACACACCGTTTATAAGCCCTCCAAAGCTAAACAGGACGGACGTCAGCACCAAGGCCGCCACCAAGACCAGGATGTTGTAGACGGCCAAGTGCGTAAAGAAGAGCGCGACTACGGTCACCAGCGCGCCCACCAAAAGCCCGCGCAGTACTCCCCCGCTCACGTAGCTGACGATAACCAGCCAGTCGGGCATGGGCGACACAAGTATCTCGTCGAGCGTTTTTGTCCATTTGGCAAAGTAAAAGGTGGACACTGTGTTCATATACGAAGAGGTGATGACCGACATCATGATGAGGCCCGGCACGATAAACTGTATGTAGCTTAAGCCGTCTATGGGGGCCAGCTGGGCGCCGATAAACTTGCCGAAGACGACAAAGTACAGAGAGGTGGTAACCACCGGCGGCAAAAGCGTTTGCGACCAGATGCGCATGATGCGCACCAGCTCGTTGCGCATCATGGTGTAGTACGGCACCCAGTAAGAAATTTTTGTCATAAGGTTAAGCAGCGTTGTTGTCCTTAATGATATCAAGGTAGACCTTCTCCAGGCTGTCCTTGCCGTGGCGCTCCAACAGGCTCTGCATGCTCTCGTTAACGGCAATCTGGCCCTTGTTTATAACCGCTATGTTGCGGCACAGCTCCTCGGCCTCCTCCAGATAGTGGGTGGTGAGTATGATAGTTGTCCCCTGCTGGTTGAGCTTGCGCAAGAAGTCCCACATGCCCAGGCGCATCTCGACATCCACCCCGGCCGTAGGCTCGTCCAGTATTAACAGTCGGGGCTGGTGCACCAGGCCCCTAGCTATCATGAGCCGGCGCTTCATCCCGCCGGAAAGGCCCTGCGAGGGCTCATTGCGCTTGTCCCAGAGGCCAAGGGCCTTCAAAAGCTCCTCGGCCCGCTTCAAGGCCTCCGGGCGGGGTATGCCGTAGTAGCCGGCCTGGGTTACCACAATGTCTATCACCTTCTCAAATATGTTGAAGTTAAACTCCTGCGGCACCAGGCCGATGTAGGTCTTGGCCAGGTCCTTGTTAGTCTCGAGCGACGCGCCAAAGACGCTTGCCGTGCCGGATGTGGCCGTAACAAGGCTGGTGAGGATGCCTATCATGGTGGTCTTGCCTGCCCCGTTGGGGCCCAGGAGCGCAAAAAAGTCGCCCTCCTCTACCTCTAAATTGACGCCCTTAAGCGCCTCTGTGCCGCCCGCGTAGGTTTTGCGCAGGTCCTTAACCTCTATTGCCTTAGCCATATTGTCTCCAGTGTACCATTTTGGGCAAAACAAAAACACCCCGGGCCAAAGCTCGGGGTGTTTCTGATGCGGATGCGCTTAGGCGCAGTCGCGGCAGGCCTTTTTGTGGGTCAGGACGAGCCACACAGCCGAGATGCCGACGAGCACGTAGACCACAGCCTCGATGTCCATCGAGGAGCCGACAAGCATGTGGACGACGTTCCAGTCGCCGCCGCCGGAGAGCATGCTAAGGCCTACAAGGCCCCAGTTAAGACCGCCAATGGCGACAAGGATAAACGCGATAACGTGAAGTGCTTTCATGTACGAAGAAATATACGGAAATGAGTTGGGCGGCTCGACCAGTCCCGCTTGTTACCTAGTATGAGGCCAAAAAGCCCAGCGTGAGCCTCGCTCCCCCGCCCCTGGGGATAGCGGCTTTTATTGCGGCAGGTACTTGAGCGGGTTGAGATAGGCGTTAAGCGGCGCCACCGGGATAAACGCCACAGCGCCGGAGTTGCAGGTGTAGTTTTTAAACGTAACAGCGCTCGATACATACAGGGTCATGTGCAGGTGCGGGCCGGTCGCGTAGCCGGTGTCGCCCAAGAGCCCAACCGTCTGCCCTGCCCCTACCGCCTGGCCCTTGGTTACCGATATGGACGAGAGGTGCGCGTACAGCGACGTGAGCCCGTTGTTGTGCTTAACCAGGACCCACTTGCCGTACTGGCAGTACTTAATGGCGCCTTGGTTGACCTCCTGCACAACGCCGGATAGGACAGAGCGCACCGGAGTGCCTATAGGACCGCCAAAGTCTATGCCGTTGTGACCTTGGCCGTTGTAGGCGCCCGACGCGGCAAATGTCGTGTTGCCAAAGTACTGCGTCACGCGCACCGCATCTATGGGCCAACCTATGGTGCCGCGCGCGGCCGCAGGTGCCGTGGTGGTGTCGGCGGTCCCCAGCCCCTGTGCCAGCTTGATAAGCTCGGCCTCAAACGACGCCTGCTCGGCCTTTTTCTTGGCTATCAGGGCCTGGTAGGCGGCCTCTTGGTTCTGCGTCTCGGTCAAAAGCGAGCTTTGGGTGGAGCGTACCACGGAGACCCCTTTTTGCTGGTCGGTCAGGTTGTTTTTTAGCGCGGCGAGCTCCTGCCTCTTTTGCTCGGCGGTCTTTTTAGAGCTGCTGAGGTTGGTCTTGAGCGCCGACAGGTCGTCTATGTGGTTCTGCAGCTCGTCGCGCACGGTGGAGAGGCTTACCGCCTGGTCAAAGAACGTGGCCAGCGTGCCCCCGCCCAAGAGCGCGGTGACCATAGAGTCCTCCGTCATGCGGTCGAGCTCGCGCAGGGTTATAGCCACCTGGCTCTGCGAGGTGTCTATCTTGCCCTCGGTGGTGGTTATGTTGCTGCCCAGCACCTTTATGTCCTTGTCCTTCTGCGATATCTGGCTCTGGGTTAAGGAGAGGCTTTTTTGGAGCTTCTGTATCTGCAGGTCGAGGCCCTTGACCGTGTTTTGCAGCGTGAGTTTTTGCGCGCTCGTTGTGGTCAGCTGGCTTTCGAGCTTTTTTATCTCGTCCTGTATCTTTTTTATCTGCGCGTTGGTGTCGTCTACCTTCTCCAGCAGCTCCTCTTTGGTCTGGGCCAGGGCCGACTCCGGGCTCTGCATTGTCACAAAAATCGCCGCTACAAAAAGCACGGCGGCACCCCAGGCCAAGACTGAGCGATAGCGGAACATTATAGTTCTATTTTAAAGGTTTTTGAGCGCTTGAGCAATGCGCGCGAGTGTCTCTGTGCGGCCGATGAGTGCCGCGATTGTGAAGGGGTCAGGCGACTTGTCCATACCGCTAAGCGCTGTGCGCAGCGGCCAAAGCACGCTACCCCTGCCCTCTTTGTCTGCATACGGGAATACCGCATCTTTAATGGTCGCAGGGGTGAATGATTCATCTCCCATGTTCTCTAAGAGACTAGTCAGCGCCCGCAAATGCTTAGACGCATCCTCCTTCGCTATCTTTCCCTTATTAAGCAATAACTCTGGCTCGTAGGTAACACCCTGCAAGAACCCGAACTCGCTCGCAAGCATCTCTGCCGCCTCCTTAAGCGTCTGTGCGCGCTCTTTAATAAGAGGCACGAGCCGCATATCCACCGCGGTATTGGCAAAGTCATTGAGTCGCGCGGCGTACTTGTCGTCACTTAGGCGCTTAAGATGCTCGTGGTTAAACCACCGGAGCTTAACGTCGTCAAAAATAGCTCCCGACTTCTGGATCTGTTCTAGTGCAAATCGCTGTGAGAGTTCCTCGAGAGTAAATATCTCCTCCTCTGTGCCGGGATTCCACCCCAGTAGTGCCAGGTAGTTAACGATGCCCTCGGGTATAAATCCATTCTGGCGATAATCATCCAGCGATACTACGTCTTTGCGCTTGGAAAGTTTCTTGCGGTCTTTAGAGAGTATCAGAGGCAGGTGGACGTACGCCGGCCGGGCAAACCCCAGCGCCTCCTGTATCAATATCTGGCGAGCCGTGCTCGACATAATATCCTCGCCGCGGATAACGTGCGTGACGCCCGCGTCCGCGTCGTCTACAACTACCGCAAAGTGGTACAGCGGCTCTGTAAGGGAGCGCGCTATCACAAAGTCGCCCAGGTCGGCTGTGTCGATACTTATCTCTCCGTGCACAGCATCAGCAAATGTGACGCGCGAGCCCGGATTTTTAAGCCGCACCACCTCTACTTCCCTGCCCGAGTCGTCCTTGGCCAACTCTCTTGACACGTAGGCCTTTCCTTCCGCAACGAGCTTCTCCAAAAGCTCATTGTGCCGCGCCGCGTGCTCAGACTGGATGTACTTCTTGTCGGGCACCAGCCCGCACCACGCAAAGTCGCTCCAAATAAGCTCGGTCCACTCTGCCTTGTTGCGCGAGGTGTCTGTGTCCTCAATGCGCACCAAAAATTGCCCGCCGTTTTTACGGGCCCACAGATAGTTAAAAAGCGCCGTGCGCACGGTGCCTATATGCATCTGCCCCGTCGGCGAGGGAGCTATCCGGGTTATAACCTTCTGTGACATAGAGGCAGTCTAGCAGACTATAGTAATTTTGCAGATGAGTACATCTGCGGCGCTCCTATTCCTCGTGGGAAAGGGCAATGTCCAGGAGGGCGATGGCGATGAGTTTGGCGGCGTCGGGGCGGGCAAAGGTGCGCGCCGCCTGCTGCATGTGGTGCTTTATCTTCTCGTCGCCGAGTATCCGGTGAATCTCTGAGATAAGGAGCCCGGGCGTGAGGTTGTTCTGCTCCAGCACGGAGGCCCCGCCGGCGCGCGCGTAGGCAAAGGCGTTCTTTGTCTGGTCGTGGCTTATGGGCTCGGGTATGGGCACCAGTATGGCCGGCAGGCCCCACGCGGCCGTCTCAAATATGTTCCCTGCCCCGGCGCGCGACACCACCAAGCTGGCCGAGCCCGCCGCCATGCGCGTGGCCAGGTCGTTGAGGTAGTCAAACGGCTTGTAGCGCTCCAGGGTTGCAGAGTCCGGTACAGCAACGCGCGCGCGGCCCTCTACATCTTTAAAGTTGGCGCGGCCGGTCTGGTGCACCACCTGGTACTCCTCCAGCAGTTTGGGCAGAGCATCCAGCACCGCGTCGTTTATGGTCTGGCTGCCTTGGCTGCCGCCTGTTATCAATATGACCGGCACCTCCTTCTTAAGATGCAAAAATTCGTGGCCGCCCTCGCGTGCAGGCACCAGGGCTGCCTTGCGCACCGGGTTGCCGGTGTGCGCTACCTTGTCTTTAGGAAAGTACTCTGCCCCCTCGGCAAACGCCACGGCCACCTTAGTGGCAAACTTGGCCGCCCATTTGTTGACGCGCCCCGGGTCTACGTCGGCCTGCAGTACTACCACCGGGATGCGGAACAGCTTTGCCGCAACAAGCGTCGGGAACGAGGCGTAGCCACCTGTGGAGAAGACCACGTCCGGGTATAGGAAGAATGTGTGGATGCATGCACGCGCCACGCCCCACGCGGTCTTAAAGTAGTCGAAAAAGTTAAGCACCGAGAAGTAGTTGCGCATCTTGCCCGCCGAGGTCGGCACCCAGGTCATGTTGTTGGCCAGCAGGACCTCGCGGTCGTACGGGTCCGGGGCGGCGTAGTAGAGCTTGGGCTCGAGCAATCGGCGCTCGCGTACCTCGTCGTTAATAGCCTCGGCCACCGCCACTATGGGGTAAAAGTGCCCTCCTGATCCCCCGCCGGTAAAAAGTATCTTCATATCGTATTAAAAATTGCTAGTGCTTCATGCGCCTGGATACGCTCAATAGTATCCCGATTTCCGCCAAAGATATAGCCAGCGCCGTGCCGCCGTGCGACACAAATATAAGCGGCAGGCCCGAGAGTGGTATGAGCCCTATTATGGAGGCGATGTTCATAAACGACTGCCCGATGATAAGCAGGACTATCCCCACGGCAAGCAGGCCCCCAAAGGGGTCGGGCGCTCTTGCAGCGATGCGCAGGCCCAGCAGGGCCACGCTTGCGTACAACAGGACAAGCATGACACTCCCCACAAAGCCGAACTCCTCGGCCGCCACGGCAAATATCGAGTCGCCTATAGGCTCCGGCAGGTAGGAGAACTTTTCTATACTCTGGCCAAAGCCCTTGCCCACCCACTCGCCGGAGCCTACCGCAATAAGCGACTGGTTGAGCTGGTAGCCCGCCCCGCGCGGGTCGGCCTCCGGGTTAAGGAAGGTGGTAAACCGCTCCATAAGGTAGGGCCGCTGGTAGGCCGCCAGGCCCAGCGCCCCTACTCCAATAAGTATTATGGCCAGGATGTGCCAGACGCGCCCGCCCGCGGCAAACAGCATGCCCAAGCTTGCAAGAGCAATAATGGCCGCGCCGTCGGTGTCGGGCTGCAGCAGGAGCAGTGCCGCGGCCGACCCTACCACCAGCGCCAGCGGCAGGACTCCTCCCTTAAGTGTCTGCACAGCCTTCATCCGGGTGGCAAATATCGCAGCCAGAAACGCCACAACCGCAAGCTTCAGTATCTCTATAGGCTGGAACGTTATAGGCCCAAGCGAGAGCCAGCGCGACGCACCCTTAAGCTCGAGCCCCACACCCGGCACTAGTGTAAGGGCGGTCAAGAGCATCGCCAGGGCAAAAAAGTAGGGCGTGTAGCGCGCCCATATGCGGTAGTCGAGCCGGGAGAGCACCCACAGCGCCACGCCGCCGCACATAAGGCCCAGCAAAAGCTGGTTGACCGCCACCGAGGTAAAGCTGGCGCCGTCGCGTGCCAAAAGCCCGAGCGCGGCCGAGGTAAATATCAGGAGGCCGAACACCACGAGGGCGCACATGACCAAAAGAAACGGGGTATCAACAGGTGAGGACTTTTTCATACTAGCTAACTTCTCAAAAAGTCTGTTAAAAAAGTCCTCAGTCCCACGTTTTATAGTCGCTTTGCTCGTTAAAACGCGGCACGCCCACACCTAGACTTTTTAAACAGACTTTTTGCTCCGCTTAACGTAGCTATTATACCAGTGCTAATGTAAGGCCCACTATCGCGGCCACAACACCCACGACCCAGTAGCGCATGGTGACCTTGGAGGCCGGCCAGCCTATGGCCTCAAAGTGATGATGCAGGGGTGCGATGCGCAGGACTTTGCGGCCCAGCACCTTTTTGCCAAATATCTGGATGACGTTAGAGGCGACAGTCGCCACCAGAGGCAGGGCGATGATAGGCAGTACCGAGACTCCCCTGCCGCCGCCCTTTACGTCTGTGAGGAATGCTATAACCACGAGCGCCATGGTAAGCGCCATGGTGCCTGTCTCGGAAAGGTAAAAGCGCGCGGGAGGAATATTAAACCAGAGGAACGCCAAGAGGCCCCCGACAAGCGCCGCGCATAGTGCGGCAATGTCGTACTGCCCGTGGAAGAACGCTATACCCGCATAGGCGCTAAATATTGTGGCAAATATCCCGCCTGCCAAGCCGTCGAGTCCGTCTATAACCCCACCCGCGTATATAAAGAGCGCCACCAGCACAAAAAACGGGATGAACAGGACGCCGAGCTCCAGCGGCACCGCCATAAACGGCACGGTGACCGAGGAGACGTCGAGCTTGTCGTAAAACCACCAGCCGCACAACAGCGCCACGGCCGCGACAAACATAAGCCGCACGCGCAGGCGTATCCCCTCTTTGCCTCCAACAACATACAAGTCATCGGCAAAGCCCACCAACGCGCCGAGTGCCATGGCGGCCATGGGCACCCAGGTCTGCGAGCGGCTTATAAACGCCAGGCTGGCAAACACGTCGGGGAACGCCCGCGCCAGCAGCGCCAGCAAATCGGCGGTTAAGAGCACGCTTGCCCACACCACCACACCGCCAAAGAGCGGGGTGCCCACGTCTTTGTGGGCGTGCAGCTGGTTGCGCAGGGTTGCCGGCGTGCCGTCCATGGCGGTCTTGCCCGCCTTCTGCTTCCACATCTTGTGCTTGTACAGGTAGTGGGTTAACAGCGGGGTGAGCGCCACTCCAATAAGAAAGGCCAGGGTAGCCGGCACAAAAATCCGCATTACCTCGAGGGTCATAAAGTGTTCACTGATTATAGCTCAAAATAAGGCTAAAATCGCCCTCTCCTATAGGTACTTGACAAATACCATATTTGGGTGTATACTGCACCTGTACAGTCAGTTCCCAATCATCGTATAAGCAGCAGGAGAAGAGCATGTCCAATTTTGACGCGCACTTTGAGGCGCACATGAACAAACAGGCGGCCATAAAGGGCCGGTACAATAGGTTCACGGTGATCGCCATGGTGGGCCTTGCGGCCGTCTCAGCAGCATATTTTTTCGGTCTCGTCTGAGATCATCAAAAGGGTCCGACTTCGGTCGGCCCTTTTTTATTTATATAAAGACTTTTATTTCTGCTATTCAGACGCTGCTGTATCAGCAGATTCGCGCTGTCTGTAGGCGTCCTCTAGTTTAGACAGTTTTTCGCGCACCATTGTGTACTCCGGGAGGTCTTGGGCGCGCTGCACACCCAATGTAGCCAAGAGCTCGGTTGTAGACTCATAGAGGAACGAGCGGCTATCTTTTGGGTTCTGGATTTTGCGCACCAGGCCGCGCATGGTTAATGTGCGCAATGTTTGCGATGAGTTTACGCCGCGGATAAAGTCAATCTCTGAGCGCGTGAGCGGCCCGCGGTATATAACCGCCGCCAGCACCTCCTGTCCTGCCTTGCCCACCTCGCGCGCGTACTCGTCCTTACGTATCCGCTCTATCATCTCTGCGGCCTCTGGTGCGGCGCGCAGCTCGACCTGCTTGCCGTCATCCACCAGCACCACACCGCGGCTCGGCTGTGCTTGTGCAAGCGCCGCGGCAATATTCTCAGTGCTCGCGCCGAGCTGTTTGGCAAGCTCTGTGTGGCTTAAGGGGCGGCCCAAGGCAAAAAGCAGTGCCTCAATTTTAACTAAAAGATCATTCATAGGTCGGGGTGGAGACAGAGTCGGACTCCATTGTTATATCACCAAAATCCTCCTCCTGCTGTGCCCGGAGTATCCCCTGCTTAACAAGCTCGAGGAGGGCCAGAAAGCTCACAATAACGCCGTGGCGGGCCTCGGTGCTCTGTGCCTTGCCGAGGCCCGAGAACTCCTTAAAGCTCGTTCTAAATGCACCGGAGATACGCTGGCTCATGGTGTCTATCATCTGCTCGAGCGTCATAATCTTTTTGACCTCGACCTTGGGGAGCGACAATGTCTGGGGGAAGCCATTGATAAGCGTCTGCGCGGCCTCTCGCAGGCTGGCGGCGGTTACCGCGGCGTCGGGGATAAACAGCGGCTCTTGCTCCGGAGTGTCGCCCTCGTACAAGTACGGCTCAGCAAGCTGGACATTAAGCCCGCGGGCAGCCTCTTTAATAAGCTGGTACAGAGCCAGGCGGTACTCAAGCTCTTTGATATCGCGCGACTCCTCCTCGCTTATGGTGAGCGTGGGCAGGAGCGAGCGCGACTTGATGAGGAGAAGCGTTGCAGCAAGCGATATAAACTCGGCCGTCTCCCCCATCGGGAGTTCCTCCATGGCGTTGATGCGCGCAATGTACTCGTCGGTTACCGCAGCAAGCGATATGTCGTTTATTAAAAGCTTGCGCTTCTCGATAAGCTCCAGGAGCATCTCGAGCGGGCCCTCATACACCGGGGTTTTTATATCAATCGGCACCACGCTATTTTACCCCGCTTTCTATGTACTTTAATAGGAAGCGGACCGGGTTGCCTGCGGCGCCTTTAGCCAGGCAGTCCTCTGCTGTTGCAACCATGCGCGGTGCCATGTCTATATGCACCCAGGGGCACTCAAGCTCTTTGGCAAACACCTCCAAGAACTTGCCGCCGGCAATGACCCCGCCGTGTCGGCTGCTGCCCATTGTCGAGAGGTTGGGCACGTCGGCAAACGTGCCCTTAACCATGGGGTTGTACTCCTCCCACAGCGGCAGGGGCCACATGTAGTCGCCGGACTGCTCGGCAACCTCCATTAAGGGTGCAATCAGGGACTCTTTGTTGGTCATAAACGCCGAGGCCACCGTGCCCAAGGCAATGAGCGAGGCGCCGGTGAGCGTTGCTACGTCCACCACCGAGGCGGGGTTGTACTTTTTGGCATAGGTTAGGGCGTCGGCCAAGATAACGCGGCCCTCGGCGTCGGTGTTTAAAATCTCTATGGTCTTGCCCGACATCGACTTAAGTATGTCGCCGGGGCGGAAGGCGTTAGAGGCAGATGAGTTCTCGACAGCAGGCACCAGGGCGATAACGTTCTTTTTAAGCCCCAGGCGTGCTGCCAGTATGGCGGCGTGTATAACCGCAGCACCCCCGGACATGTCCATGTGCATCTCGTACATGCCGTCGCCGGTCTTGATGTTGAGCCCGCCGGTATCAAAGGTAACGCCCTTGCCTACAAGCACCGTGGGCTTCTTGGAGCGGTCGGTGCCCCAGTACTCCACGATAATGAAGGCGGGCGCCTCGCTGCTGCCCTTGGCCACGCCAAGCACGGCACCCATGCCAAGCGTGGCCATCTCGGAGACACCAAGTATTTTGACGCGGGCAGGTGTGCCTTGTGCTGCCACTACGGCGGCCTCGGCCAAGAGCTCCGGCGTCATATCACCGCCCGGGGTGTTGGCAAGCTCGCGGCAGGCATTGACCGCCTCGCCCACTATGCGGCCCTTCTCAAACGCACTCTTAGTTGCGGGTGTTGCGTTCTTAACCTCCACTATATCCACGCTCTTAAACCCGTTTTTGGGCGCTGTCTTGTGGGTGGTGTACTCGTAGTTGGCCATCACAAAGGCCTCGGCACACAGCTGGGCCAGGTCGGCGTCGGCTACGGCCTTCGGGGCCAGGGCGCGCAGCTCTTTAAAGTCGATGCTTATGGCCTTGGCCTCGTTGTTGCGGGCAAACTGGAGCGCCTTGCGCAAAAGCGGTATCAGCTTGCGGCGTGTGAGATTCTTCTTATCCCCGTAGCCTATAAGCATGGCCAGACCGTCAAAACGGCAGAGAGGGCCCTCTATAAAGCGCAGGGGGCGGTAGCCATTCTCTCCCTCAAAGACGAATTGCATAGCGCCCAAACCATACCAAAAATCCCCCAAACTTCAAGCACCAATTTTTGACTAAGACGTACATTCGTGAGATAAATAAACCTAGTTTGTTCACGCCCAACATCAAAAATTTAACCCGGAGGATGCAATGGGAGACGTTATACCCTTTCCTGGAGTGCGCGTACGGCCGAGTAAAATGCCATATTGGCGCGCAGTGGACATACAAAGTAAGAAGCCCCGTGGACACGTTGTGCCCATCTATGGCCCGCGCGGCCGGGTGATTATGGTCAGGGGCCAGGTGTGGGTCGAGATACATACCCAGCAGCTATGGGTCGTGCGCCGCATGACCAAGAACAAAAAGCGTGCAGGCAGCATGTATCCGCACGACGTTGAACTTGTCGCCTATCGCGGGAGCGAGGAACGCACGCTTGCCGAGACCACCGTGCGAATGTGTATGAGGGTCTGGGAGGACTACCTTGTCTTTAACAAAGAGACGATGGAAAAGCTGGACCGCCTGAGCCACAGCGACCCGACGTCGCCGTGGCAGGGCCGTCACGACGCCACGCGACAGGCTCGCAACTTCTTTAGCTTTGACGCTAAAGGCAACCGTATCGACTAACCCGCCAAGCGAGAACCCGCTCCGGCGGGTTTTCTTTTTATAAAAAGACTAAGCGGAGCGTTTGCCATATTGCCGTGTTGTAGTAGAACTGACTAAGACGCTCCAACTTGTGAGGACACAATGCCCCAGGCAGCCAAGCCGGCTGCGGCCGGCAAGAGACTATGCGGCATCTGCAACAAGCCGCTCTCAATGTACAACAAGGACGATATCTGCATGTCGCACAAAGCGGAGGATATCGCCCGGTACAGAGAGAAAAACCAGGACCAAGGCAGAGAAAGCCGCGCACTGCTGGCTTTTATCAAGGAGGCCCATACCGCCGATACGGTTAAAGAGGTGCTCGATAAGGCAAAGAATCGTAAGCTGAGCTCTGCCCAGCGCAAGGCCATGACTGACCTTGAGCGCTATCCCGAGTCGATAGCGTTGCTGCGGATCGCGTCGCGCGTGTTCCGCATGTCTATGACCACTATCCTGCGCAAAAGCTCGACATCGCCCAAGTCTAGAGTTGTGCGCGACGTGCTCGCCTACATTATGCGGCGAGACCTGGAGATGCCGCCGGAGGATGTGGCAACTTTCTTTAACTATCAATACCTGCCGCGGGTGCCCGAGGCGGTTGAGCGTATAACACGCGCCATGCTTGATGATGAGGATATGATCCTTGCTGTCGATCTGGTGAGAGAGGAGTTCAAATACACCACGATAGACTAACCCGCCAAGCGGAAACCCGCTCCGGCGGGTTTTCTTTTAGTCCTGCTCGGAGAGCGGTTGGTCGATGCGGTTCATGTCGCGGGGGAACATCGTCGCCTCTCTAATATTTTTAAGCCCCAGTATCTGCATAGTCATGCGCTCGGCGCCAAAGGCAAAGCCGCCCTCGGGAGGAGCGCCGTAGCGGAACGCCTCCAAAAACATCTCGATTTTCTTTGGGTCCATCTTCCACTCCTCGACATGCTTCATAAGCTGGGCATAGTCGTTGATGCGGCGCCCGCCCGAGAGCCACTCCACGCCGCGGCACAAGAGGTCCATACCCTCGTTGACCTCCGGGTTCTCTGCACTTGGGTAAACATAAAACGGCCTCTCGCGCGTCGGGTAGGCGTACACATAGACAAAGTCACTGCCTGTCTCCTCTTTTATAATCTCGCATAGCCGGCGCTCCTGCTCGGGGTTAAGATCGCTTGCAGCCGGCAAGCCCAGTTTGGCAAATGCCTCAGCAAGAGTCAGGGTCGGAGTCTTCTCTATCATGGCCGGCAGCTCGGCCTTCAAAAGTTTCAGCTCCGCCTCGCACTTGGTCGCAAGCGACATAAGGATAAACCGCACGGTGTTCTCCGACATGTCGCGCACGTCCTCCCAGCTTTCTATAAAGCCCATCTCGGCGTCCAGCGACACCACCTCTGTAAGGTGGCGGGTAGTCATAGACGGCTCCGCGCGGAATATCTTGTTGACGCTAAACACGCGCTCGAACGCGGTCATAAAAATCTGCTTGTAGAGCTGGGGTGACTGGCTAAGATATGCCTGCTTGTCGAAGTACTGCACCTTAAAGACCTCCGCGCCGCCCTCGGCGGTAGCCGGCACGATAGCCGGCGCTTGGAACTCAAAGAAGTCCTGCGACTTCATAAACTCGCGGAACGAGTCGATTATAGTGGCCTGCACCTTAAAGATTGCCTGGAGCTTGGGGTGGCGTAATGTAAGCGCGCGATGGTCGAGCTCGGTCGGCAGGTCGAGGTTGTAGCCGTCCAGCGACATATCAAACGGCAAGGGCTCGGCCTTGGCCAACACCTCCAGCGTCTGCACCTGCAGCTCGATGTCGCCGTTAAGCACATCGGGGTTGATGTTCTTCTCGGGCCGCTTGTTAACCAGGCCGGAGGCCGATATGACATACTCCCCGCGCACCTCCTTAGCCACCGCAATGGCCAGCTCCTCGCTGGGTAGCACCACGGCCTGCACGCTCCCCGAGCGGTCCCTAAAGTCAAAAAACACCATCTTGCCCTGGTCGCGACGCACGCTAACCCAGCCCTGAATCTTGGCGGCCTCCCCTACCTTCCCCTTTAAGTCTCGTATAAGTGTGCGTGGCATTGTGCCGTTTACTATACCAAAAAAACCCTTATTAAGCCTTATTTATGGGATACTTGACAAGTAAAGCTAAAGGGTGTATAATATATAGGAAGTAGACAGTTCCATCATACCCCCTGAAGAAGGACACAGGTCATGTTAAAAGCATTCTTGGGAGTTGCCTTTGTCGCCGCCGTTTCGTTTGTTGGCTTCAAAATTGCGACCGTCGAGCGCCCTGTTGCCGCTACCGCATCTCAAAGCGCAAAAAATGAGAGCGGCCGAGCAATCGGCGCAATGTACTGCGTTTCGACACTCGACCCGGCCCACAGCTTGGCGTGCAGCCAGCTCGGCGCAGCAATGCTGCCGAAGAAGGACAACGTGTCCAAATAGCTAACAACCGCTCACTGAGGAAAACCCTCCAGTCGAGCGGTTTTTCTTTTTATAAACAACATTCTAACATTCTCGAGAATGTTAGAATGTTTGTAGGAAGCGGAAAAAGATTTTGCCATAGGGCGAGAGGGAGTGCTTTACATTGCGTCCCATATATTTTTTATCGACCAGACCGGCCTGTGTCAGTTTTAGCGTATGCATTGAGATAGTTTTAAAATTGCATTCGAGCGCCGAACTTATCTCCTCCATCGTAATCCCCTGCCGCCTGGCCACTAGCATCAATATGTCTAGCCGGCGATGGTTGGCCAGGCCCTTTAAATGGCGCTCGAGCTGTTTGGATGTTTTCTTACTTTTCTCTGCCATAAAATACTCGCACATTCTACAGAATGTTAGAGTGTTGTAAATTTGACTATAAAGGATAAGTATTATATATTGTATTTAGTTTCGGAACACGAGTATCACTCAAACACGGAGAATACCGATGACAAACGCAGCTGTGCAATACAATGCCGAGTTGGCCTCAAGGTATAACTCTGGCGGGCGGCTCAGCCATCCTCAGAGCACCCTGCCCTATGTGACCTGGCTCAATGAGCTGGGCGATGTGTCGGGCAAGATCGTGCTTGACCTGGCCTGCGGAGACGGATACACCTCCCGCATGCTCGCCGAGCGCGGCGCTCTGGTTGTCGGCGTCGATGTGTCGCCGGAGCAAATCTCTCGTGCCAAGCATATCGAGTATCACAGGCGGCAAAACATTCGCTACGTTACGCGCGACGTTGCCGAGCTCCAGCTCGGCATGCTGTTTGACTTGGTGACACCGTCATTCCTCTTCCATTATGCAGACAGCAAAGAAAAAATGCTGCGGATGATGGAGAGTGTTGCATCGCACCTCCAGCCTGACTGCCGCATGGTGGCGCTCTCGGCGGCTCCCGAGCCCATTGTGGCTAGGTACCCCAACGCCAGCCACTACACGCACTGGGAGGGCCCTGCCTACAAAGAGGGCTCTCCTGTCAGGATGCACATCCTGGACCTTGCGGGAGAGGAGGTCTGCAGCTTCCGGTATTACTATTGGAAGCCTTTGACCTACGAGGCTCTGCTTGAGGAAGCGGGATTTGCGGACATCCGCTGGGTCTTGCACACGATGCCGCAGGACATGCGCGAGCAGTTCCACAACTGGGAGGAGCTGGAGGCGCACAACGGCAGCGCAGTATTGATAGCGCGAAAAAAATAAGCCCGAAAGGGCCCGAAAACAGGCGGCGGGAGCAATCCCGCCGCTTTCCTTTTTGTTAAAGACTCACGCCAATTTTCTGGCGGACGTCGGACATTTTGGCCGATGCTATTGCTTTGGCTTTTACCGCACCGTCAGCCAGTACCTTTTTGACCTCGTCGTCGGTTATTGACGCGCGCTTTTCGCGCATAGGGGCGATGTAAGCCTCTATGTCAGCTGCCAGCGCCTCCTTAAGTGTCTTGTATTGGCCCAGGTTGGCGCTGTATACCGGGGCAAGCTCGGCCTCGCTCTTGAAGAGTTTGTGGATGGCGTAGACATTTTCGGGTCGTTCCCCCGAAGAGTCTGTGACGATACCCATGACAGCTTTTACTATCTCCTCTTTGGTAGCAAAGAGCCCTATGTCATTTCCGTAACTCTTGCTCATTTTACGGCCGTCTACGCCCGGTACTATTGCAACACCCTCTTTAATAATCTCGACGGGCAGTTTAAATGTGTCTCCAAAAATCCGGTTGAACTTTTCGGCTGTGTCGCGAGTGTACTCAACATGCTGTTTTTGGTCTTGGCCTACCGGTACCACGTCGGCGTCGTACATAAGGATGTCGGCAGCCATAAGCATTGGGTAATTAAATGCCCCCACGGTTATCTCCTTATTTTTTGCCTCTGCGTCCTTAAACGCGTGTGCACGCATCAGGTACGGCATGGTGGTTATGGTGTCGAATATCCAGCACAACTCGCCATGTTCGGTAATGTCGGACTGTTTGTAGAGGGTGACACGTGCAGGGTCCAAGCCTATGGCAATATAGTCCTTTACCAACTCAAGTATGTTGCTGCGCATCTCTGCGGCATTTTGGATAAAGTTAAGGCCGTGATAGTCGGCCACAAACACAAGGCACTCATACTCTCCAGTGTTGAGCAAATCAACAAACTGCTTCATCGCACCAAAGTAGTTGCCAATGTGGGGTCTGCCCGTGGGCTTAACCCCGCTTAAAAGCCGTTTTTTCTCTGCCATGAGATCATCATAACAGAAAAAGGCCCCTGTAGTAGGCCCTTATTCGCACAGTTTCTATATCCCTTCCTCTTTCAGCTTCTCCACCAGATTTCTTGCACCCTTTGAGAGTTTGTGGGGGAAGAGGATTTTGACGCGGACGTACAGGTCGCCGCGCTTGCCTCCCCTGCCCGGCACGCCGCGGCCCTTAACTTTAAGCATCTCGCCGTGCGATACGCCCGTGGGGATGTCGATGGTCTCTGAGCCGTCCAGGGTCTCCAGCTTGTAGCTGGTGCCCAACAGGGCGTCTGTCAGCTTAACGGACAGCTCGGTGATAAGGTTAGGACCGTCTTTTTTAAACCTAGGGTCCGGCGTAACGTGCACCTTAACGTAGAGGTCGCCCGGCTGGCCGCCGGACACTGCCTCGCCCATCCCAGTAAGCCGTATCATCTCATTGCCCTCTATGCCGGCAGGCACGGTAATGTCTATCTCCTCCTGCTTTTTGTATACGCCCTCGCCGCGGCAGGTCTCGCACTTTTCCTTGGGGACCTTGCCCATGCCGCGGCACGTGCGGCATACGGTCTGCATGGTTATAGCTCCAAAAAACGAGTTGGTTGTCTCGTGTATCTTGCCGGCGCCCTGGCACGTGGCGCAGGTCATCATGTCGGTGCCCATCTTGGCCCCGGAGCCCTGGCAGGCCTCGCAGGTGCCCGTCTTGGCCAACAGGACCGAGCGCGTCGTGCCAAATATTGATTCCTTAAAAGGTATCTCGAGGTCTATGGAGATGTCGCGACCGCGGCGTGTGCGGGTACCACCGGCCTGGCCCGCAAAGAAGTCGCTAAAGATGTCGCCCATGTCAAACCCGCCGGCCTGGCCCTGGTTAAACGCCTCGGCAAACTGGCTAAAGTCAAACCCGCCGCCCTGGCCAAACCCGCCAAAGCCCGCCCCTGCACCGGCGCCCGGACCCCCGCCGCCAAACACGCGGCCATAAGAGTCGTACTCGGCGCGCTTTTTGTCGTCACTTAAGACCGAGTAGGCCTCGGAGAGCTCCTTAAATTTGTCGGCATCGCCCTCTTTTTTGTCGGGGTGGAACTTGTGCGCAAGCTTGTGGAACGCCTTCTTGATCTCGTCTTTAGATGCCTTCTTTTCGATCCCTAAAATCTCGTAGTAGTCGCGTTTGTTAGACATATCTTGAGCTAGATTCTACTCTTATTTTTCCTCTTCCGCAAGCCTGTCCGCCAATCCGGCGGGGTCATCTTCCTCTCCCGCTTGCGCCTCGCTCACGGCAATTTCATCATCTTCTGATCCCCCTAGGAATCCGCCCGCCTGGATGCTCCATAATTTTTGGTACAGACCGCGCTCGTTGATAAGCTGGAGGTGCGTACCCTGCGCTACCACGGCGCCCGCCTCCATAACAATAATCCTGTCCATCTTCATAATGGTTGAGAGGCGGTGCGCGATGACGATAACCGTCTTGCCCTCCATCAGCACGTTAAGAGCGTCCTGTATCAGCGCCTCGGACTCGCTATCTAAGCTTGATGTCGCCTCATCCAGCACAAGTATCGGCGCGTCTTTAAGTATCGCGCGCGCAATAGCCACGCGCTGGCGCTCGCCGCCGGAGAGCTTGATGCCCCTCTCGCCCACAAAGGTGTCGTAGCCCAGCGGGAGCCGGCTTATAAACTCGTGGCAGTGCGCCTTCTTGGCGGCCTCTATAACCATCTCGTCTGTCGCGTCGCGGTACCCATACCTAATGTTCTCCATTAGCGTGCGATGGAAGAGTATGGGCTCTTGCGGCACAAAGCTAATGGCCTCGCGCAGAGTGTCTTGGGTTACCTTGGCAATGTCCTGCTTGTCTATCTTTATCTCGCCTCGGTCCACGTCGTACAGGCGCAGCAGGAGCTTGGTCACGGTGCTTTTGCCCGCGCCGGAGGGGCCCACAAGCGCGACCCTCTCCCCGCCCGCTATGGTGAGGTTGAACTGGTGCAAAATAGGCGTGCCCTTGTGGAAGTTAAAGGTGACGTCGTCAAACCATACCTCACCGGTGTCCACCCGCAGGCGCTTTGCGCCCCTTTTGTCGCGTACCTCGTGTGGTGAGTTGAGCATAGCGACCATCTCTGAGGCGTCTGCAAAGGCGTCATAAAAGCGGCGCAACTCCCTGCTGATCATGACAAGACGGTCAAACGTAGTAAGCAAGTATGCCTGGATAAGCACAAAGTCGCCCACCGTAAGCAGGCCTCGAGACCAGAAAATAACCGCTCCATACAGCAGGGCTATTTCTATAGCCAGCATAAAAAAGCCCACGCCTGCCCAGATCCACTCGTCAGCCAGCCATGAGCGTTTGGTGGCGGCGCGCCAAACCTCTACCACCGCATGGAATACCCCTTGCTCGTAGGTACGGCCCGAAAAAAGCGCAATAGTTGACTGGTTGGATATTGCGTCCGAGAGCGAAGCGGTTGTCTGTGTCTCGGCCTCAGAGCGTACCAAGCGCAAAGGTTGGCGCAACAGTGATACGTATACTTGGAAGGCAATAAAGCAAACTACCCACAGGCCAAGCATCAGGCCCAAAATAGGATGCTTGGTGGCTAGTACTATTACTGCTCCGACGACAAAGATAAAGGTGGGCAGAAATGACGTAAGAATGGTGTCAAACAAGGCTTCGTATGCTTTGGAAAACTTGTTGACCTTATGTGTCAATGAACCGGAGAATCGCGAAATAAAAAAGTTATACGAGTGCCCGAGCAGGTACCCGAAAGCGTCCGACATGAGGTCCGCCATAACGCGGGCCTGGATATTAACCTGAGTCCATCCCTGTATGCGCCGCGCTATCCATTCAATAAGGTAGAGCCCTGCAACCAAGACCAGTATGCCCGTAAGCTCGGCAACAACGGCGGCATTGGGAGTATTGGCTGCAAGCAGGTTAAAAAACTGGCGCAAGAAAAGAGGCGCGCCCAAAAACGCCGCTTGCAGGCCGAAGGCGCTTAGCACAATAAGGACGAGGTACAGAGGGTAGCGACGGGTGTACTCCCAGTACACAGACAAAACCTCGCGCGATGTGGCGAGGTCTTTTTGTTCAGGCTTTTGTGTAAGTTTGCGAGGCATTTTTCTTAGTTTACACCCGCGCGCCAAAAAAGCCTTGCCGGTTCGTTGACAAGGCTTTTTTAGTGCTGACGCTAGGGTGTTATGCGCGACGCGTCAGTGCGTATGCGCCGGCGCCTGTAACTGCGAGCCCCAAGGCGGCAAGCAGGGTCCACAGCACCATGCTGTCTCCCGCGCCGGTGTTGGGGACTCCCGGGGTAGTGGGCGTACCCGTACCCGGGACGCTCGGGGTTGCCGAGCTGATTATTGCCGTTGCAACAGGCCTGTTGGTAGTGCCTGCCTGGGGGTCCCTGCCCTCGACGGTAACGTCGCTCCCGTTTGAGGTTGCCTCGACACGTGAGACAAATATAGAGGTGGCGACTGCGTTCTCGTTAGGCACAGTTGCCGGGATGGTGCAGGTAAGGTAGAGGACCTCGGTGGTGTCGGCCTCGATGACCATCGGGTCATCAAACGTTACCGTAAAGTCGTTGCTCCCCTGCGCCCCCAGTGCGTTGGCGCCGGTGTTGAGCGCCGCGCCGCCCGCGGTGTTGCGCAGGGCGCAGTTGCTAAACGGGGCCACCTGCGAGTTGCTGTAGCCCAGCGATATTGGCAGAGACTCGAGCGTGACGTCTCTTGCTCCTGCGTTGAGTCCGATAGTTGCTATGGTGCGGTCCGCGCCTGTGCTGACGCTTGCCGGTGCGGCTACGCTTATGGCCAAGTCCGGCTGGGTCTGGGCCGCCGCTACGCCCGCGACAGCGAGAAGCGCCGCAATTGCGGTTATCTTTAATGTTTTCATATAGGTGTTTTTAATCGATAAAGCGGATAATTCGACCTACAATATATACAAAGACGACACGCGTTGTGTCGTCTTTCTACAATCTAGACTATCGTGTTGCGGTAAAGTTGCGGTGAAGCCGCGCCGTCTACTTCTGCTCCGGAGTGTCGGCAGGAGGGGTATCTGTGGGCGGCGTCTGGGGCTCCTGTGGCGCTTGCTGGGCACCCGGTTGTGCCGCCGTTGCCTTCTGCACAGCCTCGTAGACCTTAAACATTTCCTTAGACAAGTCCTCGGTGGCGGTTTTAATGCCCGCCGCGTCGTCGCTCCCCTTTTTGTTCTCCACTGCGGCAACTTTCTCGGTTATAGCTGTAGCGACCTCCATGGGGATCTTGTCCTTGTTGTCGTCCAGGGCCTTTTTGGCGGCATACACAGACTGCTCGGCCACGTTGCGGGCCTCGGCAAGCTCCATCTTGGCTTTGTCGGCGCCGGCGTTAGCCTCTGCATCCTTGCGCATCTTCTCTATCTCTGCCTCCGAGAGGCCAGAGCTGGCCTCGATACGTATAGACTGCTCCTTGTTGGTTGCCTTGTCCTTGGCCTTAACACTTAGGATGCCGTTGGCGTCTACGTCAAAGGTCACTTCGACCTGCGGCAGGCCGCGCGGAGCCGGCGGGATGCCGTCGAGTACAAAGCGGCCGAGTGACTTGTTGTCGGCGGCCATGGCGCGCTCGCCCTGGGTAATGTGTATCTCCACACTGGTCTGGTTGTCAGCGGCGGTGCTAAAGGTCTGGCTGCGGGAGGTCGGGATGGTGGTGTTGCGCTCTATAAGCTTGGTGGCCACGTTGCCCATGGTCTCGATACCCAAGGACAGCGGGATAACGTCGAGCAAAAGCACATCGCGCACCTCGCCGCCCAAGATGCCGCCCTGTATAGCCGCACCCATGGCCACAACCTCGTCGGGGTTGACCGACATGTTGGGCTTTTTGCCAAAGTAGGCCTCTACGGCAGCCTGCATGGCGGGCATGCGGGTCTGGCCGCCCACGAGTATCACCTCGTTAATGTCGGCAATCTTAAAGGGGCTGGCCTCCATAGCACGCTTGGTTATGGAGATAGCGCGCTCTATAAACTCGGCAGTCAGCTCCTCCAGCTTTGCACGCGACATTTTAACAAGCAGGTGGCGCGGGCCGGATGCGTCGGAGGTAATGAAGGGGATGTTGACCTCGGTCTCCATCGAGGTAGAGAGCTCTATCTTGGCCTTTTCGGCGGCCTCATCAAGGCGCTGGCGGGCAAGAGGGTCCTGGCGCACGTCTATGCCCGACTCCTTCTGGAACTCGGTCGCGAGCCAGTCTATTATCTTTTGGTCTATATCCTTGCCGCCCAAGTGCGCGTCGCCGTCTGTCGAGCGCACCTCGATGCTACCCTCCTCGCCGCCGGCCATCACCACCTCCAAGACCGAGATGTCGAACGTGCCGCCGCCAAAGTCGAAGACCACTACCTTCTCGTCCTTCTTTTTGTTAAATCCGTACGCAAGCGCGGCCGCCGTAGGCTCGTTGATGATGCGCTTAACATCCAAGCCCGCAATCTTGCCTGCGTCGCGGGTTGCCGCGCGCTGTGCGTCGTTAAAGTAGGCCGGTACTGTTATAACCGCCTCGGTTATGGGCTCGCCCAGGCGCTTCTCTGCGTCCGCCTTAAGCTTGCCCAATATCATGGCCGAGACCTCCTCGGGGCGCATCCATGTCTCGCCCATCTTGACCTCGATGCCGCCGTTAGCCGATTTCTGCATCTCAAACGGCACTATCGCCTTGTCCTTTTGCACATTGGCCTCGTCGTAGGTGTGGCCTATAAAGCGCTTTATCTGGTAGACCGTGTTTTTGGGGTTGGTGACGGCCTGGCGGCGGGCTATAAGGCCCACAAGGCGCTCGCCTGTTTTGGAGATTGCTACAACAGACGGTGTGGTGCGGGCTCCCTCGCTGTTCTCAAGTATCTGGGGCTCGCCGCCGCGCACAACAGCCATAGCCGAGTTGGTGGTACCGAGGTCAATTCCTAAAATTTTTCCCATATAGTTTTTGTTTAGATTATTACCTGAGCCGGTCTGATAATAGTGTCGTTAACTTTGTATCCGGAGCGCTCAACCGATATCACTACGTGCTCCTCCGACTGCTTTGCCAGTGCCTCGTGCGTGTGGGGGTCAAACTCCTCGCCTACTTTGCCGAACCTCTCCACTCCAAGACGCTTTAAGGAATCCAGAAACTGCTTTTCTACCATCTGTAAGTTTGTATCGTCCGGATGGTGTTTGAGTGAGAGCTCGAGAGCATCTAAGGCCGGCAAGAACTCCTCGACAAAGTTGGCCTTTATACGCTCCTCTTTGTCCCCATGGATGCTTGCCTCTTCCCTCTTGTAGTTGGCGAAGTCGGCGCGAGCCCGCTGCCAGCCCTCCAGGTACTCCTGTTTCTCTTCTACCGCCTTCTTTAGCTTTTCGCGGAGTTTCTTGAGCGCTCCCGGGCCTTCGTCCTGTTCGTCTTCGGGGATAAATTCCTCTTCTAATTCATCCATAGTGCACCTATTCTACACAAAAAATCAGCCCCGTCAAATTCTGACGGGGCTGATTTTGTTTAAATTGGCGCTTAGGTCACAAGTCGAAATTTGTCGTCACAAATTTCGCTCGCGACCCCGGCTCGCGGTTTTGCCGGTGCAAAACATCGCTCCGCCCGTCAAAGCGTCTAAACAAAGCAAAGCAGATTGCTTTGTTTAGCGCTTAGACCACTGTTTGCGCTTGCGGGCTTTGACAAAGCCGGCTTTGCGGCGCTCCTTGGCGCGCGGGTCGCGCTTGAGGAAGCCCTCTGCCTTCAAAATAGTGCGGGTCTCCGGCGCGTACTCGTTAAGAGCGCGCGAGATGGCGTGGCGCACAGCTGTGGCCTGGCCTGCGATGCCGCCGCCGCGCACTATAACGGTCACCGTAAACTGCTGGGGCAAAGAGAGCTTGAGGAACGGCTCCACGGCGGTGGTGCGCAGCATGTCGGTGTGGAAGTACTCCTGCGCATCCTTGCCGTTGATGACCACGCTCATGCGGGCCGAGGGCGTGATGCGGGCGCGTGCAATAGCCTCCTTGCGGCGGCCAACAGCCTCGGTGTAGCGGTCCTCCTTCTTTATTGTAGTTGTTGCAGTAGCCATATAAATTTCTTAGTTCTCTATCGTAAGCTGCTTGATGCGGCGCATCTGGAGCTTGTTCTTAGGGAGCATACCCAGCACCGCGCGGCGCAGCACCTCGCGGTTGCCGCGACGTGCGGTCAACTGCTCGTAGGTCTCAGACTTCTGGCCGCCCGGGTGGCCGGAGTAGCGGATGTACTCCTTCTGTACCGCCTTGTCGCCGGAGATCTTCATCCCCTCGATGCCTACCACCTTGACCTCGACCTCTGACACGAGGTTCTTGGCAAAGTCGGCGGCGTGCTTGCCGAGCAGTGCCTTAGCCGCAGCGGATGCTACGCGGCCCAGGGTCTTGTTATTTGCATCAATAGTAATCATAAATGTGTTGTGTACGAGTTTACGAGTGAGGACTAGACGAACTCAATGACGGCCATCTTAGCCGCGTCGCCCTTGCGCGGGCCCATCTTGGTAATGCGCAGGTAGCCGCCGGAGCGCTCGGTGTAATTGCCGGCCATGCGGATTATCTTGTTGGCCGTAACTGCGGCGCCCAGGGTCACTATTAGCGAGCGGCGGTTGGCCAGGGTCGGCGCCTTGGCTTTGGTGACAAGCTTCTCCACGTACGGGCGAATCTCTTTGGCCTTGGCCTCGGTAGTCTTTATCTTGCCCTTAATGACCAGGCTGCGGGCAAGCGACTTGAGCAAAGCGGCCCTCTGGCCCCTCTCCCTGCCGAATTTTCTGTTGACATTACCGTGACGCATATATCTGTGTTACTTGAGGACAATACCAAAGTTTGCCAAAGCGCGCTTGATCTCCTGTATGGACTTGGGACCAAGGCCCTCCACCTCCATAAGGTCCTGCTCCTTCTTGCGGGCCAGGCCCCCTACGGTGCGGATGTTGGCGGTCTGCAATGAGGAGATAGTGCGGCTTGATAGCTCGAGGTCCTCGATGCGGGTCTTCATCGCCTCGGCGGCATCCATGCCGGCGGCTGCCGGGGATGCGGACGAGCCGCCTACCTCGGCCTGCTCTATCTCCTCCTCGCGGAAGCCCACCACGGCCTTAAGCTGGGTGATCATTATCTCGATTGACTGCTCGAGCGCCACGCGCGGGGTCAGGGTGCCGTCGGTCTCTATAGAGATCCGCAGGCGGTTAAAGTCGGTGCGGTCGCCCACGCGCATGTTCTCTACCTCATAATTTACGCGGCGGATAGGCGAGAAAATTGCGTCTACCGATATCTCGCCTATGTCTACGCGGTCCTTCTTAAGCGCCTCGCGCGCAACGTAGCCCAGGCCGCGCTCTACGGTAAACTCCATCTCGATGCCCCCTTTGCCGGTAAGCTCGCAGATGTAGGAGTTGGGGTTAAGCAGGCGGACCTGGCCGGGGAGCTTGAGGTCCTCGCCGGTGACGCGCTTGGGGCCCTTAAGGCTTAGCGTGATGGTCTGCGCCTCGCCGCTCAAAACCTCGAAGCGGAGCTTCTTGAGGTTCAAGAGTATGGTAACGACATCCTCGCGGACCCCGTCCATGGTTGAAAACTCGTGCTCGACGCCCTCGATCTTGACCGAGGTGACAGCCGCGCCCGGGAGCGAGGAGAGGATAATGCGGCGCAGGCTGTTGCCCAGGGTATGGCCGTAGCCCGGGTACAGCCCGTCTATCTCATAGGTGCCCTCTGCTTCCGCCTCCTTAACCACGCGGGGCTTGGAGGGCAGTGTTATAGAATATTCCATCATAAACTCAATCGTTGAATATAATTTTAATAATTAGAACGTAAATTGATTTAGCGGCTGTAGAACTGAATGATGGTAGCCGCGCTAAACGGTGCCGATGTCTCCTCTACCCCCGGCACTGCGGTTATCTTGGCGGCAAAGCCGTTGTCCTCGAACTGGATCCACGCCGGCGCCTTGGTCTCGGCCATCACATCGGTGCGGTTGGCAAAGAGCGCTGACGGGCGGGACTCGGTGCGGATAGAGACAACATCTCCGACCTCTGCCTTGTACGACGGTACGTTGAGGCGGCGGCCGTTGACCATAACGTGGCCGTGGCCTACCAGCTGGCGGGCTGCGCGGCGGGTCTTAACAAAGCCGGCGCGGTATACCACGTTGTCGAGGCGGGCCTCAAGGCGGTTAAGCAGAAGATTGGCTGCGGCGCCCTTGGACTCCATGGCCTCGTGCACGTAGCGGCTAAACTGGCTCTCGCTAAGGCCGTAGGTAAAGCGCGCCTTCTGCTTCTCGAGGAGCTGCGCGCCGAAGTCGCTGGCGCCGCCGCGGCGGCCCTTGGTCTTGCGGGGCGCGCGTGCCTCGGCAAGCTGGAACTTCTGCGTCTGGCACTTCTCAAATACCGAGGAGCCGAGGCGCTTACAGATCTTGTATTTTGGTCCGATAATCATAAATAAGGTAAGAGGTTGTAGGTGATAGGTTAGACGCGGCGAGCCTTGCGGGGGCGGGGGCCGTTGTGCGGTACCGGGGTAACGTCCTTAATAGATGCGATGCCGATGCCCTTGGTGGCAAACGCGCGGATAGAGCTCTCGCGGCCGGAGCCAACGCCCTTAACCACCACGCCTACCTCTTTGAGGCCCATAGCAGCGCCCCTCTCGCCCAGCAGCTCGCCTACCTTGGCGGCCGCAAACGGCGTGCCCTTTTTGGCGCCCGCAAAGCCCAGAGAGCCGGACGACGACCAGCTGACGATGTTGCCGGAGGCATCCGCCAAGGACAGCTTGGTGTTGTTGTAGGTGGCCTCGACGTAGAGCGTGCCGGTGTCCAGGCGGCGCTTAGAGGCGCGCGAGGAAGACGCTGCGCCCGAGCCGCTGGTGTCCCCTCCTTTTTTAACTATGCGTTTCTTTCCCATCTTTTTATATGTGTTTCGTAAACTTCAACAATTATGTCTTGCTCTCCTTACGGCGGCCGCTACCCATGGTGCGGCGTACGTTGCCGCGCACGGTACGGGAGTTGGTCTTGGTGCGCTGGCCGCGCAGAGGGAGGTTCTTGGAGTGGCGGGTGCCGCGGTAGCTGCCGATGTCTTTGAGGCGCTTGATGTTGCCGGATACCTCGCGCTTGAGGTCGCCCTCGAGCTTGAGGCCCTCGAGCTCTTTGCGGATGGCGTTCTCCTCGTCGGCGGTCAGCTCGTCGGCGCGCTTATCAAGGGCAACCTTAGCCTTGGTGCAGATAGATTTTGCGCGCGATATGCCTATGCCATAGAGCGCCGTCAGTGCGTACGGAGCGTGCTTGTTTGGAAGTGTAATACCTGAGATACGCATATGATTTAAAAATTACCCCTGGCGCTGCTTATGGCGGGGGTTGGTGCACACAACATATACACTGCCGTGGCGGCGGAGCATTTTGCAGTTTGCGCAACGCACGTGTATTGAGGATTTTACTTTCATTTCTGTTTTATAGAGCCTCGGGCTAGAGCCGGCGCGTGATGCGCGCCTTGCCGCCGTACGGTTCGAGCTTGACGAGGACCTTGTCCCCCACAAGCACTTTGATGCGATGCAGACGCATCTTTCCAGCCAAATAGCACAGCACCTGCTCCCCGCTCTCCAGGGAGACGCGAAAAAGAGTATTAGGCAGGGCCTCGTCTACGACGCCCTGGATATCTGGTGTTTTATCCTGCACAACTGGTACTTAGCGATTCTAAACTATGTCCCCCAATAAGTCAAAGACGGGGCCTGAATATATGAGGAATTGGCCCTTTACGACTACCCTACTTGACACGATACCATATTACTATGTATAGTATTAGACAGAAGTATAGGCAGCCATTCCGGTTTGCCCAACCAAGGAGAGAGCCTATGTCTGAGATCAAGCCCCACCTGCTGGTCGTCCAGCATCCCAACCCGACGCACAGGGCGTTCCATGTCGTGCGCGAGGTCTACCAAGGTAGCTTCATGCATGGCTTCGGCAAGGAGGACATGCTGTCAAACTTCGAAAAAAATGGTCTGACAGATGTGTCAAAGGAGCTTATCAAGCGCCTTGAAGCGATCCCTGGCCTAGCAAGCGGCAGCATCAAACAATATGAAGTGTCCGTGTGTATCGGCGAGGCGTTCAGCTGGAAGGACGTCGGTCCGCTTGTTGTTGGCGAAATCATCAAAACTATATACCCCGATGTTATCGACGGTACGCTTGAAATCAGCTGCCGGATTGGATGGAGCTACTACGCACAGCCAGGCGGCGGTCGTCTGAACTTCGGGTTTGGTAGTGAAGATGACGGGTTTCGTACGCGCTACCAGGATATCGTCGACCATGAGCCGGTTACGGCAAAACTTGGTGCAGGACGGCCGTCGTTGGATATCGAGCACATGCTCGATGGAAGGGCACTTGAACAAGCCAGGTTGAAAGCCAAGCAGGAATCATCGGCGGAGGAGTCTGAAGCGGCTCCTCAGCCCGAGTAAAACTTACTCTGAAGACGAAACAACCGCGCACCTAAAAGGTGCGCGGTTTTCTTTTACTCCTCTATATCTACTTCTATTTCTATCTTCTCTGCGTCTGCGGGGAAGGTCTTGACCCAGAACGGCTTGACCGTGGCCGTGGCCGACACAATGGCCGGCGCAAACGACTCTACAATAGACTGGAACTGCGTTTTATCCTTGCCCAGCATCGCCTCTTTAAGCGCATTAGGGTCAAACTGCCAGACAAGCGTCGTCTCGCCCGTGACGTATAAGGTTATCTGGTCGTCCTCGGCATCAGCGCCCGGGTCAACCTGCATGGCGGGCATGGCTTCGGCTTTAAAGTCTATAGCCTCGCCGCCGTAGTCGCCCACCAGCTTGGCGGCCAGGGCGCTGGCAAAGTCGCGCACATTGACCGTGCCGCCCGTGGCCGTCGCCGACTGCGAGAGTGTGGCTGTCTTTTTGTCGGAACTGGCGGCCTGGACTATCTCGCCATACACCATTGCGAGCGAGCCCGGTATGGCCACCGAGGTTGCCGGGATGTTTTGTGCCAAGAGGCGCTGGGTACCGTTATCCAGCTCGGCTTTAAGCTTGGCACGGGCGGCCTCCAGGTCGGCCTCGGCTACGGCCGGCTCGTCGCCCACAAAGCCGCCGGTTATGCTCCCCTGCGTCTTGGCCGAGAATTTGTCATAACGGGGGTCGCCCTGGAAGCCCGGCAGCTTAAAGGTGGTAGAGCCCGAGCGGTTGTAGGACTCGCCGGGCGACTCGGCATTGATAGTGGCGGTGACCGAGCCTTCAGCCGGCAGGTCTACCGAGGAGGCTAGGCGGTATATCTTGCCGTCGGCAGCCTGGAGCCGCGTATTGGCTATAAGCCGCTGGCTTGCCGTGTAGGTGCTGGTGATGGTGACCGTGCCGTGCGCGGTGCGCGACACGCGCTTGGTGCCGGTTGCGGGCACGGTGGTGGTGGCCGACTGCGTGGCCGAGACACGCGCAAAGGCCAAGATGCCCACGGGAGCAGTAGTTTGGGCCGTGAGCGTGGTCGAAGCTATGAGTGTCTCTGTGCGGGGCACGGCCACAACACTGGCGCCCGCATACATCATCGAGATGCCTGCGACACCTCCGGCGCACACGGCCACAACCAGCAATGCCCACAGCATGAAGCGGCCCGGCCTGCGCTTGGCGCGTCGCTTGGGCTGTGGGGGCTCCGGCTGGTAGTACTCCGGTATCTCCTGGCGGGATATATGGTGGTGGCCGGCCGGTATGGGGATGTTGCGGATAGACCTATCCCCCGGAGGAATCATGTCGCGCATGCAAGTAGTATACCCCGTAAAAGAGCAAAGCTCTAGACGGGGCTAGCCACTAATTGTTCCTGGCGTGCGATAGTGAGGCACTGGTGTACAGGGCATCCAGCAGCAGGTGCGTGTCCGGAGTGCCGTGGTGCGCCACAAAAGGTGCCAGGTGCCCCGGGCGCATGGCCCTGACCGTGCCCCCTTGAGGAAAGAGGTCGGCAAGCGAGCGGTGGCTGAGCGAGCGCGCAAACCACTCACTTTGAGGCTCGTGGGCCAAGACAAACACGTTGCCGCTGGCCTGCCCACCAAACAGCTCGCGCGCAGCCTGTTTAAACTCGCCGGCAAAGTGCGCGGCGGCGGCCAAGTTAGCCTCGCTGTTGTGGTTAAGCCGCATGGCCGAGCGGGCCTCGTGCTCGCTCTGCCCCGCGTGACTCTTGAGTGTGCGCAAGACCGTGCCCAAGCCCACCGGGGCGGTGGCGTGGCCCACAACCCGTGCGTCCTCGAGCATAAGCAGCTCGGACACCTCGCCGTTGACCGACAAGAGGAGCGCGCGCTCCTCGTGCGGGTAGGCGGCACGCAGGCCGTGCACGGCCGCCGATGCGTGGGCGTGGAGGCTTGTGGGCACGTCGCCAAACAGCGAGCGTATGCGCGGCGCGAGCTCCCCAAAGGCGGGGGTAAAGTCGGGCCGCCCCTGTGCTAGGTTGGGCACGCCCCAGGGCGCTGCCATAAAGATGACCACCTTGCTGACCGGCGGCAAAGCACCCGCGTGATGGCGCAGTCGGGCAGCAACCTCACTGGCGTGCAAAAGCGACTCGCTTGCCGCGTGCTCGACGGCTCGCGCCAAGCTGTGCGCCGAGCGCGTGTCCATCAAGGGTACGGCAATGCGTGCCTCGCCAAAGAGCCTGGGTGCCTCGCCCTCTGCCAGCTTAAGCAGGGCCGAGGCTACCGAGCCGTTCTCGATATCCAAAACAAGCACCGTCTGTGCAGACGATTTTTTGCCGAACATAGCCTTAGTATAAGGCCAAAAGATAAAGCCCCCACGCAGATGCGCAGGGGCTTAAGTCACGAGCCTGAATCGATACTAGCTGGACTTGCGAAAACTGGTCACGTTGTCGGAAACAGGATCGACAACGCGCACGAAGATGCAGTTGAAGAGGAGCTGCTTGGAGCCGAACACCGATGGTGTGAGTGCGAACACCAGGAGCAAGTTCCACTTCTCTTGATACCAGGGCACGGCACCGGGTGTGCACATTGCCCCGTAAACAAAGCAGAGAAGGAGGCATGCGACGGCCGAGAGGACATAGAGCTCTTGGATCTCCTTTTCGTTCTTGTTCAAATACGCTGTATCCAGCGCCACTGCGACCGCTGCCAGCGAGCAGGCAAAGCCCAATACGGCCACGACAAGGATTGCAATCCCCATGATGATCGAAAGTCCGCCCCACAAGTTTTCTTTACTGCTGATGGACCAAGCCCAGCTGGTCAGATCGCCGAAATATGAGCCGAACCAGACGGCGAAGTATGCCGCGGCAAGGCTGCTAACGAGTAGGATAAAGCGCGTGGAAAGAGGGAACATTACCAATCTCCTTGTTGTGTGCCCCATGGCACATCCAATTGAAATTATACCACAGTATAAAAGTATGTCTACTCAAGCACTGCTTTGATGCGGCGGATGCCTTGGGCTACGGCCTCTTCCTTGGCAATCTTAAAGACGCCGGATTTGGACAGCTCGGCGGTGTGCTCTACGTGCGGGCCGCCGCAGAACTCAAGAGAAAAGGCGGAGTCGAGCGGCCCTACAGAGTACACAGAGACGCGGTCGGGGTACTTGGCGCCAAACTCATGCTCGGCGCCCAACTTCTCTGCCTCTTCCTTATCCATCTCGGCGCGGATGACGGGCAGATCTTGCAGAATCTTTTCATTAACAATTCTCTCTACCTCGGCCTTCTGCTCCGGGGTCATCTTGCCTGAGTAGTTAAAGTCGATGCGCAGCCTCTCGCCGGTAATGTTAGAGCCGCGCTGGTGTACCTCGGGGCCCAACACCTGCTGCAGGGCTTTAAGCAGTAGGTGGTGCGCGGTGTGCAGGCGCACGGTCTTCTCGCTCGTGTCGGCCAGGCCGCCCTTAAACTTCTGCTCGCTCCCGGCGCGCGACAGGTCCTGATGGCCCTTGAGCAGTTCCTTAAATCCCTCAATGTCTATCTGCTTGATGCCGCGCTCCCCCGCCTCCTCGAGTATCAGCTCCAACGGAAAGCCAAAGGTTGTCACAAGCTGGAACGCGTCTTGAGCCGAGACGTGGCCTATTTGCAAAAACCGCTCAAGCTCCTTTGCTCCACGGTCGAGTGTAATCCTAAAGCGAGTCTCTTCTTCAGTAAGCTGGTCCTCTATCTCCTTTTGCTTTGACACAAGCTCCGGGTACTGGCTCTTGTATTCCTCTACTATCCCGCCAACCAGTGTTGCAATAGGCGTAAATGCTCCGTGCTCGCGGGCACCCTCGATTTTTTGCAGGGCGCGTATGGCGCGGCGCAGCAGACGGCGCACAAAGTAGCCCTGGTCCTTGTTGTCAGGGCGTACGCCATCAGATATCAAAAACACTGCGGCCTTAACGTGGTCAGCAATAATGCGGAAGGCGCGGACATTGTCCGCATATTTTTTGCCGGTAGACTGCTCGAGCTGCGAAATTATGGAGCGGTGCGCCACGGTAAACACGTCATTAGAGTTCTCGGACACCGCGGCAATGCGCTCCAACCCGCCGCCAAAGTCCACGTTCTGCTTGGGCAAAAGGGAGAAGGTTCCGTCGGCATTTTTTATATATTGCATAAAGACCGAGTTCCCAATCTCGAGGAAGCGGCCGCAGTCGCAGTTGGGGTGGCACTCGGCGCCCCACTTGGGGTCGTGTTCGGTACCAAAGTCATAAAACACCTCGCTATCCGGGCCGCCCGGCTCGCCTGCGGGCATGTTCTCCGGCACTCCGGCGCGTGACCACCAGTTTTTCTTGGCGTCGTAGTAAAAGATACGCCCGCCCTGCATGCCCACCACATATCCGTTTTCCTCCGAGCCGATGTCGACCACTTTGTTGTCTATCCCCTGCTCGCTAAAAAGGCGCTGCCAAATTTCTGCGGCCTCGGTGTCGCGCGGTACGTTATTTTTCTCATCCCCAATGAACGCCGTGACATACAGCCGCTTTGGGTCCAGTCCGATCTCTTTTGTCAAAAATTCAAAAAACCACGGCAGCTGCTCCTGCTTAAAGTAGTCGCCCAGGCTCCAGTTGCCCAGCATCTCAAAAAAAGTCGTGTGACGGTTGTCGCCCACCTCCTCTATGTCGCCGGAGCGGAAGGCTTTCTGCGAGTCTACAAGGCGCTTGCCTGAGGGGTGCGGCTGGCCAAGCAAGTAAGGTACCAGGGGCTGCATGCCCGAGCCGGTAAACAATGTTGTCGGGTCGTTCTCGGGCACCAGAGGAGCCGACGGGATGATGGTGTGGCCCCGCGCCTTAAAAAACTCCAAATATTTGGTGCGTACTTCTGCCAAGGTCATGCCCTATAAAATACAACACTTTTTGGTATACTGCCAACACTATGACAGTTAAAAAAGGATACTGGGGGTTTGATACCAAGGCTATAGACCATGCCGTGCGGCCGCAGGACGACTTTTATCACTACGCCAACGGCAGCTGGCTTAGGTCGGCCACCATCCCGCCCGAGGAGTCGCGCTGGGGCAGCTTTGTCACCTTGCGCGTGGATACCGAGCACCAGTTGCACACACTTGTCGAGACGACCAAAAACCCGCAGATAAAAAACCTGTACGCCTCCGCCATGGACATCAAGACCCGCAACGCGCTGGGTGCCAAGCCCGTTGCCGCACTGCGCCGCGAGCTGGCCCAGGTTGCAACCCGCGCACAGCTGCAGAAGATGCTCATTAAGCTGAGCCGCCTGGGGTTGGCGGGTATGTGGAGCGAGATGATAGAGCAGGATCTTAAGGACACATCCAAATACGCGCTGTTCTTGTGGCAGGGCGGGCTCAACATGCCCGACCGCGACTACTATTTGCTGGACAAACCCGAGCAGGTGCGCGTGCGCGAGGCCTACAAAAAGCACGTGCATAGCATTGCGCGCTTAGGCGGCGCTACGGCTCTCGAGGCCGCCCGCACTGTGGACGTTGTGCTTAAGATAGAGACTCGCTTTGCCAAAGCGTCCATGAGCAAGGAAGACTTGCGCGACCCGCACAAGATTTACCACAAATACACCCTGCCCAAGCTGCAGCGGCTCTCGCCCGGCATACAGTGGAGTAACTTTTTGGCCGGCATAGGCGCGCGCAACCTCAACACCGTGCTTGTGGGCCAGCCGGAGTTCTTTAAGGAAGTTTCTTTGATGCTCGAGGACATCCCGCTTGATGAGTGGAAGGTATGGCTCGACTTTGACCTGCTTAACAGCTCGGCGGGTCTCTTGAGCGAGCGCTTTGTCAGGCAGAGCTTTGCCTTTTACTCGCAAACCTTGGCCGGCACCAAAAAGATGAAGCCGCTATGGCGCCGCGCGCTTGGCGCCACTACCGGAGTGCTAGGCGAGCTTGTGGGCAAGGTATATGTAGCCGAGCACTTCCCTCCTGCATCCAAGCGCGCGATGGACGGGTTGGTGAGCGACCTGTTTTTGGTGTACGAAAAGCGCATTAAGAGCCTTGGCTGGATGAGTGCGCCGACCAAGAAGAAGGCAGTCAAAAAGCTGCGCGCCATGGAGCGCAAAATTGCCTACCCCAAGAGGTGGAAGAGCTACGCCGGCATTGCTGTTAAAAAAGGCGACTACTTTGGCAACATGCTGCGTGCGGCGGAGTTTGAGCATAAGCGCGAGCTGCGCAAGTTAGGCCGACCGATAGACCGCCACGAGTGGCTTATGACCCCGCAGACGGTCAACGCGTACTTTAACCCGCCTATGAACGAGATAGTCTTCCCCGCGGCGATACTGCAGTGGCCGTTCTTTGACGCCAAGGCGGACGCGGCGCTTAACTACGCCGGCATAGGCTCGGTAATAGGCCACGAGATGACGCACGGGTTTGACGACGAGGGCTCCAAGTTTGACCACAAGGGCAACCTTAAAAACTGGTGGAGCAAGAAGGACCGTAAAGACTTTGAGAAGCGCTCCGGCCTGATAGTGCGCCAGGCTAATGCACACGAGGTAGAGCCTGGCGTGCACATGAGCGGCCAGCTTACGCTGGGCGAGAATATTGCCGATCTGGGCGGGCTTGTCATTGCCTGGGACGCATACCAGAACTACCTCGCTAAGCACGGCCGTCACGACATTGCAGGATTATCCCCGGAGCAACGCTTTTTCTTGGCATATGCGCAGATGGAGCGCGAGGTGCGTCGTCCGGAGTCGGCCAAGTTGGCAGCGCTTACAGACCCGCACGCCGAGGCCTCATTCCGCATCAACAACCCTTTGCGCAACTTCTCCCCCTTCCACGATGCCTTTGGCACAAAGAAGGGCGACAAGCTCTACACCGAGCCCCAGAAGCGCGCCGAGATCTGGTAACTAGAGCCAGGCTATGGGTTCTTGGCCTGTCTTTTCTAAATAGTCGTTGGTTTTGCTGAACGGCTTAGAGCCGAAGAAGCCCGAGTGGGCAGAGAATGGAGATGGGTGCGGGGACTCTATAACGCAGTGTTTGGTGCGGTCTATGTGCGAGCCTTTTTGCCGTGCGTAGTTGCCCCAGAGTATAAACACCACGTGCTCCTTTTGGTCCGACACGGCCTTAATAACCGCATCGGTAAACTGCTCCCAGCCCTTGTTTTGGTGGCTACCGGGCGTGCTCGCCCTCACCGTGAGTGTCGCATTGAGCAAAAGCACGCCCTGCCTGGCCCACCGCTCTAAGTCCCCCGTTTTCAGCAAGGTCGGACCTTGCTGAGCGGGCCCTAGGTCAGCTTCAAGCTCTTTAAAAATGTTTTGGAGCGACGGTGGCAGGCGCACATCGGGCGGCACGGCAAACGAGAGGCCGTTGGCCTGCCCTGCCCCGTGGTACGGGTCCTGGCCGAGTATCACCACTTTAACCGTATCAAAGGGCGTCAGCTCAAACGCGCGGAATATAAACTGAGGCGGCGGATACACCGCGCCGGCCTTGTACTCGTCTTTAACAAAATCTGTAAGCTTATGAAAATACTCTTTGCCAAACTCGTCCTGCAAAGCCTCCTTCCAGCCTGGCTCAATCTTTACCTCCATGTCTACTTTAAAAACCCCTCCTCGCGCAGCATTTCTGTTTTGCGAAGCGAGCCGCCGCGGTTGTACTGGCCTATGCGGCCGTCACTGCGGATAACCCGGTGGCACGGCACCCCGGGCTTGTAGTTCTTGGCCATCAGGCTGCCCACCGCGCGTGCGGCACCCGACTTACCGGCCTTTGCCGCCACCTGCTTGTAGGTCATGGTCTTGCCCTTGGGGATCTTGGCCACGACCGCATACACCTTTTGTGCAAAGGGCGTGAGCACCGCCTGCTTTTGTGCGCGCTCCGGTTTAAAAGAGCGAGTTGGTCGGGTTTTCTTCATGGGCAATTTTTTTGCTTGTAACCGGTGCGGGTACGGGTATTTCTGCGGCGTTCGGCACTTTGGTTTTTTTCTTTTGTTCGAGCAAGGCTTTGCCTGCCGCCTCGCGGTAGCGGCAGTAGTCGCACTCGGCGCCCGCCTGCGGTATCTCGTCGCTGTCCAAGCACGCCTTAAGTCTTATAAGGCAGTCCTCTACCCAGTCGGTCGAGCCGGTGTAGGGCACCAAGGTCAGCTCAAAGTCGAGCCGCCCGTCAAACGCCTCGCGGTCCTTTGTGGCATTGGCGTACATCCAGTAGCCGGTGTCGGAGACCTTAAAGCCGTTTTGGCGCAGGAGCCACTGGTATACCTCGAGCTGGCGCTTGTAGCCGCGGTGCCAATCCTCGTCCAACGACTCGATCTTGCCGTCTTTGCTGGTGGCCTTGTAGTCAATAACTATTAGCTCGCCTTGCGGGTTGACCCAAATATCGTCAACGCCGCCGCGCACCTTGAGCCCCGTTGCCTTGTGCACGCACTGCACGCCGCGCTTAAGGGCGTCGCGCCACGCGTCCATGTTGGCGTGCGCCAAGGGTACGGCGTCCAGCCCGTAAGCCTCTGCTAAAGGGTGTTTGGTACCCGCGGCGCGGTGCGCATCGAGCTCCTTCTTAAGCAAAGCATCTACGGCTGAGTTTAAGTTGAAGGGGAAGCCCGGTGGCCGCGCCACACCCAGCTTGTTGTCTATATAAAAACAGCGCTGACACTCCTGAAAGAGGTCAATTTTGGAGCGCGACAGCGTCCAGCCACTGCCGCCGTAGCTGTAGTTGGGGTTGCGGTTGGGTTTATAAAAACTGCTCACCGGCCCATTCTACCGCGTAAAGCACTCACGTGCCACGCGACAAGCCCCGTAGAGCGTTGGTGCGCCACGCGGCGGGTCTCAAAACGAGTTGAGGGCCTACTCAGCCTTATTGCCAAAGCGGCGGCGCAGGCGGTTCTCTACCTTGGAGAGTACCGAGAATATGAGCAGTCCCAATACTGTGGCCGCAAGCGCCACCGCAAAGTAGCCAAACCCGGCCGTCATGCCCACAGCCGCCACCAGCCATATACCCGAGGCGGTGGTAATCTCGGCGGCGTGCTCGGTGCGCAGGGCAAGCCCTGAGCCTATAAAGCCGATACCGATGACAATAGAGGCTGCAATAGCCAATGGGTTAACAGCCGCAAAGTTAGTCAGCTGGTAGCTGGCAACAAGCCCCGCTACGGTAAAGAGAGCCGAGCCGAGCGAGACAAGCGCGTACGTGCGCATGCCGGCGTGCTTGCCCGCAAGCGAGCGCTCGAGCCCCATGCACGCGCCTAAGACCGCCGCGACAACAAGGCGGGTGATGACCTCCATTTCTATAGACGACAGGTTGTATCCAAACATAGGGTAATAGTAGCGCGGTATTTAAAGGGCCCGGAACGTTGCCCACAGAGGCCCGCCGTCGGCGTCTGCCAGAGGCTTGTCCTTAGACAGGCTAAAGGCGCGGTCTCCGTTGTCCACCGACAGTCCGACAAAGTAGCTCTGTCCCCGCTCGGTGTCGCGCAAAAGCCCCACCCTGCCCTGCTTGTCTGCAGCAGAAAAGAGCCGGGCGCCCAGGGCGTTGCCCGGCTTACCCTCGCGAGATACGTATACGACAACCCAAACCGGCCGGGCGATATTGAGGTGCGCAATAGCAACACTCGGGCCCGCGGGCTGGTCGTCAACCATAAGCGGCGCCTCTGTAGGTGTAGTGTTTGAGGCAGCCGGCGTGGAGGATGCGGCGTCGGCTGTATGCACGGTGGAGGTCGCGGCGCCGGAGGTCTCGCCCACGCCGCCCAGTGACGACCACGCGGTTGTTATAAGCACCCCCATAATCATCCCGCTCACGAGCAGGCCGGCGTATACGGGCGCCTGGGTGGTGGGAATCTTCTTTCCGCTGGGAAAGTTGAGGCCGGTCTGCTCGTCAACTTCTTGCATACGCCCCTATTCTACCTTGGTCTCTCCGCTGCACAAGGTGCCCGCTTCCTCCAATACGGCGGTGGCTTTATGGCCCGTGACCCCGGCCTCCGGCAGCGCGCGGGTGTTGCTTATGAGCTCGCTGCACAGCACGATGCGCTTCTCCAAAAGCAGCATCTTCTCGCGGCGGCTCAGTGTTGTAAGCGCGGTTATAGGGTAAAGTCCGGCCGCGTCTATGCGGTCGTGCAGGGTATGTCCGTTTGGCTGCTCCCAGCTTAAAAGCTCCAACCCCGCGCACGAGGCATAGTTGCTGGCGTGCGATGTAAATTTGGTGTTGGTGACAAGCAGGCCGCGCACCAGGGCCTTGTCGCCTTTGGCTTTGCCCGCCGCGCGGATGTCGTCCATGCGCGCCTTAACGTACAGGGCGGTCTTGAGGTCGGTCTTAAAGCCCGGGCTGTTGTGGAACTTGGCCTCAACGTAGAGGTGCTCGGTACCCTTTGTGGCAACGACATCCACCTCGTGCTCGACGCAAGCCCCGCGGATAATGCGGTCGGTTGTGGCATCCCAGCCCTCGGCCCGCAAAAGCGCCGCAACATACGACTCAAACGGAAACCCGGACGGGCCAAAGTCCCATACCGCGCGCTTGAGTGAGTAGCGTGCCGCAATGCCTCGCCGCTGCTCGCGCAGGCGGGCAAACGCGCGCCGGTAAATTTCCTGCGTTGTTATGCCGTCAAACAGCTCTTCGCCCACCAGCTCCGAGATCTCGCGGGCCGAGGTGCGGTCTGCGCCCGCGCGCGCCAAAGAGCCCAAGAGCTTGTGATTGTCGAAGGCCTCGCGCGTGCCGTCGGCCTTGGTGATAAGCAGGGCCATTGAGCTTAGTATACGCTCACTTTTTCAATTACTCCCCCGCCAAGGCACCGGTCCTGTCGATAAACGACAAGCGACTGACCTAGCGGGGCATAATGCGGCTCGTTTAGCACGACGGTATTTGTCTGCGCATCAAGCGTGGCCGGTATGAGCTCTTGCCGGTACCTGTAGCGCGCTAGCACCGGACCGCTTTCTATGGTGCCTATCCAATTGGCGTCACTCAGTACAATTATTGTTGCCTTGGCGCCTGCCGGAAACCTACTCTCTGAGACGGTGATGGTGTTTGCCTCCAGGTCTTTGGCAATAACATAGTGAGGCACAGCATCAGGCACCTGATGCGAAAGCATAAACCCGTGGCGCTGGCCCATGGTGTAGAGTACGGCGCCCTCGTGCGTGCCCACAGCCTCCCCCTCCTCATTTACAACCGTGCCCGGCGCGGGGTGCAGCTCCTTTTTGAGCATGTCGCCTACCGATATAAGGCCCAAGAAGCAGAGGCCTTGGCTGTCTTTGCGATCTGCATTCGGCAGGCCGAATTTTTCTGCCAGTTTGCGGACCTCGGGCTTTTGCAGATGACCTATGGGGAACAGGCAGTGCGCCAACACATTTCCCGGGACCGCCCACAAAAAGTACGACTGGTCTTTATTCGCATCGGCGCCCGTGTAAAGTTCGGCAGAAACCAAGTCTCGTCTCGCGCACATAATTTCCTGCTGTAAATTTGCTACTCTCGGCCCGTCGGCCTGCGAGATGCTCGTCTCAACTTGTTTCTGCCGAACTCTCGCGTAATGGCCGGTGGCAACATAGTCTGCGCCCTGGGCCATTGCCCACTCATAAAACAGGCCAAACTTTATCTCGCGGTTGCAAAGCGTGTCGGGGTTGGGTGTCCTCCCCTTTTCAAACTCCGCAATAGACTCTTTAAACACCCGCTTCTGATATTCCTTAGATAAATCAATCTCTACAAAAGGGATTTTTAAATGCGCAGCAGCGCGCATGGCGTCCAGGCGGTCTACTCCGGCCGTACACGGGTACCCCTCTACTGTAATGGTGATAAACGCACCTACGACATCGTAGCCGTCTTTGAGCAGTAAAGCAGCCGAGGTAGCAGAGTCCACCCCGCCCGAGAGCCCTACAAATACTTTTGTGCTAGCGCGACCAGCCATGCACCTGTTATAGCCTGTTTAGAAGTACGGGTCGAGGTATTTCTTCTTGTTGGCCAAGTGCGCCTCGTAGGTTGTGGTGAAGTGGAAGTTCCCGTCCAGGTCCGAGAGGAAGAATATGTACTTGCTCTTGATCGGGTTGAGAGCGGCAGTTATCGAGTCGAGCCCCGGGTTGTTAATGGGCCCGGGCGGCAGGCCCTTGTACTTGTAGGTGTTATACGGCGAGTCTATCTTGAGGTCGGTCAGCGTCACCTCAAAGGTGTTCTTGTTGATGATGTAGGGAAAGACCGCATCAACCTGTAGCGGCATGCCGATGTCTATGCGGTGCCACAAAACGCCCGCGATCTTCTGCCTGTCGAATGTCTTGTTGGCCTCCTTCTCCAGTATCGAGGCCATGGTAAGAATTTCCAGCTCGGTGTGGCCCGAGACCTCTATCTGCTTGGCCAGCTTGGTCATCTTGGTATGGAACGTGTTGTTAAAGACAGACAGCACGGCCTCGGTGTTGTCCGACGGCATAAAGAAGTACGTGTCCGGAAACAGGTAGCCCTCCTTGCCCTCCGTTGCCTGGAGGAACGCCTTGCGGTCAAAGTCGGGGATCTTCTCAAACAATATGCGGGCGATGTCCTTGGTGGTGGAGCCCTCGGGGATCATGACGCGCACCGGCGTGGTCTCAAAGTCGCCCGAGACAACGCGCGCCGCCACCTGTAGGAGGTTCTCGCGGCGGCCAAAGTAGTACACGCCAGCCGGCATGGCGCGGTCGTCGCCCAAAAGTCTTGCCGCCTGCCTAAAGGTCCAGGCGTTGCGCACTATGCCGCGCGCCTCGAGTATCTCGCCCACCTCCTTAACCGACGCGCCCTTGGGCACCGAGACGTACGAGCCCGACGGAAAGTACGAGACGGGTGCAAGTGTCACCATGTAAAGCCCCCAAGCGGCAAAAAAAATGATGCCCACGGTGACGACTGCATGCTCGACTATGCGCAGGCCGCGGTACCAGCTCCAGCCCCGTATGCCCCAATGCGTAAACGTCGGAAAGTGCAGGTGGAGCAATTCTGTGTGATGAGGTTTGAGCATACTGAGTGATTATATAGGTAAATTGACAGGCGCCTCGGAGCGGCGGCTCGGCACGCGGTCCAGCGCCGGTGTCTGCACCACGGACGACGGGAAGTGCCATATGGTCGCAAGCTCCTCGGTGGTAAGCAGCGTGGGCACCTGGTCGTACGGCACATAAAAGTAGGCGCGGTGCTTGTAGCGGAAGAACAGGTTGCGCCGCACGCGGTTCTCGCGGATGCTATTCCAGTCCTGCCACGGGTAGTCAAAGTCGCTGCTGCCGCGTGTGGGCATAATCGCGTTGTAGTTTGGCTGGTTGTACGCGTCAAAAAACTTGACCACACTGCCTATGTTGATGCCGCTAAAGTTCTCATTGCGTGCCATGTATATAACGCGGATGCCGCACTCAAAATACAGCTTGGTGAGCGAGCGCTCTATGGCCTCTACCTGCAGCTTCTCGCCCCCGGAGAGCAGTGTAGAGCCGCGCGAGCCTACCTTCTTCTTCTCGGCGTCATCGGCCACCATCTCTTGCGCGCGCTCTATGGCCTGCTTGGTTATCCCGTTCAGTTTTTCCTTGGCCTTGTCCTTCCACGGGTTGCCGCTTGTGCCAAACCCATACCACCAGTTGGTGCCCTTTTTGTCGTTGCTTTTGGGCGCCCTCATTATTATCTGCATCCAGATATGCTCGCCCTGCCCTATCTGGCCCAAAAACTCTACCAGGTTGGAGATTGGGTCCACCTGGGACTCCGGCTTGTCGGGGCTCTTGTCGAGCCCGTAGTCAATGTAGGTTTTAATGGGCAATGCGTCGGCATCGCCTGTCTTCTTGTACTCGGCGCCCCACAACCCATAGTCGTCGGTATTAAAGTTGATGGGCGCCACGTAGTCCTGCACCTCGGTAATACGCGCCTCGGGGAACTGTCCGTACATCTTGGCCTCGAGTATGTTCTTCCAGGCTTTGCGGCAATGGAGGTAGAACTTGACCTGGCCCTCGTTAGAGGCAATCTCGAGCGTAAAGACCGCGCGGAACTGCCCCTTCCATACGCGGGCAATAAACGTGCTCTCTCCGCCGGAGTTCCACATCGCGGTCAAGAACAGCTCCATAGACAGAGGCGACTTCTCGACCTCGGGCGGCAGCTGGATCTCCAGAAGCACGTACTCCTGCTTAAACCAGAACATATAGTAGATGTAGTGCACCCACGTTATCCAAAAAAAGACCGCCAAGCCTATGGGGAGCCATATGGGCGAGAGCGCGATGACCATAGCCAGGGTGCCTGAGATAGCGCTGGGGTCTATGCCGGCGACTATAAGTATAAATATTACAAACACTGCCGGTATAACCGCCAGGGTCTCAAAGGCCCATCCGCCTATTATCTTTTCGGATACGTGATGGGCGCCATCATGCGTCCAGAGCAAAAAAATCCTTTTGTACCAGGGCTGCTTATCAAAAGGTACGCCGCCCCCTCCGTGTGCCATGCTACTATTATACTGCAATATTTATGCAGCCGAACGAATTGCATAACTTTGATACTTTGGAGCGCAACGTGGACGCGTTTAACGCGGCCGTGGGCGCGGGCTTTTGGGACGTAGTATTTGCCAGCCCTATGCTCTACCTGGGGTATATCTTTGCGTTTCTCGCCGCTATAGGGTTTGTTAAGTTTTTTATGGGGGTTGCCGCCGGCCTGCCCAAGGTATTTACCATAGACGCGCACGACGAGCATCAGGAGCACCACCGGGTGCGCGCCACGCAGGGCTTTTTTATCCTGGTGTACCTCTTTATTATCTGGGAGATACTGCGCTGGTTCTTAGGCGGCCTGCTGGGGCTGTTTGGGCAGTAGAAAAGCCTCTTTAAAAAATCCAGGTGGGGGCGGCCAAATGCCGGGGGCATTTGGGGCTAAGGATTTTTTAAAGAGGCTTTTCGGATGCTACTTCACCAGCGTAAAGGTGGAGTCTTTGCCGCGCTTGAAATACTTCTGGTTCTGGAGGTTGACCACTATCGTGCCCGGCTTAACGTGGCGCTCTTTGAGCACCGAGGCGATAATCTGGTCCTTGGTCATGGGGCCGCTCTTGCGCAGGGCCTCGCGGATAACGTCTCGCACGACGCCCTGCGTGTAGCCCCACTCCTTAAGCGCGTACATGCCGCGGCCCACCAGGACAAAGCGGTCGTCCTTGATAAGCTCGTTGTGGGTCGTGGCCACGTGCGCCGCGCGGTTAAACATTTTTTCTATCAAATTGGACACCTCGCGGAAGTGCAAAGGCGAGCCGTGCTTTTTTACCGCCAAGTAGGCGTAGTCGCGCACGCCTTTTGTCTTAACATTGGGAGAGCTGGCCGGGCCCCACTCGCCCAGCGGGTTCTTGCCGATGCCCTTAGAGATTGCGAGCCAGCGGCGCAGGACCTCCTCGTTGCGGTGCTTGTCGTTTATGGTCTGGAGCTCCTTGAGGAAGCGGTCTATCATCTCACCCTCGGGGATAAGGTCCTCGTCGGACAGCCCCGAGTACAGCGACTTGAGCGCGCCCTCTACCTTGCCGGCCAGCTCAGGGTCTACGTACCAGCAGCGGTTGACCTCGTCGTCCTCCTTGCGGAACTTAAACGGGTCGCCCAAAACAAGCAGGAAGTAGATATGGTTTTGCATGGACTTGTCCTTGGTCATAAAAGCCAAGAGGTCGTCTTCGCAGACAATGCCGCCCAAGCCGTCAATGATGCGGCCCAGCTCCTCAAACGCGTCCTGCGCTGCGGCAAAGCCCGGAGACTTCTTAAGGCTTGCCAGCGCATGGTTCTCTATCTGGCGGACGCGCTCGCGGGTAATGCCGTAGCGCTTGCCTATAGCCTCGAGCGTAACGCGCTCAGGGGATGCACCCAGGCCAAAGCGGGCCTCCAAGACCGTACGGGAGCGCTCAGGCAGCGCCGTGAGGAGCTTTTTTACTATCGCTTTGGGCTTAAAGCCCGTTTTGTCCGCCGAAGATGTTTGGGTGGGTGCCATGTAAATAAGTGTTTGTGTGGTCTAATATATCACAGCCTACTAAATAGGTCAAACGGGGTCAAGACACCACGAGGGTGACTATTTTACCCGGAATGTAGAGGGTTTTTTGCTCTACTTTGCCCTCGAGCCACTTGCCCACCTGGGCCCTAGCTAATGCCAAAACCTCCGATTCTGAGGCGCTCACATCAACCGTTATAGTGCCCCGGACCTTGCCGTTAACCTGCACGGCAATAGTCACGCTCGAAGCCACGAGTTTCTGCTTGTCGGCCACGGGCCATGCGGCAATATGCACCGAATCCTCATGGCCGCCTGCCTGCCAAAGCTCCTCGGTCACATGCGGGGCGAAGGGTGCGAGCAGCTTCAAAAGTATCTCCCACTGAGCGCGACCTATGGCTTTCGCGGCCTCTGCGGCGTTGAGAAATATCATCATCTGGCTTACCGCCGTGTTGAACTTGAACGACTCGATATCCTCGCCCACCTTGGCGATGGTCTTATGGAGCTCGCTGTCCAAAGACTCAACGGGAGCGTCCTGCACGAGACTCTCGAGCTTCCAGATGCGCTCAACAAAGCGGCGCGATCCCACCAGGTTCTTTGCGCTCCAGGCGATAGTGTTCTCAAACGGGCCCATAAACATCTCGTAAACTCTAAAGGCGTCCGCACCTTGCTCTTTCACGACGTCGTCGGGGTTTATAACATTGCCGTAGCGCTTGCTCATCTTGCGGCCGTCCTCGGCGAGGATAAAGCCCAGGAATTCAAGCCTAGAGAACGGCTCGATGGTCGAGACCTGTCCTATATCATACAAAAACTTGTGCCAGAAGCGCGCATATATAAGGTGGCGCACCGCATGGTCGCCGCCCACGTACACATCGACCGGCGCCCAATACTTCTCCACCTTAGGGTCGACAAGTGCCCCGGTGTTGTGCGGGTCCATAAAACGCAGGTAATACCACGAGCTGCCGGCCCACTGCGGCATGGTGTTTGTCTCGCGCTTGGCCGGCCCGCCGCAGGTAGGGCAGGTTGTGTTGACCCACTCTGCAATGGTGGCTAGTGGCGACTCGCCGGTGCCGGAGGGCTCGTAGCTCTCTACCTCGGGCAAGAGCACCGGTAGCTGGTCCTCCGGCACAGCAACCGCACCATGCTCCGGGCAATGGATGATAGGGATAGGCTCGCCCCAGTAGCGCTGACGGCTAAACACCCAGTCGCGCAGCTTGTAGTTGGTTACAAGAGTGCCCCCGACAGCCTTTGTGATATTTTTCTTTGCTTCCTGCGAGTCCTGGCCGCTAAATTCTCCAGAGTTTACAAGTACCCCAGGACCAAAGTAGATGCTGCGCCCTTCGAGCTGAGCCTTCCATTCCTCAATCTCAGCATGAGTCATATGCGCGTAATCGAGCTCGTCGGCTTTAAGCCATATAATGTCGTGGTTATCGCGCTCCTCTGCGCTTATCTCGTCCCGCTCGTCGCCCATAAGCTCAAATATGGCGGCTTTCGTGTAGGAGACGCGATTATGGTCCTTATGAGCGGCAAAATACTCGGCGCGCACGGTATCCGGCAACACGCGCAAGAGCTTGAGGTTTGTGTAGCCTGTCTCTTCTTTGACCTCGCGGCGGGCGGCCTCCTCGATAGTCTCGCCTTCCTCTACCCCGCCCATGGGGAAGGTCGTCCAGTCAAATTTTTTCCACTTCAGCGCCAAGTACGAACCGGTCTTTGGGTCGCGCACGATGGCGTGCACATTCTTGCGCTCTACCACCGGCTTGCCCGGCATCGGCGGATTGCGGAGGTCAACGATATTAGCCACTACCACCTCTTTTGCAGGAATACCAAACTTTTGAGCAAAAACATAGTCGCGCTCATCGTGCGCGGGGACCGCCATAATGGCACCCGTGCCGTACCCCCATAGCACGTAGTCGGCTACGTACAGGGGTATTTCCTCTTTGGTAGCAGGGTTGATTGCCTTAATGCCCTTAAGCTCGACACCGGTCTTTTCGCGACCCTCGGCCGAGCGCTCTATCTCTGTCTTTTTAACAGCCTCATCTATATATGAGACAACTTCTGCCCAATTCTGTACCTGCCCTTTAAGCTGCAGCACCAACGGGTGCTCTGGAGCCAGCACCATGTAGGTCGCGCCAAAGAGCGTGTCCGCGCGCGTGGTAAACACTTTTATCTTTTCTGTGGATTCTTTGAGAGAAAATTCGATTTCACTGCCCTCCGAGCGGCCTATCCAGTTGCGCTGAGCCTCCTTTATATGCTCGGGCCACTGCAGAGAGTCCAAATCGGCCAGCATGCGATCTGCGTACGCGGTAATTTTTAGCACCCACTGCGGTAGCGCCTTTTTCTCCACCACGCTGCCGCAGCGCTCGCACACATTGCCGTCCAGGTCCTCATTGGCGAGCCCCGTCATGCACGACGGGCACCAGTTAATGGGCTCGTTTGACTGGTACGCCAGGCCTCTCTTAAAGAGCTGGAGGAATATCCATTGCGTCCATTTGTAGTACTCGGGGTCGGTGGTGTTAATCTCGCGGCTCCAGTCGTAATCAAACCCTATGTGCGCAAGCTGTTCCTTGAACGTCGCGATGTTCTTCTCGACGGCTGCGCGCGGATGCACCTTGTTTTTTATCGCATAGTTCTCGGCCGGCAGGCCAAACGCGTCCCAGCCCATAGGGTGGAGCACGTTGTGGCCGCGCATGCGCATGTGACGCGAGTAGATGTCGGTCGCAATATAGCCCTTGGGGTGTCCCACATGCAGGCCCTCGCCCGAGGGATACGGGAACATGTCCAGTACAAAGGTCTTGGGCTTTGCGGGGTCGCCGGCGGTTTTGTACAGGCCGCTTTGGGCCCAGGTATCCTGCCACTTTTTCTCAATTGCCTTGTGGTCGTACTTCCCTTTCATTGCCATTCAAAATACCACACTTTCTCAATAAGAAAACCGCCGGCGTGGTGCCGGCGGTTTTCTACTTTAGTACATGACGGGTTTTGGGTTGGTCGCTGGATAGCGCTCCGGGTCTATAGTGCGCGTGTAGCAGGTCTCTCCCGCGCCGTGGGCCCAGTCGCCCTCTATGGTGCCGTACGCGCGGACGGGCATCGCCTCAGCTCCGCTCCAGTCTGCCGTGCCTTCTGTCTCAAACACAGCGCACAGCGTAAAGCTCAGACCCTGGCCCGGGCGGTACACGTACATCTCGCCGCTCTGCGGGTCGCGCGGGTTGGTGTAGCCGGCAATAGGGTCATCGAGGTCTGCCAAAGCGACGGGGAGGCGCTCCTTTTGCTGCCAGTAGTTAACAACCTGCCACTGTATGGTCTGCAGGTCGGAAATGCGCTGGTTGTCCAAGCGCGTCTTGCGGGCCTCTGCCGGCGTGCCGACGATAAAGAACCCGGCCAGTATGGATACAACGACAAGTGCGCCCACTGCCCAGTTAATGTAGCGCGCGTACCGGGCGTTTTTAGTCCAGTAGCCGCGCAGGTCCGCCATAAAGTGGAGGAAGCCCGCTCCCGCCACCAGCAGCACTACCAGCACCTTAAGCAGGAATGCCGCCGTAAGCGCCTCGCCGCTCAGGAACGCGGTCAAAAGGACAATAAGGTCTATGGCAATGGTAAGCCCCGCGATAAACAGGGTGAGGAACAGCGCCCATCGGCGCACCCACACCTCGTTGCGCGTGGTGTCGCGCGCAATGTCGCGGCGTATGACGCGCATGAGTATAAGGAACAGCGGCGCAAACACGATAAGCGACGCCATCTCGTAGGCGATGCTTGCGTACGGGTCTGTGTAGTAGCCAAGCGCAGTGTCCGGCATGGCGTGGTTAATGTAGCTAAAGAGGAGGCTCAGGAATGCGACAATGCTCGCGTACAGCGACACCATCGCCCCCATCCACAAGAAAAAGTCCTTCGGCGTTGCTTTTGTCTGTTCCATATCTAAATACAGGGTTACTTATTGGTACGCTTACATAGTACCACCAAAGGGTGTGTACAGCGTATTTGACGTATTAACATAATAGTGATTTAGTGTGCTCAGCATCCTTAGCAATGGAGATTGCACATGTTCGACTATAAAAGCGGCTCCCGCCCCGAGGATAAGGACTTTTTTGATCTCGTTGTGGACTGGATGGACAAAAACCCGGTCCGGTGGTGGATAACCACAAGCTGGACGGGAGCGGTCGTCACACTCGCAATCTTGGGCGTTCTGTCCCATTTTCAGAAGTAGCAAAGCTAAAGGCCCGCCACCCGGCGGGCCTATCTCATTAGCTATCCACATTTGTAATTGTGCGCCATGAATGTAATATTAGACTCCAGAGTTCGCGTACTTTAAGAAACAGCGCGGACCCCTCCCCTAAAACTCCACGGAGAGCAGCATGAACGAGCGATCGTTTGATGAGGCTCTTCTTGAAGAGCCTACGTTTGAGGACTTTGTAGACGAGTCTGAGCCAGGAGGTTGTAAATACGAGGACTTTCTCTGGGCGCAGTACGATTGGGACAAGTTCTGTCCCAAAGAGTACGGCTACCAGGTTGTCCGCCTTATGGGCGACCCGAACAACAACCGGCGCAAGTCTCCCCACAGCGGCAAGTACTTTACTATTGTAGGACGCCGCCAGTTCTCGTTCTTACAACGGGAGTACCCGCGGTGGTATCCGCTTGTCGAGTATTATCGTGACGAGCACGGCGAGAAGACGGACACTGTAAAGAGGATCGTCGCTCACAATACGGAAGGCCCCCGCGCGTCGCGCAAAGTGATCTATCTGCACCGCGTCATTGCCGGTGTCGAAGGGCTTGCGGTCGGAGACCACATCAACGGCTATTCTCTCGATAACCGCGACTTCAATCTCCGCCCATTGACGGTTGAGGCCAACAACCACAACCTGCAAAGGGCGCGGTTGGCGTTCCCCGAGCTTTTGCCCGGTGTCGAGTGGCGAAGCAAAGACAAGACTTATGTAGGAGGAGTCTTGTCTGTTGCCGGAATGAGGATCCGCTCCGATACCATCTGGCCACTCAATGAGCAGAGACAGGCCTGGAAATGGACGGCCCGCAAGAAAGTAGAGCTGTTTGGGCTTAAGAAAACTGCCAACGGCCCAAACACCGTACCGCTGCCCAAGTTTCCACCACGACTCCGGAAGATATTCCCTGTTGCGTCCGTCATGAACGCCGCAGACGATATCCCCTTTTAAGACCGCGCCCAAGGGCGCGGTCTCTTCATGTCCAAAAAGTAAAGAGACCTGGGAGCTTTCGCTCGCAGGCCTCAGGGAGACTCCTCTTTTATTCTGACAGACTCAATTTCTGCAGGATGGAACAGTACCGGCAGTTGAACCTTGTCCTTCTTTGGCGGCTCCGGCGGCTTTGGCTTGCCGGAGGTCTGATGCGGTAAACCACCATGCCCGTTGTAGAACAGGTGCGGCATGGGTTTCGTGCGGGGCTGGGTCTTGAGAGCCCCTTCCTCGCCGTAAAAGCCGGACGACAGGTTGAGCGTACAGTATTCTTCAAGGATGCAGCGCCCGCATGACAGCTCGTAGTACCTCACATCCTTAGGATTGGACCAATCGGGCTGATGCATCCTCAACACTACCTTTTCTCTTGCCCGTGGCTTGTAGTCGAGCGTATGGCGCTCTTCCTTGCTATGGTCCTTGCGCTTGGAGCGCCCTAACGTCCGGTTGCCCGGTGCTTTGGCGCACATAGCCTTGGAGTGCCACCAGAAACCGTCTGCAAGCACATTGGTCGGAACATTGTTTTCAATGCAAAACTCCTCCGCCGCCTTGCTCCCAATCCTGGTAACATCTTCAAACCGCACTTGGCCGTTCCCCTCAAGAACAAGACCACCCGTAACAACGAATGTGCGGCACGCGTGGAAGTCGAATGCTACCTCGGTCTTCGACGCATGGGCCATCATCTTCTGTGCCCGCATAAAGTAAGCGAACAAGTTTGCTATCTTGGGGCGGATTCCTACGATACCCCGCATTTGCTCGGGATGCCGGTGTTTTTTTGGGATTGACTCGATATTGACCATCCGATGATGCAACTTAACCGAGTTGGTCCCGGTCGGGTCATCAGGGTCGTCAATACCCTCAACAATCTTGCGCGGGTCGCCTCCCCAATCCTCCTGCAGGCGACGAAACGCATCGAGTACAAGGCGCGGCATCTCAAAGAGCCGATACCTGATAAACGGTTTGACCCGCTCAAATACATACTCCACCGTCGTGTCCGACCGGCTCATAAAGTCCGGGTCGATAAGCTCCGGCGAAGCAAGGCAGATTTTCATCGCCTGGCCGTAAATGTAGTCGCTTTTTACTTGGCCCCGCATGAACATATTGGCAAAAAAGATTGCCCGAGAAAGGACAAGGAGGTCCTTTTTCAGCTCTGGCGGGGTTGCGTTCTGCGGCAACCACATGATGTTGAAGGGAAACTCGTTAGCGAGCACCGCTTTGACCAAGAGACGCGCTGTCTGGTCAAACCGGGTCTTGTCGACCCTGACAGTGACTTGTCGCCCCATCTTCTTCTCCTGGGTTTGTACTAAAGCTAGTACTGTTTATACCCTATAGGGACTATCCGTGCAAAAACTCTATGGTGTCGCCTTCTTGGACTATGTATTCCTTGCCCTCGGTGCGTATCCAGCCTTTCTCGCGCGCGGCTGCGCGGCTGCCGGCCTCTATAAGCTTTGCCCAGTTTATGACCTCGGCGCGGATAAACTTGTCCCTAAAGTCGCTATGTATCGCGGCGCCTGCCTCAGGGGCCGTAGACCCAAGCTTTATGGTCCATGCACGAGTCTCCTCCTTGCCGGTGGTAAAGAAGCTCATGAGCCCCAACAGCTCGTAGCCAGCGCGTATAAGCTCGCCTACCCCGTCCTCAAATATGCCGTACTCGCGCCTAAACTCGTGCTTATCGTCGCCCCCAAGGTCCTTCAAGTCGTTCTCGACGTTGGCGTCTACAATGACGTACTTGGCATTGCGGGCGGCAAAGTAGTCCATAAGCTGCTTCCAGCGGGGATCGTCCTGCATCTCGTCCAGGTTATGTCCGCCGGCCTCTTTGTTAAGCACAAACAGCACGGGCTTGTCTGCCAAGAGGCGCGTCTTGTCCTTGTTCTCAATATCGGCCAGCGCCAGCTCGGTGTTTATAAGCTCGATGTCGGCCAGAGGGTTAATAGCCTCCTGGGTCGAGACAACGTTGGGGTTGTCAAAGATGCGCACCACGTGGGCAATGGCGTCTACCTCGCGTATATGCTGCAAAAACTGGTTGCCCAGACCCTCGCCCTCAGACGCTCCGCGCACCAGGCCCGCGATGTCCACAAACTCCACGGCCGCGGGCACGGTCTTTTTAGTTTGAGAAAATGCGGCAAGCTTGTCCAGGCGCTCGTCGGGCACGGCCACCACGCCAACAGACGGGTCTATAGTGGCAAACGGGTAGTTGGCTATGAGCACGCTCTTTTTAGTAAGCGCATTAAAAAGCGTCGACTTGCCGACGTTTGGGAGACCCACTATGCCTATTGATAGCGCCATAAGACTAGAATATACAACATTTCCGTGATATTGTCTGCTTAGGTGCACCACCGCACGTGTGGCAACGATGGAGGTTTCCATGGACGTCGACTTAGGAGACAGTGCCAGTGCAATGAATCCGCCCTCGCCTGTTTACAGATCACCATTCGCGGCTTTGTACAAAAGGCGTGTTGAGTCCGTAGACAGGGGCGGATATCCTCCAGCATGGGAGGACGAGTTCCGCGACACCAGGTACTTTCTGCGCCAACGAAGATTAGCCAGATTAAAAAGGTACTGGTTGCTTGCGTGTACAGTCGCCGCGCTAATCCTCCTTATGTACCTGCGTGGATAGCAGTTTGAAAAACCGCCGGCACCCGCCGGCGGTTTTTTATTCCCCGTTTTTGCCGAGCCAGGCGGCTTGGCGACGCCACTCGTTCTTCTTCCACTCCGGGGCTTGGTCAGTGGGGCCGAACTTGGAGACCTTTACCTTAAAGCCGGCAAACCATAATATCCCCCGCTTAATCTCGTTGGTGTAGTCGCCGAATATAAGCATTATTGCGTACGGGTGCGTGCCGGACAGCACCATCACGCGCGAGGTCTTGCCCTTAAGCCGCTTGTACCAGCCGGTGGCCGGCGCGCCTTGCTTAGTCTTGCGCATATTAAACGCAAAGCCAGGCAGCCACACGCGGTCAAACATGCCCTTTAAGAGCGCCGGCATGGTGCACCACCAGTTGGGGTAGATAACAAGGAGGTGGTCGCACCACTTTACGTTGTCCTGGAACTTTATAAGGTCGGGCTCCAGAGGCTGTATCTCCTTGTAGCCCTTGTGGAGTATCGGGTCAAAGCGCATCTCGCCCAAGTTCATCCGGCGCACCTCGTGACCTGCCTCTTTTGCCGCCGTCTCGTACAAAAGCGCCAGCTCGCCGGAGAGCGTATGGGTGGTGTCCGGGTGTCCCAGGAGGATGAATATTTTTTTGTGGCTATGGTCTTTAAAAAATGACATATTACTCGTCGCTCATCTTAACGACCGGGCCGCGCTTGGACGACTCTATGTCCTCCGGTCGCTTGGGCATTACGTGCAACGCAGCCGGGCCGCTTTCCTCGAGGTTGGACATCTTAACCGGCGGCTTGGACGACTCCGGCACAATCTCGACTTTTGCAACAGGGGCGGGCGCCGCAACCGAGGCTGCAGCAGGCGGCACCGGCTTGGGTGCAGGTACCCTTGATTGGGGCACTGGCACCTCGACCTTGCTCGGTGCAGGCAAGTCAAGCTCGGCTATCATGGGGAGTGTGCTGTGGTTGGGGTGTATCTCTATGGGCTTTTGCGCGATTGTCGCGGGTGCGGGGGTAGATAATGGTTTTGGAGCCGGAGGCGGAACCGGTTTAAGAGGAGGAGGTACGATAGGAGCCGGCGCGGGTTTAGGGGGCGGCGGCACAGGAGATGGTTTGGGCGCGGGGGCTACCGGCTTTTGTACAGTCGCAGGCTTGATGGTGGACTGCCTGCGCATAAGCCAGACAAACCCGACCCAGATAACGGCAAAGGTGGCCAGCCAGCCAAAGTAGATAGAGAGCAGGAACATCCACGCCACGGCAGGGGCGATGCTGTGGACAATAAACAGCGCGTACCAGTTGGCACCCTCAAAGCCCTCGACAGCGTCGCGCGCAACACCCTCTACCTTAAGCTCGACAAAGTAAAAGGCCGTGAGTAGTACAATAAGCAGCCACTTAAAAAGATATGCGGGCGCAAGCAGGACCCCGGACGTCCCCTGCTGGTAGTGGACCAGCACCGCCGCACCCCCGGACACAATAATGACCATAAGCGCCAGTGCGCGTATGCTGCGCGCGGCGCGCACGTACCCAAACACGGTCTCGTTTTTGTGCGCATGCAGGCTCAGCAGGTGGCCTACAAGCGTGATGGTCAGCGCACCCACCCCGGCCACGATGCCGATTTCCTGCGCCCAAGAGACCACGAGCGATAAAAGTTCGCCTGCAAGTTCCATGCTCTTAGCGTATCACGGGTTTTGTATAGCTTTGCCAAAAATGATATAAAAATAGAGCCTGGGCCCTTAGCTCACTTGGTAGAGCGCTTCCATGGCATGGAAGAGGTAACCGGTTCGATCCCGGTAGGGTCCACCAGACGAGAAAAACCGCCTTGAGGCGGATTTTTTCGTACTGGTGGAGGGCGCAGCCATGTCCTGCACTTGCAGGACGGCGAGCCGGGGTCGCGAGGCGTTTGCGCGACGGCGCAAACGAACTTGTGACCACAAAAAACAGGAAAATTTAAAGAATCACTGTTGCGCCCTCGGAGCGGACTTCGAGCACGCCGCCCTCTATGGGGAAGAGTTTGGGCTCGTCCCCCGCCGCCAGGTGCACGCGCAGGCTGCCCTTTTTAAGCGTTGTTATAAGCGGCTCGTGATGGCCCAAGACAGTCATCTCGCCGGCCGCACCCGGCGCTACCAGGCTGTGCGCCTCGCCCTCAAACAGGGTCTCGTTAACCTTGGCTATTACCAAATGCATGTGGAGATACTAGCACAGCAGGCCTATATATAAAAGAAAACCGCTCCCCGAAGGGAGCGGTTTGAAGTTGTACTGACTGTATCGTTAGACGAGAGTGAGCTCAGTGTGGATGCTCGTCAGCAAGACGCCCGTGACACCGATCTGCTCGGACACGAACTCGTAGGACCCGGCCGGGGCGATAGGGCCCCCTTGAATGCCGGCAACGTTCGGGTCGTGGTCGATCAGATTGTTGAAGAACGCCAGGTTCGTGAACTGCTGCACAGCAAACTGGTTGCCGCCGTTGTCGGTGGCAATGACAGTTCCCTGGGTAATGCCCTGCGCAGCCCAGTTGTTATCCATCGCAACGAACACTGTGTTCGATCCGGTGGGATTGAGAGTCGGGTTGTACACGGATTCCAGATTGAGGAAGTTCACGTTCGGTGACGGGTCGAGGTCAAGGCGCCAGATGTCCTTGCCGCCGGCATCATAGAACTGCTCCGCAGTCATGCCGCCAGGACCGTTTGCTCCGTGGTTGAAGCTCACACCGATGGCGATAGCACCGCGGCCGGCATTGGCCGCGGAGACGTTGTGCGCCGGGTCGATAACTTGCGGGCCGGAGGGCCCGACAAAGTTGATCTCGCCGTCCGGGTCGACCCCGGTGGGCTGGATCGTGCTGCCCTGGCGGTAGGCGAACATCTGGCTGTTCTCATGATGGCCAGAGTCCTGCTGGACGACACCCGTCGCCGGGATGCCGGAGCCGTTGAGCCACGAGCCGTTGCCGTTGGTGCCGGTCACGTCGAGTACTGTATTGAGCACGGTCTGCGGCAGTGCGAGCTGTTCAAGCGACACCGCCGGAGCGTTGCCGAACTTGATCAGCTCGACATTATCGAGGATGTCGATACCGTCGCCGCCGTTGACCGAGTGCTCCACGACAATATTTTCATCATTGTCGCGGTAGATCAGGTACTGACTCTTGGGGCCGCTAAAGATAGCGGTGTCGATGCCGGCACCGCCGTCATGCTTGTCGTTGCCCTTGCCGCCTATGGTCGTGTCTTTGCCGTCGCCGCCGTACAGTTCGTCGTTGCCTTTGCCGCCGTCGAGAATATCGTTCCCGTCGTCGCCCCAGGCCTTGTCGTTGCCGTCTCCGGCATTGATCTTGTCGTTGCCGAAGCGGCCGTGGATCAGGTCGTCGCCGGCAAGGGCGTCGATCTTGTCGTCGAACTTGGTTCCGTTGAGGTTGTCGTTATATTTGGTCCCCTTGGGGCCAAACAGCGACCCGAACCCCGACTGGTTCAGGACATTGTAGATCGTCTGAAATATTGAATACACGCTCTTCTCCTGTAGTTTGTACCGGACGAGGATATCTCGCTCCACGAGCGACAATACCCCACTTATCAAAAAGGGTCAATACACACTCGATGAAGCCGGCAGACTACTCGGCCTTAACAGAGTCTATGCCGCCCTTCATATAAAAGGCGCTTTCAGGCTTGTCGTCGTGCTTGCCCTCGAGGATTTCCTTAAACGAGCGCACCGTGTCGGCCACAGGCACGTAGACTCCCGGCACACCCGAAAACACCTCTGCCACGTGGGTCGGCTGTGAGAGGAAGCGCTGTATCTTGCGGGCGCGGTACACCAGCTGTTTATCCTCGTCTGACAATTCCTCAATACCAAGGATGGCGATAATGTCCTGGAGGTCCTTGTAGCGCTGGAGCACCTGCTTGGTCTGGAGGGCCACCTGGTAGTGCTCCTCTCCCACGACCTCCGGGTCAAGCGCTGTGGAGGATGACTCGAGCGGGTCGATAGCCGGGTAAATACCAAGGGATGCAAGCTGGCGCGAAAGCACCACGGTAGAGTCGAGGTGGGCAAAGGTGGTGGCCGGTGCCGGGTCTGTCAGGTCGTCGGCCGGCACGTAAATGGCCTGTACCGAGGTAATAGAGCCCTTTTTGGTCGAGGTGATGCGCTCCTGGAGCTGCCCCATCTCCTCTGCCAGGGTTGGCTGGTAGCCCACAGCCGAGGGCACGCGACCCAAGAGCGATGACACCTCCGAACCGGCCTGCACAAAGCGGAATATGTTGTCCATAAAGAAGAGCACGTCCTTGCCCATCTCGTCGCGGAAGTACTCGGCCATGGTCAGGCCCGTAAGCGCGATGCGTGCGCGCGCACCCGGCACCTCGTTCATCTGGCCAAAGACAAGCGCCAACTTATCAATTACGCCTGTCTCGGTCATCTCGTGGTACAGGTCGTTGCCCTCGCGCACGCGCTCGCCCACGCCCGCAAACACGGAGTAGCCTGAGTGCTCGGTAGCTACGTTGCGGATAAGCTCCTGCATAAGCACGGTCTTGCCCACGCCGGCACCGCCAAAGAGTCCCACCTTGCCGCCGCGGATAAAGGGCGCCAACAGGTCTACAGCCTTAAGGCCCGTTTCAAATACCTCGGCACGTGTAGATTGCTCGCTAAAGGGAGGAGCCTCGCGGTGTATGGGGAGTGTTGGCACATCGGTCGGAGCCGGCTTGCCGTCTATAGGCTCGCCTATCACGTTAAACAAACGGCCCAGGGCCTTCTCGCCCACCGGGACCATCACAGCGCTGCCCGTATCCACAACCTCGGTGCCGCGCACGAGCCCCGTGGTGTCTTGGAGGGCTATAGCGCGCACGCGGCCAACGCCCACGTGCTGGGCAACCTCCAGGGTCACGACGCGGTCACCCGCTTTGGTCTTAAGCGCGTTGCGTATTGCCGGCAGATGCTCGCCCGCAAAGTAGACGTCTACGACCGGACCGATGATTTGTTTAATTTCTCCTTTCATAATAATTATTTTATTTGCTTATGCTGTTGCCATGGCCTCCATGCCTCCGGTAATCTCGCTCACCTCTCTCGTAATCGCCGCCTGCCGTGCTTTGTTAAACTTGAGCGTTAAAGCGTGCTGCATCTCCGCTGCTTTGTCGCTTGCCCCCTTCATCGCCACCATGCGGGCACTATGCTCGGATGCCTGGCTCTCTAAGAGCGCATGATACACAAATATCGCGGCTAAGCGCTCCAGTATCGCACTCAAGACATCGGACTCGGTGGGCTCGACAGTGTAGCCTCCGGCTGTGGCCTCCGGGGCCTTGGCGGCCATGGCGCCCTTGGCCGGCACTATGTCTTGGACAACCTTCTGCAGCTCCTTGAGCGAGAGCGGGAAGAGCGTGCGCAATGTGGGGCGCTGCTCAAAGGTCGAGATAAAGTTTTGGTACGCAATGATTACCTCATCTACCGCACCGGATGAGAAGCGGGCTGCAGCCTCTGATACAACACTCGAAATGATGTCTGCCGAGACCACGTCGGTGTTGGGATGGTATGCCTGTATGGCAAACTCACGGCGGGTAAAAAAGTCCTGTGCCTTTCGGCCTATAGCCAGCACGGATGCACTCTGAGGAGTAAGCCCGCGCTCCTCTATGTTGCGCGCCACTGCACGAAGTACGCCCGAGTTTAGGGCACCCGCCAGACCCTTGTCGGAGGTTATGACAATATAGAGAGCCTTTTTAACCTCGCGCTTGGCTGTAAGCGGATGGTTGGCGAGCTCGCGTGTCCCCTGCACGCGCGCCAGCACGCTGGTGGCGGCGCGGGCGTACGAGCGGCCGGCGAGCGCGGCATTCTGCGTCTTGCGCATCTTGGCGGCCGACACGGCCTCCATCGCCTTGGTGACGGTGCGCGTGCGCGCAGTACTGCGAATCTTGAGTTTTATTTCTTTAAGACCAGCCATGGGTATCAATAAACTTCGTCAACTGAGTCTTTAGCCCCTCCTCGGTCTGGTTAACCATGTCACGCGCCTTGGCGATAGATGCCAATACCTCCGGGCGCTCAGCATCCAGGTGCGCCAAAAACTTCTCCTCAAACTCCGGGACCTCGTCTACCGGCACGCCGGCCAAGTAGCCGTTTACCGAGGCATAAATAGCAACGGCCTGACGCTCGAAGGCCATCGGCTGGCCATTCTTCTGCCTGAGCGTTGCCATCATGCGCTGGCCGGCATCAATGCGCTTTTTGGTATCGGCATCGAGGTCGGAGGCAAACTGCATAAACGCCTCCAGCTCGCGGAACTGCGCCAGCTCGAGCTTGATGCGGCCGGACACCTTCTTCATCGCCTTGGTCTGTGCGGCAGAGCCCACGCGCGACACCGAGTTGCCGGCGTTAATGGCCGGGCGGATGCCCTTGTTAAAGAGGTCGGTCTCGAGGAATATCTGGCCGTCGGTAATGGAGATCACGTTGGTCGGCACGTAGGCAGAGATGTCGTTTTCCTGCGTCTCGATAATCGGGAGCGCGGTCAATGAGCCGCCTCCCAGCTCCTTGGAGAGCTTGGCCGCGCGCTCAAGCAAACGCGAGTGGAGGTAAAAGATGTCGCCCGGGTACGCCTCGCGGCCCGGAGGGCGGCGCAAAAGCAGGGACAGCTGGCGGTACGCCACGGCGTGTTTAGACAGATCGTCGTAAATGACAAGCGCGTCCATACCCTTTTGCATAAAGTACTCGCCTATCGCCGCACCGGCAAAGGGCGCCAGGTACTGCATGGCGGCCGGGGCCGAGGCGCCGGCGTTGACTATCACCGTGTACTCCAAGGCTCCCTTGTCACGCAGGCGCTGCACCAAGCGCGCCGTCTTAGACTCCTTCTGCCCGATTGATACGTATATACAGATGGGGCGCGACTCCAGCGGTTCGTTCTTTTGGTTGATGATGGTGTCTATAGCAAGCGTAGTCTTGCCGGTGCCGCGGTCGCCAATGATAAGCTCGCGCTGGCCGCGGCCTATCGGGATCATGCTATCAATTGCCTTGGTGCCGGTGTGCAATGGCACGTTGACCGACTGACGCTCGATAACGCCATAGGCCTCACGCTCGATAGGGTTGCGGGTTTTTGTCTTTATCGCACCTTGCGCATCTAGTGCCTCGCCAAGCGGCGAGACAACACGGCCCAAGAGCTCCTCGCCTACCGGTAGCGAGAGCACCTCGCCTGTCGCAAACACGCCCATACCCTCCTGTACAAGCCCTGTGTCGCCCAAAATAATGACGCGCACCGACTCCTCCTCGAGGTTAAGCACCAGGCCGTACACCTCCGCTTTGGTCTCTATGGCGCCCTTAAGCGTCTTGCCGTGCGCAATATCAAACCGCACCATCTCAGACATCTGGGCCCCGGCAAGGCCCTCTACCTCGGCCACGCCGTCGCCCACGCGCACCACCGTGCCGGCATCTTTGGGCCGCGCAGAGGGCTCAAAGTTCGCTATCTCCTTTTTAAATTGTTCTATAAAATTGTTCATACGGTGAGTGTTCGGTAGAGCTCTAACAACTGCCTGATCTGCGCCTGCTCCGGTGTCTCCTCTTTATGCTTTGCTATCCTCGCGTCGTGCTCCTCCAGCTTCTGATACTCGGCTAGTATCTGCGGGAGTAACTTGAGGTGCCCGCGCCGCTCCAAGACCTTTTTGAGCGGCGCCAGGTGCTCCGGCTTGCCGCCCAGCTCGTACAGTCCTTGTGCATAGTCGCGGGATAGCATACTTATTTTTTCATTACCTTCTCCATGCCCAGCACAATAAGTTTGGCGACCTCGTCTTTAGAGTCGGCAATAGCCTTGGCCTTCTCCTCGCGGGCCTGAGCCTCTGCCTGGGCGACAATAGACTCCGCGCGCCTGCCGGCCTCGTCCACAAGCTCGCGCTCGCGCGCGCTAGCGGCGGCGCGGGCGCGTGCCAGAGCCTCGTCGGCCTCCTGTGCGGCGGCCGAGAGCACCGCAGAGCGCTCGCCCTCTATCTCCTGGCGGGCACGGCCGGCTGCCTCGGCGTCCTCTACGCCCTTGGCAACCTTCAATCTCCGATCCTCGAGCATTTTCATCACCGGCCCATACAGGAAGTACCACAGGCCCAGCATAAGCAGGCCGAAGTTGACCATGCTGATGGCCAGCAGGCGCCAGTCTATGCCGAATGTGTGGAGAATACTTTCCATATACTTAAGATACGTGCGAGTTGGGTGGCGGAGTAATTGCTCAGAAAAATAGTCTGGCCCGCGATGCGCCGTAGCGCGAGACGGGAGACCCGAGGACTTTTTTCTGGGCAATTACTCCAGAACTACGCGAAATTAAATTTACTAAGTAAATTTAATTATAAAACCTATAACGACGGCGAAAATCGCGAGAACGTCTGTCACTGCAATACCCACGTACATCGTGGTCTGGATCTGCGGCGCGGCCTCCGGGTTGCGGCCTATGGCCTCCAAGGCCTTAGACACCAAAATGCCCAGGCCGATGCCCGGACCGATAACGCCCAAGCCCACCACTATCGCCATGCCCAGGGTCTTTGCTACTTCAATATCCATACAAAATTCGTTACTAAATAATCGTTATTAATGCGATGCGTGCGCCGGCTCGTGCTCTCCGTGCGGCGGCTCTATAGCGATCTTGATGAACGCCATGGTCAATATGGCGAACACCGCCGCCTGCAGGAGCCCGATAAACATCTCGAACGCCATCAGCGGCACCGGCAGTATCAGCGGCACAAACGTGCCGATAACCAACAGCAGCACATGGCCCGCAAAGATGGCGCCGAAGAGCCTGAAGGAAAACGAGATAAGCCGCGCCAAGTTGCCGATGAGCTCCAAGAGCCCAACGGCAAAGCCCATCGCGCCTCCCTTAAAGTTAACAAACTTTGACCCATACCTCAACACGCCCAGGGTCATGATGCCGGAGAGCTCTATAACCAAAAACGAGATGATAGCGAGTGCCAGCGTGGTGTTGAGGTCGGCATTAACCGCATGGAAGAGGCCCGTAAGTCCGTGATGCTCGGCATCGACAAGCCCCACCGTGCCATAGATAGGAAGGAAATCGAACATGTTCGCCGTAAATATAAAAATAAATATGGTGGCGATGAGCGGAAAGTAGCGCTCTGCCAGGGCGCGCGTGCCCAAGGTGCTCACTATCATGTCCAGCAGGTACTCAAAAAACATCTCAATACCGGCTTGTATGCGGCCCGGCTTCATTGTGAGCGAGCGGCGCAGGAAAAAGGCGCTTATAAGGAGCGTTGCCATAACCAGCCATGCTGTCAGCAAAGAGGCCGTGATGGGCAGGCCCCACACCTCAAACAGGCGCTCCGATGCAAGCGCTATATGCAGACCTTCGTCCATAATTAAGGGCATTTTAACACAAACCTCCCTCTAAGGCGACTTCATCATTTCTTTAGCGTGCTAGCATACCTTGGTAAGCACCGCCGGTGTGCGGCGTCTTAATACATAGGCAGTACACATCGGATTAGCAGTAAAATATACAACACAACACTATGCCATTTATCGCAATAGGTATCGCTGCACTGCTCGCCATCGGCGGCGGCGCCAGCGTAGCCGCCAACAGCTCTGTCCCCGGCGACGCGCTGTACGGTCTTAAAATAGGCGTTAATGAAAAGATAGAAGCTGCGCTCTCCTTCTCGGAGGAGGCAAAGGCCGATGAGCACCTCGAGGCCATAGCAGAGCGCCACGCCGAGGGCAAAAAGCTCGAGGCGCAGGGTGCTCTAAGCACGGAGGCCAAGGCAAGCCTCAACGCCAACATTGACGCGCACGCCAGGGCGTTTACTACGGCATTGGCCAACGTTAAGGCCAGCGGCAACGCCGAGGCTACAGCCCAGCTCGAGGCCAAGCTCCAGGCGGCGCTTGATGCTGCGGCATCGGCCAACGCAGATGTTGACGCCAACGCAAATGCAAACGTCAACGTCAACTCAAACTCGCAGGGCTTCGACACCGGCGTTATGAACTCGGCCAGCACCTCCGGCCAAGGCGGTGTTAAAGTAGAGACTGACGGCGGCGTTCAGGTAGAACTCTAGCCAAAGCAGAAAAGCAGAAGTAGAACATGTTGCAAAAGCTCCCCTTTCGGGGAGCTTTTGCGTTTGAGCATTAGGCAGTTTTACGATACAGTAGCCTCATTGGTCGTACGGGCCCTTAGTTAAGTGGTAAAACGGTGCATTCGCATTGCACAGGCGCGGGTTCGATTCCCGCAGGGTCCACAAGCACTAAGTGAGTGTTCGGTAACAGAGTCGGGATGTCTTATAATGGTATTATACGCCCTTCGGGTGGGTGAAATCCGAGTTCGATTCTCGGCATCCCGACTCTGTTTCTGAGTCTAGTAAATAACTGATACGATACACGCATGGAGACACAAGCCGCACTGCCCGGGAGTATCGTTTTGGCTATCGCCGTGCTGGCGGTGTTTCTCTCCTACCTGGTGGTGCTTAAGTACACCGTGCATGAGAACTTTCATCGCACGCGCCTTAGCATGACGTCGTTCTTTTTCTTTATCGTCATTACCCTTAGCCTCTCGTTCTGGCAGTACGCGGCCCACACGCTCCCCTACACCATCCCCGCATTTGTGGCGGGCATCGCACTTGGCTACCTGGTGGGCGTGCGCGGCGCCGAGGAGCGGTTAAAGCAAGAGGGTCGTGAGCATTATCGCGAGCACTTTGCCCACGTGCACGTGCGGGGCCTCTCAGATGTCACCTGGTGGAGCGTCATCAACTTCTACACGATTATGGGTGCGCTTATACTCATCAACCTGGTGGGCTTTAGCACCGTGCTTGTGCCGAGCGAGACACTGGGCATTGGCACCAGCGTGGTGGGCGCACTACTTTTGGGCAGTATAGCGCCGTACCTCCTGCACTTGTGGATGCTGCGCCGCTAGGCCAGCACCAGCAGTAGCACGCACCACGCTAGCAGGACAACAAGCGAGCCGAGGAACACCGTGCGCGCCACCTTTTTCTGTCTCGCAGTATGCGGGCCCTTAAAATACATAGGTACATCTGCGGCCGCATACTCCTCTCCTCTATATATAGATATCGCCACAAAGTGCGGGAGCTGCCAGAAGAATAAGAACAAAAATAAAGCGAGTGCCGCTGCATCGAGCGTGCCCACAACGGCCGCATAGCCCACGACCGGCGGCACCGCACCTGCAACTGCCCCCACAAACAGCGCGTGCGGCGAGCGGGGCTTAAGCGGCGTATACATTAGTACGTAGGTCACCCAGCCCGCCAGAGCGACTATAAGCGCCGCGGGCGTAGTCATATAAAGGAGCGCCGCCCCTGCCGCAAGCAAGACGGCTCCCATAACAAGCGCGTGGCGCCCGGGCAAAAGGCCTGAGGGCAGAGCACGGCACTTTGTGCGCTCCATCTTGGCGTCCATCTCGCGGTCCATATAGTTGTTAAACGTGCAGGCCGAGGCGATGACAAAGCCCAGCCCCGCCACTGTTGTAGCACCCAGTAACAAGTCAGCCGCGCCGTGGCTGGCATACACAAACGCCGCGGCCGCCACTATGACATTGGCATACACCATGCGAGGCTTTGCCAGCTCGTAGTAAGTGCGGAAAGACAGCGCGTTAGTCATTTGATGTTGCGGGAGTTATAACGCCCTCGATAAACGGAAGTTGTTCGTGTTGGCCGCGAGATAAGTTATCCATAATCCATAGCGTACCACCCACCACAATAGCCACGACTATAAGCGCAAAGCTTAATGCCATAAGGTTAAAGCGCGGGCGCGCCTCCTCGCCCATATGCAGGAAGAAGTACAGCTGGACACCCATCTGCAGCACGGCAAACACCACAAACGCCGCGTACATCATGGTGTGGCTGGGGTACGTGTGGCCGCCGGCCTCATGCATCCACAACAGCACAAGCGGCAAGACAGTTAGGACTACCGAGAGCGCAAAGCCCGTTATGTATGAGGCAAGCCTTGTCATAGAGAGCCAAAGAGGTACACAAACGTAAATATAAATATCCAGATAATGTCGAGGAAGTGCCAAAACAGCCCGAGGCACATAAGCTTGGAGCGCGTGCCTCCCACCAAGCCGCGCACGTACACGTGCGCCATCACCACCAGCATCCACACACTACCCAGTGCCACGTGCAGGCCGTGCGTACCCAACAGAGTAAAGAAGGAGGACAGGAACGCGCTTGTCCCCGGCCCGTGCCCGGCGCCTAGTAAGTGCGCAAACTCGTACACCTCCATCGTTAAGAAGCCCAGGCCAAGCATAAGTGTCGCGGTAAGTGCCGCCAGAGTTAGATGTTTTTTGCCTGCGTGCGCCGCCAGCATTGCTAAGCCCATAGTAAAGCTGGAGGTTAAGAGCAAAAGCGTCTCCCCCAACACGTACGGCAGGTCGACTATAGAGTCTATAGCCGGGCCGCCAAAGGTAGCCGTGCGCAGTACAGCATACGTGGCAAAGAGCCCCGCAAACAGCACGCAGTCGCTCATCAGGTACACCCAAAAGCCAAAGGTTACCTTGTCTGCCTGCCCTGAGTGTGTCGAAGGGTGTGTCATATGCGTACGGGCTTCTCGATATCAGTCTCAAACGACCTGGCGACTACGCAGGCCGCAATGCCCACCAGCGCCAAGGCGGCCAGCCACCATATGTGCCAGATAACCGCAAAGCCAAACACCGTTGCTACTATTGCAATGATAAAGCCCATGGGCGTCGAGGCGGGCATCTCAATCTCGTCGTGCGGCTTGGCTAGTGTCATGCCGCCTGTGCCGCCGCCCTCCTTATACATAAAGTACGGGTCGCGGGTATGCACAACAGGGATAGAGGCAAAGTTGTACGCGGGTGGCGGGCTCGATATTGACCACTCCAGCGTGCGGCCATTCTCCCACGGATCTGAGCCCGCCGGGTTATTCTTGCGATCGCGTATGGAGACGTACATCTGCACCGCCTGCATCAACACCCCAATGCCTATAATGCACAGCCCTACGCCCGCCACGATAAACAGCGGCTGCCATGCCGGGTCTACAACGTTAAGCCGGCGCGTGGCGCCCATAATGCCCAAGGCGTACAGCGGCATAAACGCCACCAAAAAGCCCCAGAACCAGCACCAAAACGCGCGCTTGCCCCACACCTCGCTGAGTTTGAAGCCGAAGAGCTTGGGGAACCAGTAGGCAAATCCCGCAAAAAAGCCGAAGAGCACGCCGCCAATGATCATGTTGTGGAAGTGCGCCACAAGGAATAATGAGTTGTGGAACTGGAAGTCCACGCCCGGTATAGACATGAGCACTCCTGTCATCCCGCCGAGTATAAAGGTAGTAAGAAAGCCCATAAACCACAGCATGGGCGTGGCAAACGTAATGCGCCCGCGGAACATGGTAAAGAGCCAGTTAAACACCTTGACCCCGGTGGGTATGGCAATGACCATCGTCATAATGCCAAAGAATGCGTTAACATTGGCCCCCGCCCCCATGGTAAAGAAGTGGTGCACCCACACCACAAACGACAGCACCGCAATAGCCATAGTCGCCACCACCATAGAGGTGTAGCCAAACAGCTTCTTGCGGGCAAAGACCGGCACCAGCTCGCTAAATATACCGAATGCCGGGAGTATCAGTATGTAGACCTCCGGGTGGCCCCACGCCCATATGAGGTTAACGTAGAGCATCGCACTGCCGCCCAGGTCGGTGGTAAAAAAGTGCATGCCCGCAATGCGGTCCAGCGACAGCAGGCCCAAAGTGACCGTGAGTATGGGGAACGCAAATATCACGAGTATCATCGAGGCGAGCGTTGTCCAGGCAAAGACAGGCATCTTCATAAGTGTCATGCCCGGTGCACGCATTTTTATTATGGTGACGAGGAAATTGATGCCCGCCAGCAAGGTACCCACGCCCGCCACCTGCAGGGCCCATATGTAGTAGTCCACCCCTACCCCGGGGCTAAACTCCAGCCCCGACAGTGGCGGGTACGCCAGCCAGCCCGTGGCGGCAAACTCACCCACTACCAGCGAGAGGTTGATGAGTACCGCGCCCGCGGCAGTAAGCCAGAACGAGAGCGAGTTGAGGAACGGGTATGCCACGTCGCGCGCGCCCAACAACAGCGGCGTGGCGAGGTTAATAAGCGCAAACATAAACGGCATCGCTACAAAGAAGATCATGATGACCCCGTGCGCCGTAAATATCTGCGCATAGTGGTCCGGGCTAAGGTAGCCCTCGCTCCCGGGCACGCTTATGGCCTGCTGGAGCCGCATCATGCCGGCATCTACCATGCCGCGCACAAGCATGATGCCCGCCAATATAAAGTACATGACGGCTATCTTTTTGTGGTCTACAGTGGTCAGCCACTCGCGGTACAACCAGCCCCAGCGCTTAAAGTAGGTCAGGAGTGCCACCACGCCCAGAGCCCCCAGCACAATCATGAGCTGCGGCACCGTCTCGATAGGCCCGTGTATAAAATCCTTAAACGTTAAAATACCGAAAAAATTCATACTAGTAAGAGTGTGCGTCTGCTCCGTGAGGCGCAGAGCCTTTTACGGAGTCCATAAACTGCATCATAACAGTGTCAAAGAGCCCCGGCTCGACCTGGGCAAAGTAGGCGGGCGCGGCGTCTATAGTGGGGCGGGCAAGCTCTTTGTACACCTCATAGCTCAGCGTGCTGGTGGCCGCCTTAATGCCCGCGACCCATGCGTCAAAGTCCTCTGGTGCCACAGCCGAGGCGACAAACTTCATCTTGGCAAAGCCGTCGCCGCTGTAGTTGGCGCCCGCCCCTTTGTATACGCCCGGCTCGTTGGCCACCAGGTTAAGCTCTGTTGCCATGCCTGTCATGGCATATATCTGGCCGCCCAGCTGCGGTATCCAGAACGAGTTCATCGGAGCGTCGGCCGTAATGCTAAAGCGCACGGGCTTATCAACCGGCATTACCAGGTAGTTGACCGTGGCTATCCCCTCTTGCGGATATATAAACAGCCACTTCCAATCCAAAGCCACTACCTGCACCTGCAGAGGCGGGCCGCCCTCAAGCGCCCGCTTAGGGTCGAGCTGGTGCGTACTGCCCCACGTTAATGCGCCCAGCACCAGGACAATCTCGAGTGGCACGACCCACCACACCAGCTCCTCTAGCTTGCCGTGCTCGACATCGGGCGCGTACTTGGCCTTTTTATTGCCCACGCGGTACTTGTACGCAAAGAAAAACAACAGGGTGTAGACCGGTATGGCCACAATAAGCATAAACTCCACGGCGTGGAGCATAAGCCCGCGCTCGGCAAGGCCAATGGCGCCCGCGGGGTCGAGGACTGGGAACAGGGACGGCATGGGTACATAATACCGTGGAAAGAAAAAGCCGCCGGGTACCAAATGGTTCCCGGCGGTTACAAATGACGTCAGTCCTGCCTGCGAAAAGTGCCGAAAGTGCGACGGAAGGATACCTCAGCCCGAGTCGAGGAAATAGCCATGCCGGGAATCTCCTCAAAAAGCAGAGCTTTTGCAAAGGACTCAGCCCACTTCTCTAAAGCAAGCAGCTGGCCCTTCTTGAGCCGCGGTATTGCGTACAGCTCGAAATAGTACGGTTCCTTTTCATCGCAATACACAAAGTCGCCCGTGTACATGTGCGCGCGAGTGTGCGGAACAGAAAACTCGGAACTGCCTACCGCAACGAGCTCGTCTTTCCATGGCTTCCGAACGAGCAGGTTGTTAAATGCCCCAACGATCACATTGAGGTTAAAGTCGCGCTCGTTCTTAAGCGCCACATAAAACCGCGCCGTAGCTGCATATACCCTGTCGGGAGTAAGACGGTCTAAACCCCGGGGTTCGTGATACACCTTCTGAGTCCTCATCGAGAGACTCCTTTCTCACAAAGGGCTGAATTACCCAATTCGTAAAATACTATTAAAATTGTAGGGCGTCAATAGAGGGCTTGGGGTCGAGGACTGGGAGCAGGGACTGCATGGCTTACATTGTAGCGCGAAATGAGTCTACCACATCGTGGTTTTACAGGACGATGTTGAACCTTTTAAATTGTGACTAGCTTCAGATTTCATAGCATCTATTGACAATTGAATGATTTGATATTATTATGAACTTAGGTTGAAACATCAGATAGGTGCCAAATGTCACTCAGGTTTGCTGTAGTTACGAGCGACAAAATTCGCTCACCTCTCCGGATTCGTCGTATTGCCGATAAAGTTAAGGTCGGCGATAGGGTAAACGGCCAAAAGGTCGTTTCCATTTTCTCCCACGAAGAACTCATCGCAAAACGTCGGTTTACCTCGACGACGAAACGAAGCAATCGAGGCAAGAAAGAATTGGAACTGCTCATCGCGATGATGGATTTCATCGGTGTGATGACACCTGCAAACGGCACTGAAATCGAACGCCTGCTCACATCCGCCTTCAATGCCGGTGCGCAGTTCAGGCAACAATAAGTCCGCCCTAACGAAAAGTCGTTGGAGGCGGCTTTTCTTTTTTATAAAATGGCTGCGCCTTCCACAGTGTGCCTACAAGTTCATTTTTGTCGTCACAAAAATGCCCCGCAGGCCGCCCCTCGCGGTTTTGCAAGTGCAAAACATCGCTGCGGTCTCCACAAAACCAGAAAACCTGCCTCAAGGCAGGTATTTCTGTGTTTTGTGGACCCTACCGGGATCGAACCGGTCACCTCCTCATTGCAAATGAGGCGCTCTACCAGATGAGCTAAGGGCCCTTTTGGCGACCTGCCTACAATAGCCCACATATGCTTATTTTTCAATACATATACACACCACATTAATATACTCTTGACAAGCAAACCAAGCAGGAGTATATTATCTCTGCACCAAACCGGTGTAGCAGCCATAAAGGAACGTTCCATGATTGGCACAGCATTTTGGACTTCGTCGTGAAGATCAGTTCCTCTGAGTTACACGGCTTTAACCCATTGTCTCTCATCTCGATCGGCGCCGGCGCGGCCACAGCACCTGTCGTCTGATCGGCCCCGGCCTGGCATCCCGCTAGGTCGGAAACCCGGACCCCTTCCACTTCGGTGGCGGGGGTCTTTTCTTTTGTTATTGGCAGCGCAAACATGTCCCCAGACCCTCATTGATTCTTAAGGTAGCTCTAGTACTATATCTCCTTAGCGAGGCACCGGATTGTCCTGGAGGGGAACATGCTGAACTTGAGGCAGGGAGCAATTGGCGTGATTGCCGCCTACGCGGCAATAGCGTTTATTATCGCAATAGTGCTGGACGTGGTCTAGCAAATACTGAGGACCGGCCGCCGAAAGGTGGCCGTTTCTATTTCTGCAATTCGTCTATTTTGGCGGCGAGAATGAAGTCGTTCTCGGAGAGGCCCCCTATGGCGTGGGTGCTTAGCTCGACACCCAGGTTGTTGTAGGAGATGGTGAGGTCCGGGTGATGCTGCTCCTCCTCGGCCACGACTGCGATCTTATTTACAAAGTTAATAGTCTCGACAAAGTCCTTAAAGCGGAACGTGGTCGCCAGTATTTTTCCTCCGTCTATAAGCATCCACTCGCCGTGCCCCTTCGAAGCTTCATGCGAAGAGGGGGTCTTGAGCTGTTTAAGCAGCTCCTCGGCAGCCTCTTTTGCAAGCGCAGGTACCCCGCCCTCGCAAGGCTTGCACTTGCGCTTAGCTAGCTTTTCGTCCGCCATGCGCCAATCCTATCACATGGTGCAAAAATGCGGACAATGACGAGCCGATAGCCTTAAGACCGTGGAACATTTCCGACTCCGAGTCCAAGTCAACACTGGTCTCCACCTCTAAAAAGTAAATGCCGCGCTTGGACACGATAAAGTCCGAGCGCGAGTAGTGCGAGAGCCCAAGGCCCTCGTGCACCGACTTGGCAAGCTGCTGGAGAGAGTCCTTAACATCAGGGGTAAAATTGCTAGGCGTTACAAAACGGGCCATGCTACCCTTTTTAATCTCCTCGCTGTAATGGTCGGCGCCCGCAGGCAGCACAATCTCAGTAGGCATCAGGGCGTACGTGCGCTCGTTGCGGAAGTCCTCCAGCACGCCCACGGTGGCCTCGCGGCCCGGGATGTACTCCTCTATAAGTATCTTGGGGCTATGCGCGGCGGCCTGAGCCAGTGCAAGCTCAAGCCCGTGGTAGGTGTGCGCTACGTGGGTGCCCAAGGAGGAGCCGCCCGAGACCGGCTTAACAATTGCAGGATGCGGAAAGGAGCGGAACAGCCTGCGCGCCAGCTCCTCTATCTCGCCCTCGCGTGCGGGCTCCAGCACAAGGCCGTGCGGCACCTTAACCCCGAGCTTTTTAACCGCTTCCTTGGTGTGCTGCTTGTTGTAGGCAATTGCAGATGCAAACGCGCCCGAGCCGGTGTAGGGCACGCCAAGTTTGTCCAGCTCGCGTTGCACGCGGCCGTCCTCGCCGTACTCGCCGAGCATGGCGTTAAAGGCGACGTCTATACCCTTAAGAGCCCTCTCGGGCTCCATAGCAACGCCGTGCACGTGCCACTCCCCGGTACGGTCTATAAAAATGTCGCGCGGCTCATACTGCTCGCGGTCCAAGGCCTCGAGCACGGATGCCCCCGTCTTAAGAGACACCTCATATTCCCTGCTTGGCCCGCCTCGTAATACTCCGACCACTTTGCGCATACCGAAAGTATAACGCAAAACTAGCTCAGCAGGTTCTTGCGGGTCTTTTTGCGGTGGTAACTTATGGCAAAGCGGTGGGCCTCGGCATTGGCCAGCAAAATATCTCGTTCGCGGTCTTTTATGGCGGCGCGGTCGCCCGCAATACTGCGCGGACGGTGCTTCTCATCCTTAACCACGCCCACTATGGGGATTTTTATCCCGTACTGGTCCAACACGCGCTTGGCGGCGTTCATCTGCGCGGTATGGCCGTCCACCACAATAAGCTTTGGCATCGGCCACTCGTTATGCGCCAGCCGGCGCGACAGCACCTCGCGCAAAGACCCGGGGTCGTCCCCTCCCTTGGCCTCGCGCAGGATAAACTTGCGGTACTCCATTTTGTTGGCCAAGCCGCCCTCCACGACCGTCATCACGCCCACGTGGCCGCTCCCTGCCAAGTGGGCAATGTCGTACGCCTCGATGCGGCTCTCCTGCCCCGCCGCGCCGTACGGGCGGAAGTCGTTTTTTATAAGCGACACGTCTTGTATGTGGGTCAGGCCAAAGAGCTGCTCGCGCAGGCGTGCCGCCTCCTCAAACCGCTCGTCTTGTGCGGCGGCCTTCATTTGCCTCTCGATAGACTTAACCAGAAGTTTCTTCTTGCCCTGAAACAAGAGGACAATATGCCTGACAACACGACGGTATTCCGCCTTACCCATCTCACCCGAGCACACGCCCGGGCACAGGCCAATTGACGCGTCAAAGCACGGTTTGCAGACTCTTTCCGCAAGGTTCAACCTTGCGCGTAAGGTTGAACCTTGCTTCAATGCATTTTTTTGCTGTTCACAAGGTACACATTTCGTGCGATACGGGAAAATTTTGCGGATCAGCTTCATCGCCTGCTGCAACTGCATCCCATGAGGGAACGGCCCGAACGCGTATGCGCGCTTGTCTGGCGGGCACTCGACCTCCAGGTTCTTGCCGCGTATGACAAGCACGCGCGGGTAGTCCTCTTTAGTTATAACCACATGGTTAAAGCTCTTGTCGTCCTTAAGGTCGGTATTGTAGTCCGGCTTGTGCGTGCGTATTAAAGACGCCTCCAAGAGCAGAGCCTCCAAGACAGAGTCGGTCTGGCGGTAGTCTATGCTCGTCGCCCGCTCCAGCATCTCGACAAGCAATGGCCCGCGGGTGTCTATAAGGTCCTTGGCAAAGTAGCTGCGCACCCTGTCGCGCAGGCTGGTGGCCTTGCCGATATACAAGAGCTTTTTGTTTTTGCCCAAGAAAAAGTACACCCCCGGCTCATCCGGCAGTTTTTTGCGTCTTTTGTTAAATTGTTCGGGGGTCATATATGGCGTGATACACTGCGACTATATTCGGTATACGGTAATTGTATATGCACTATATGCCAAGCGACATACAGGGGCGGGCGCATACGCAGAGTGCATTTAGCACTGCGCTGTACGCCATACTGCTTGTGGTGCTTGCGCTGCGGTTTGTATACGGCCTATACGACTACGACCCGCTGGGCGTACTTGCCGCCGCCGGCGCGCTTGTTGTTGTAAGCGCACTGTGCCTGTGGGGCACGCGCGCCGCACGCTCACCCGGGCTTATGCGCTTTATACTGGTGCTCCAGCCTATGCTCAGCATTGTGGGCGTTACCGCCATAGTGCACTACTCCGGCGGGCCGCACAGCAACTTTATATTTCTCTACAGCATACCGGCTCTTACCGCCATGTGGGTGTCGGCCACGTTTGCCGTCTGCATTGCGGCCGGCGCAACGCTTGCTCTGGGCGCACTGCTGTGGGGCGGGCTCTCGGACGCCATACCAATGGTCGCCAAGGTCGGCTATGAGGGCTCCCAGCTTGTCGCTATCCACGTAAGCCGCCTCATACTGCTCATGACCGTTGTCTTGGGCGCAAGCTTTGCCTACATTTCCTACCTGGCGCGCCGCAACCGCTCGCGTGCCGACTTGCGCGAGGAGACAGTCTACCTTATGGCCCAGGAGCTTGCCGAGCCGCTTGCAGAGACCCGCACATTGCTCGCCTCACTCGCATCAAGCGGCCCTTATGCCGCGCACGCCACAGAGCTCACCCAGCGCATAGACGGCGCACTGGCCGGCGCGCAGGATATTCTGGCCCGTCTGGACACGCACACGCCGCTTGCACAGCGCCGCAACCTGGCACTGGGCACGCGCTGCAGCGCGTGCTCTAGCGCCATAGGAGTAGGCGCCACGTATTGGGCCATGAGCAGCGGCGCCGACACGGCAGAGCTGGGCGCCTACCGCAACGACATCCACTGCAATGACTGCCACACGGGTACGGCGTGCGACATCTGCGCCGCCTACACGCAGAGCCCGGCTATCTCCCCTTCAGCACCTTTTTAAGGTATCGGCCGGTGTGGCTGTTTTTATTGTTGGCGACCTCCTCGGGCGTGCCTTTTGCCACCAAGTTGCCGCCGCCTTGGCCTCCCTCGGGGCCAAAGTCCAATATATAGTCGGACGACTTGATGATGTCCATGCTGTGCTCGATAAGCACGACCGAGTTGCCGGCCGCAATAAGCTTGTTGAGTATGTCTATAAGCTTGCGCACGTCCTCGTAGTGCAGGCCCACGGTCGGCTCGTCCAGCAGGTAGATGGTCTTTTGCAAATGCGGGCGGTACAGCTCCGATGAGATTTTGACGCGCTGAGCCTCGCCGCCCGAAAGTGTGGTGGCCGACTGCCCCAGCTTCAGATACCCCAGGCCCACCTCGTCGAGGGTCTTGAGCCTGTCGTACACAGCCGGTATGTCGTTAAAGAAGCTCAGAGCCTCCTCTATGGTCATCTCCAGCACGTCATAAATATTCTTTTTCTTGTACTTAACCTCCAGCGTCTCTTTGGTAAAGCGCTTACCGTTGCACACATCACAGGTTACGTACACCGTGGGCAAAAAGTGCATCTCAACGGCAATAAGCCCGTTGCCCTCGCAGGTCTCACAGCGCCCGCCGTGCCTCTCTTGCTTGACGTTAAACGAGAAGCGCGAGGCCTTCCATCCGCGTGCGCGCGCCTCGCTGGTCTCGGCAAACAGCTCGCGGATAAAGGCGAACGCGCCTGTGTAGGTGGCGGGGTTGCTCCTGGGCGTGCGGCCTATGGCCGACTGGTCTATGAGTATGGCGCGGCTCAGGTGCTCGGTGCCCTCAAAGCCGGCCGCGTTAAGAACCTGGTTGGAGCGGTACTTTTTGTCCAGGCGCGCCTTAAGATTCTCGTGCAAGATTTCGTAGAGGAATGTGGACTTGCCCGAGCCCGACACACCGGTCACCGTTACCAGGCGGCCCAAAGGCACTTCGACCGAGAGGTTTTTGATGTTAAATGCCTTGCCACCGCGTATCTTAAGAGCGCCCTTGTCCTTCTGCCGGCGCTCCTCAGGCACCTCTATAACCGTCTCGCCGCGCAGGTAGCTGAGCGTAAGCGAGCCGCTGTCGTTCTTTTTGGCCGTCAGGAGCTTCTCGAGATCGCCCGCCACCACCACCTCGCCACCGTGCACGCCGGCGCCGGGGCCTATGTCCACCAGGTAGTCGCCGGCATATATAGTGTCCTCGTCGTGCTCCACAACGATTATCGTGTTGCCTAGGTCGCGCAGGTTAAGCAGGGTCTTAATAAGCCGCTCGTTGTCGCGCTGGTGCAGGCCGATTGTCGGCTCGTCCAAGACATACAGAGCGCCCACCAGGCCCGAGCCCAGCTGGCTGGCCAGGCGAATGCGCTGAGCCTCCCCACCACTAAGGGTGTTGGCGCGGCGCTCGAGCGTGAGGTAGTCGAGCCCCACGTCGAGCATAAACTTGAGCCGCGCCGTGATCTCCTTAATGACGGTCTGTGATATCTCTTGGTCTTTCTTTGTCAGGTCCAGCGCCTCAAAAAAGTCATAGGCCTCCTTGATGGACTTTTTGGTTACGTCGACAATATTCGTCTTGTCGCCCAGCCACACATTAAGCGCCTCGGGGCGCAGGCGCGCGCCCGCGCACACAGCGCACGGCTCGTCAGAAAAAAGGTGCTTGGTGCCCAGGCCGTTGCAAGCCGGGCAGGCGCCGTACGGCGAGTTAAAGCTAAACAACCGAGGTTCAACCTCAGGGAAGGAAAATCCATCATACGCGCACATAAACTTGGCCGACACCAGGCGCTCCACGCCATGCTCCTCCACGCGCACCAGGCCCTCGGACTCCTGCAGGGCCCTCTCCACGGCCTCGCTCAGGCGCTCGACGGCGGCCTTTTTATCCGTTTTGAATTCCGAGACCAATATCTCATCAACCAATGCATCAATATCGTGCTTTTTGTGGCGGGCCAGGTCTACCCTTTCGCGCAGGGATATTATCGTGCCGTCTACGCGCGCCTTTTCAAACCCTTTACCCAGTAGGTCGTACAAGAGCTGGTAGTACTCGCCCTTGCGGCCCACCACCACGGGGGCGTATATGCGCACGACATCGTCATTAATGTCCACGCCCATGACATTGCGGGTCTTTTTAGGGGCGGCTTTTGTTACCGTCTCGATAATGCTCTCTATAATCTCCTGGTTGCTGTGCTTTTTTATCTCGCGGCCGCACACCAGGCAGTGCGGATGCCCCACGCGCGCATACAAAATGCGCAGGTAGTCGTATATCTCGGTAATAGTAGCCACCGTGGAGCGCGGGTTGTTTGAGCGGGACTTTTGGTCAATGGATATGGCAGGGCTAAGGCCGGTTATCTCCTCCACGTCGGGCTTTTGCATCTGGCGCAAAAACTGCCGCGCATAGGCGGACAAAGACTCTATATAGCGGCGCTGGCCCTCGGCAAATATGGTGTCAAACGCCAACGACGATTTGCCCGAGCCGGACAGGCCCGTAAAGACGACCATTTTGTCCCGAGGGATCTTAAGGTCGATGTTTTTAAGGTTGTGGGTTTTGGCCCCCTTTATGTGGATATGGTCTTCCATGGTTTTACTATACATACACAAGTCTCTTATCAACGAGACAAGACCCACGGATGTTCCGGGGGTTGGTCTATGTGTACACAAATAGTATAACACATAAACTAAAACTCCGAAGGGGTTACCCTTCGGAGGTCTTCTTTAGCAGCGTCCGGAAATCAAACGGCTGTATGCGCGACAGGCGCAGACTGTTCATAAACTTCCACTGCTCGGCCATGTTCATATGGACCATCTGCAGGCACGCATGCTCCACCTCGTCCAAAAGCTCGCACCGCTTATCCAACACCTCGTGTGACAGCATCGGCGTCTCCTCCTGCCGAGAGTGTAGCACTCCCGCTGCTAACATCAAGATCGCACTAGTGTCCGCCGCCGTGCTCTACCACTCCGTCAAAAATCTGCTTGTTCTCGGGCCCGTCTACCCTTAGCACGCCCCAGGCACCCCGCTCCAGCCGCGCAAGAGCGTGGTCTACCAGCACATAGTTGCCCGGCACATCAAGCGTAAAGTCCGCAACCACAGCACCCCCTGCCGGCACCAGCGTGGTCTGGATGCTCCTGCCCGGCGCGCTTACAAGGTCGCCCTCGCGGTACACGCGGTCAAACACCTCGCCAATGGCGTGGAAGCTCGATATAAGATTGACCCCGCCGTTGCCAAAGTAGACGCGCACCCTCTCGCCCACGCTCGCCTGCATGTTCTCTGTGAGCGCCCCCGTGCGGCCGTTAAAGACGATGTACTGCGGCTTGCCCGCCATCATGGCCTCGGTGTCCATAATCTGCAGACCCTTGCGGCCCAAGGCGCCAGTGGTATAAAACTCTCCCTGCACAATATAGAATTCCTTATCAACCGGCGGCAGGCCCTCCTTGGGCTCAACCAGTATCATGCCGTACATGCCGTGGGCCATGTGGTTGGCCACGTTGGGCTCGGCGCAGTGGTACATAAACAGGCCCGCGTGCATCGCCAAGAACGTTATGGTCTTGCTCTCGCCGGGCTCGACCATAGTGGCCGAGGCCCCGCCGCCCGGGCCGGTTACCGCGTGCAGGTCTATCGAGTGGTGATGCAGGCTCGTGGGGTCGTTATGCAGGGTAAGCTCCACCGTGTCGCCCTCGCGCACGCGCAACATCGGCCCGGGCACCTGCCCGTCAAAGGTCCAGTAGTTCATCACTACACCAGGCGCCATCTCTGCCACTACCTCTTTGGCGGTCAGCTCGATGTGCACGGTCGTCGTCGCGGTGCGCTCTAAGGGCGGCGGGATATCGGTGGGACTGTGCGCAATATCCGCGACGCGCTCAAACTTGTCGAAGTTCCAAAAAAAGTCGAATACATTCTTAAACGGCAGTACCGGGCCGGCCGCCGGCCCATAGGTCTTGAGGAAGAACGGGTACTCAAACGCATGCGGCAAGCCGTTGGGCACATAAAAGAACACCGACACCCCGAGGAACACCGCCAAAAGCGCCAGCGCCATCGGGCGCGAGGTGTGGTGGCGCACCGCCAGGTATATAAAGATGCCCGCAAAGACAAATGCGACAAGTAGGCCTATGGTCTGCACGCCGTACGCCCATATGTATGAAAGGAGGGTGAACATATACATATCATACGCTATGTTCTCTAAGTAGAAGTCCACAAGACAACCGCCCCTGCCGGGAGTATGGTAGGTACAGTTGCAACGATCTTTCCCCCTAACGCTAGGAGCTCCCATGGTTGCCCGCATCCTTACGAACCAGCACGAAGCAAAGCGCTATAGCTTGGCTGTCGCCTTTACCGATGAGACAATTGTCGAGTCTATTCAAGACGAACTCAGGATATCTGCCGGCCATGCTGCCGAAATATTTCAAGACGTGAAGCGCTTTCTGTACCTATGCGCAGCGTACAAGACACCCTTGTGCGCGCCCCCGCGGCTCGACAAGGCTTGGCATGTCTTTATCTCCTTTACCGAGGAGTATGAGGACTTCTGCCGCCGATGCCTGAGCGGGTTCGTTCATCATCGACCTCATCGCGGGCTTCCGCCGGAGAGAGGACTCATGCGTACATACGAAGCCGCCGAAAGCCTGTTTGGACACATGAACCAGATATGGCTTCCGCGGGATCACGAACCATCGTCGTGTGCCGGTGTATTTGTTCCGCGACGCACTCACTGACCACTAGCGCAGGTCGCATCAAGCCAAAAGGGGCGCAGCCATGCTGCGCCCCTTTATCAATTGCGGTATGAAAAGGAAAAGGCCCATCGCTCAGCGATGGGCCCATTATGTATCTCCCCATCTAGATGGAAAGAGCGGTATGCGTCAGCAGTTTCCTGCCGCGTCTCTTGCCGCCGGAAGAGACTGCTCCTGAAAGGGGCGGTGCGTCGCCGGTTTCAACTCCGACGACGCACCAAGATGAGGAGGCTACGGACACCGCGCGAGAGGGGCTGCCGGATGGCGTGTCCACCTGCACTCATCTTTAACTGAAAGGGTATGAAAGAACTGGACGTCGGGGAAGGATTCCCAAACCACGAGAGCGGGGGGACAGCCGCCCATCAGCAGTTAACTACCCCGACGTCCACCAATACTATACCCCCTCTAGATAAGGGTGTCAATGGCCCGGTAAAAGTGTTACTTCTTGGCTTTTTTGGCCTTTTCTTTACTATCGCGTTGCTCGCGCTTGACCTTGCCCGCGTCCCTGCCGCGCAAAGCACTGCGCTTGGCGGGTGCGCCGTTGGTTAAGGTATATATCTCATCGCGTAGTATGGCTGCCGTCTCAAAGTCGAGGCTCTGCACGGCATCGCTCATCTGAGCCCGCTTCTCGGCTATAAATTTCTTGGGGTCCTTCTGGTACAGGTCCTGGTCAACATCCAAGAGCTGCTGCACTGCCCTGCCGTGTTCCGAGCGAAGCTCGTCGGTAATATCTTTAATAGCCTTGATGATGGTGGTGGGCGTAATGCCGTGTTTGGTGTTGTAGGCCACCTGTATGGCGCGACGGCGGTTGGTCTCGCCTATAGCCTTCTTTAAAGACTCAGTATCCTGGTCGGCATAGAGGATAACCCTGCCACCCACGTTGCGCGCCGCGCGGCCTATGGTTTGTATAAGAGATGTCTCTGAGCGCAAAAACCCTTCCTTGTCCGCATCGAGTATGGCCACCAGCTCGACCTCGGGCAAGTCCAGACCCTCGCGTAGGAGGTTAACGCCCACAAGCACGTCATACTCGCCCTTACGCAAGTCGGTGAGTATCGTAATGCGGTCCAGGGTCTCGACGTCTGAGTGCAGATAGGCCGCCTTGTATCCCCTCTCTTTTAAATACTCCGACAGGTCCTCGGCCATCTTTTTTGTAAGCGTAGTGATAAGCACGCGCGCCCCGCCGTCAATCACTTTGGTAGCCTCCTCGAGCACATCCTGCACCTGGCCTTTGCCCGTCGCTGTGCCCGTCACCGGGCGCACTATTATCTCCGGGTCTATAAGCCCCGTGGGACGGATAATCTGCTCGACAATATTCTCGGGTCCGCTCTTCTCCTTCTCATAGGTGCCAGGGGTGGCGCTGGTGTATATCACCTGCCCCACGCGCTCTGCAAACTCATCGAACTTAAGCGGCCGGTTGTCTATGGCCGAAGGGAGGCGGAATCCGTAGTCTATAAGGTTAACCTTGCGCGCGCGGTCGCCCTCGTACATGCCGCCAATCTGCGAGACTGTCACATGCGACTCGTCTATTATCGTCAAAAAATCCGGCGTGCCATCTGCCTTGTGGGGGAAGTAGGCCAGCAGTGTGTAGGGCGGCTGGCCCGGCTTGCGCCCGTCAAAGTGGCGCGAGTAGTTCTCGATGCCGTTGCAGTAGCCCATCTCGCGTATGCGGGCCAGGTCGTAGTTGGTGCGGCGCTTAAGGCGTTCGGCCTCGAGCATCTTGCCCGATGCCTCCAACTTGGTGAGCTGCTCCTTAAGCTCGTTCTTAATTTTTTCTATAGCCTTCAGGCGCTCGTCCTCCGGCGTCACATAGTGCTTGGCCGGGAACAAAAACAGCGATGATTCTGATTTTATTTCTGCCCGGGTCGTAGCATCAATTACTCTTACCTGAGCGATACTATCACCTACAAACTCCACCCTATAAATTACCCGCTCGCCGGTGGGCATTATCTCTATACTGTTTCCCAGGGCGCGGAACTTGCCGGGCTCCAGGTCGGCCGTCGTACGCTCAAAGTAGATGTCTATAAGCTCGCGGATAAGCTCGGCGCGGCTCTTTTTAACCCCACTTCCAATCTCGAGGTGCACCTTACGGTATTCCTCCGGGCTGCCCAGCGCGTAGATGCACGAGACAGACGCCACAATGATGACGTCTTTGCGGGTTAAGAGGGCCTGGGTGCTGGCGTGGCGCAGGCGGTCAATCTCCTGGTTTATCTGCGCCTCCTTCTCTATATACGTGTCACTTGTGGGGATGTAGGCCTCGGGCTGGTAGTAGTCGTAGTAGGAGACAAAGTAGTGCACCGCGGCGTCCGGGAAGAAGTCGCGGTACTCTTGCGCCAGCTGGGCCGCCAGGGTCTTGTTGTGGGCAATAACAAGCGTGGGCTTATCAATAGCCGCAATGACATTGGCGCCCGTAAAGGTCTTGCCGGAGCCGGTCACGCCAAGCAGGGTCTGGTGCCTCTCGCCGCGCTTAATACCCGCAATAAGCGACTCTATAGCCTTGGGCTGGTCGCCGGCAGGCTTATGGGTTGATTTGAGTTGGAAGTTTGCCATAGGTTGAGAGAAAGCTGTCTCTAAACTCTTCGAATGTACCGTCTAGTATACTCTTTCGGATATTCTTTGTGAGGGTGTTTAAAAAGTAGATGTTGTGCTGAGATGCGAGCACAAGTCCGAGCATCTCTTTTGTCCTAAACAAATGGTGCACGTACGCGCGGGTGTAGTCCCGGCAGGTCGGGCACTCGCAGCCCTCGTCCAAGGGGCCGAAGTCCTCTCTATATATAGAGGAGGTAATCTGGTACTTGCCCGACTTGGCATACACCCCGCCCGTGCGGCCGTTACGAGTGGGCAATACGCAGTCAAAGGTGTCTATGCCGGCCGCGACACCTATAAAGATGTCCTCGGGTTCGCCTATGCCCAGCAGGTGGCGCGGCTTGTCCTTAGGCAACTCGGCATTGACCTTCTCCAATATCCCTAGGATGTCCCACTTGCTAAACGAGCCGCCGATGCCATACCCGTCAAAGTCCATGCCTGCCAGCTCTTTTGCGCTCTCCAGGCGTAGGTCCTCAAACCTCCCGCCCTGCACAATGCCATATATCCCCTGCGCCGCGTTGGCTGCAACGTTTTGCCTGTGCGCCGCCAGAGAGCGCTTGGCCCAACGGTGGGTGCGGTCCATGGCCTCTCTTTGGTACTCATGCGGCTCGTTGGGCGCCGTGCACTCGTCAAACGCATATATAATGTCGGCGCCCAGCTTGTGCTGTATCTCAATTGATCGCTCGGCGGTAAAGCGGTGCAGGGTGCCGTCTACGTGGCTGGTAAACGACACACCCTCCTCGTCCACAATAGCCAGGCGGCCGTGGCTCGACGCCAGCTCCTGGTCGTACACGGCCACGGCCTCCTCGCGCGCGGCCTCCTCGGGCAAGAACTTGGAGAGCTTGTGGCCAAACGCCACCCCTAAAGAAAATACCTGAAAGCCCCCGGAGTCTGTCATAACCGGGCCCTTAAAGTTCATAAACTTGTGGATGCCGCCGGCCTTTGCGACCAAGTCCTCGCCCGGGCTCAGATACAGGTGGTAGGTGTTGGCGATTATCCCCTGCACATTAAGCTTGGGCCATAAAGCCTGGTCCACGCCCTTGGCAGTCGCCTTGGTGGCAACCACAGTAAAGGCCGGCGTAAGTACGTCGCCGTGCGGAGTTGAAAGAACCCCGGCTCGCGCCATAGAGCCGGGCAACTCTTTTTCAATTTTAAAGTTTATGGGGCGCACGCAGACTCAATATACAAAGAAAACGGCCCCCGCGCGAACGCGGGGGCTTTTTTGTTGCGCCGTGGTGCGTAATCAGACGGACTCGAGGTCTCGTGTGATGCCATTGTCGCCTTCAGGAATAGACGACATGGCGCCGACTGCGGCATCATCCAGAAGCTTCTTCACGGCTTCCTCGGTCACAGCCGTAACCGTTGCCTCGAGACCGAGCGGCAACGTGCTCACCTTGACGACGGACCCGTCCGCAAACCGCAGGGAGTCGTGATGCTTGAACGGATCACGAAGGTCGACCTGGATGAAGGATGCATTCCGCGACAGCTCGACAGTACCCAGTTCAGCATGAACGGAGCCGAGTACGGCACTCCTGTGGACGACCGGCGCTTTGTCAAACATGATCGCCGATTGTCCGGGAATCAGGCAGACAGCCACGCCAGGGTCGGTAGCACTTGCGAATCCGCGCGTGGTCGTATTCCTAAATGTCGACGACACCACTCTCTCGCCAACTGTTGCGGGCCGCGAGCGCACAGCTTCAAGGCTATAGTCACACATGGGCAATCTCCATTGCCGAGGAACATCCACTGTGAACGTCCTTCTGGTATTACCATAACAAAACCCCGCCGGTTGTACAGCGGGGTTTTGTACGAAATATGGTTTGCCCGGCTACTATTGCGCCGGGGTGATTGAAACTACCTCTACCTCAAAGACAAGCGTGGAGTTGCCCGGGATGGGGCCGTAGTCGTTGGCGCCATAGCCCAGAGACGGCGGGATGATAAGCAGGCGCTTGCCTCCGGCCTGCATGCCCACCAGGCCCTGCTCCCAGCCCGGTATAACGTTGCCGGCGCCCAAGACCAGCGTGTAGGGCAGCCTGCCCGCCGAGCTGTCAAACACGGTACCGTCCTGCAGCTTGCCGGTGTAGTGCACGCTTAGCGTATCTCCCGGCATAGCCGCGGGGCCGGTGCCCACTACCTCGTCTTGCGTCACCACCTGGCTTGATGCTACCTGTGTGGAGGCGGAGTTGCCGCTAAACGGCACACCAAAGATAAAAAATACAGCCACAACAACTAAGGTGACCGTAACCGCAATGCCCGTATGCAAAGTGTTTTTAGACATACCCCAAGGGTACTCCCCCGCTCCCGCTTGAGCAAGCAGGTCGTGGGGATACTACTGTACCTACTGCGCGGCCTCGGGGAACGCAACGCTCGCCCTCTCGACAGCGACACCCGCGCCTATGTCGCCCATATATGGAGTGGCCACGCTTGCGGTCTGCGTTGCCGCGGGCAAAAACCTGGCGTTGGCCGCAAGCAGGGTTATGGCAACAAGCGCCACCGCCAAGCCCGGCAGCAGGAGGTCGGTAGGCTGGACCTGGATGCGGATAAAGAACGTAAGCGCCAAGACGGTCACGAGCAGGCTAGCGATGCCCGCGAGCATCCACGTGGCGTTCTCGCCCGCGCCGTCAAACGCGCCGGCTATGGCGCGCATAGCAGACTGCACAAATGACTGTGGCGCGGACGGCGTAGCAGTCTGCGCGCCTGCGACCGCAGAGTTTGCGGGTGCCTGAGGCACGCCGGCCGGAGCCTCGGCCAAAGCGGGCTCGGGTATAGCTGCAGCGGGTACAGCGGCCGCCACCTTTTGCACCGGCGAGCCAAAGTACTGCACGACAAACGTCGCGGGCCCGCCCTTGTACGTGCCGTCGGCCAGCCCCACGCCAATCTCCTGGTACTGCGGCTTAACAATGTTGGCGCGGTGCGCGGGCGACGCCATCCACGCATCCACGACATCCTTAGAGTCGTTAAAGCGCACGGCCAAATTCTCGCCGGCATATATGTACTCGTAGCCGGCGCGCTCGAGCCACACCCACGGCTCCTCGCCGTCGGGCCCCACGTGGCTAAAGTACCCGCGCGCTGCCATGTCCTCGGCCTTGGCCTGGGCGGCTTCATCCAGCAGACTGTTCTCTATCAGCGCCTCGCCGCCCTCACCCACCCTGGCGTCGTCGGTGTAATTAATAACATCGCTGCGCACCACCGCGGCCAAAAACACATCCGGCCCCGCCTTAAATATCGAGCCTCCGAGTATGACCATCTCGGACAGCATTGCCAGGCCCAGAAAAGCGACAAGCCATTGCCGGCGCAATATGTGCGGCCGGTGGGTGTTGCCCTGCCACGGCAAAAGATGGTTTTTTATGGAGCGCCACAGCCTCATTCCCTCTATCATATACGACAAAAGCCCCCGGTGGGGGCTTTTGCACAACAGCTGGTTGCTAAGAGACCTATATGGCTTTGGATCGCAGTGTGTATCCGCCGCCAAGCATTGCAATTAGGCTTGCCAAGAGCGTCATGAAGGCGCTCGCGTCGGGGCCGGTACCCGTGTTGGGTACGCCCGGAAAGTCGCCGCCGCCGCCCACGCCGTACACAGGACCCGTCTCGGTGCCCAAGACATCGCCATCGTCATTGTTGTTGTTTGAGTTGCTGCGGCGGCTACCGCCTCCGCCTCCGCCGCCTCCATCATTATCGTCCTCATCCTCAACTACAGTGCCCGATATCGTGTTACTTGAGCCGCCGGTTATGGTACCCGTTGCCGTGCTGCCTGTAGCCGCAGTGCCCGAGGACAGCGTGCCGGTAACCTCAGACTGCGCGCTGGCCTGTCCCGCCGACAGCAGGAGCACGAGCGCTGCAGCTACGGCCAGGACTCTCATAAGCGGATATGCTATGTGTGTTGTCATAGGTTAATTTGTTAGCGGATTACGGCAGGGTCTGCACGCCATAGTTGGTAGTGTATGTCTCGTTAGATGTGCCGACCGGTATCTTGACCTCGACAAGCACCTGTACCTGGCGGCCCGGCATAGCAGGGTCAAGGTCGGTCATCATGACCATAGGCGGAGTCGAGTAGGCGTTGGCCGCAGTGAGCGTAATAGCAGCCGTGCTGGATGCCTGGGCCGAGGACACGCGCATGTTGTTTGCTACCGCTATCGTGCTCGACGAGTTGGAGGTAAACCAGTCGCTAAAGCGCATCGAGAGGTTTTCCTCCTGGTTGGGCGTCGTAATGTGGAACATGTAGCGCCAGCCGTCGGCGTACGAGTCGTTGGCTACAGCGGTGGTCTTCTGCGCGTCTATCGAGTCCACATGCAGTGCCGCGTCCGTGGTGGTGCCCGTTGATGTGGCCGTGTTGGTAAACGTGCACGTTATCACATCGCCGTCTGATGCCGACACCGTGTAGGCGCCCGCAGTACCCGGCGTGCCTATTGCCTGGCCGCCCTCGCGGCAGGTGATGCCGGTGGTGGTCCAGCCGCTAGACTGAACCTCGGAGATTGTCGAGCTGCCTAGGCTAAGCGCCATGCTGGATGAGGTAGCCCAGCCGCTTGCTGTTGTAAGGCTCGTAGTGCCGGCCCCGTTAACCGCAAAGTTAAACGTACCGTTGCCGCCAACTGAGTTCTTGACGATACGCAGCGTAGGCGTAGTTGTCCCATTGCCCCCGCCGCCGCCCGCCTCGCTGTTGTCCTGCGCGCTGGAGCAGCCCTGGTCGGCCGGGTAGTCTATAAGGCCGTCTGCGTCGTTGTCTACCGTGTCGGCGCACTGCATCATAGTCGTGGTGCCTGTTGAGGTGCCCATGGTGCCGGACTCGGTGTTGTCGCTTGCAGTGTCGCAATCCGGGTCCATAAGGTCCACGACGCCATCGTTATCGTTGTCGATGCCGTCTGCGCATTGCATTGGTGCCGGGTCAGGAGACTCGGTATTGTCCTGTGCGCTGTTGCAGCCGGGGTCCTGCATGTCTACAAGGCCGTCCCCGTCGTTATCTATACCGTCTGCACAAAGCATGGGCGCGGGCCCATCGCCGCCGCAGTAGTCTACCTGCGGGTCAAACGGCAGGTCCGGGCCCAGCTGCTGGTCTACGTAGCAGATAATCTGCTCGGCCATAGTAGCCGCATGCGCCTGCTGGACCGAGGCGGCCATCGCAAAGCCAAAGAGCGACGCCATAAGCGCCAGAGCCGCGACCGCGCTTGTGGCCTTCAATATAAGTGAGTGCGTAGTCATAATGTTAGTGCTAATTCTGCTAATTACTAAAGCGCCCCGTCTGCCTGGTACCGCTTACTTAGTATGGTCACACCCTACTGAATCGAAAATGAATTACTCACGGCCAAAAATACAGACGAGCTACAGAAAACGCCGCCCCGGCCGGGGCGGCGTTTTCTCTATCTATGTGATGGCTGTGTCTTTACCTACAACTCGCAGGATACTTTGTTGTTGTTCCCGCCTCCTAGCTGACAGGTGTCTGTCCCTGCACCCCCATTAGCAGAGTCGTTGCCGGCACCCGACTTGATAGTGTCGTCGCCGTCATTAGACTTGATAAGGTTGTTGCCCGCGCCGGCATTGATAGTGTCGTTGCCGGAGCCAGTGGTGATCTGGTCGTTGCCCGCGCCGGTCATGACGTTCATCGTGCCGTTGCCGAGCTCGACGAGGTCGTTGCCGCCCGCGGTGTTAACAACACTGTTGCCGTTGCCCAGCGTTATGTAGTCGTTGCCGCCTGCGGTGCAGACTATGTAGCTGCCGTCGCCGCCCATAACCCTGTCGTTGCCGCCCTTGCCCACAAACATGGTGTTGGGAGCGAGCGTGACATTGTCAGACTTGGCCGTGCCCTTCTGGAGGGTGTAGCCCTGGGGCGCAACGTTAGGGGTGCTGCATGCATTAGCCGGAGGTACGGGGTCTACCGGAGGCTCTTCATCACACGTGACGTTCCTGACAATTATGTACTTGTCGGTCGTGATGTTAGTAAACGCCGGTGCGGTGGTGCTTGTAGCAGCTGACTGCGCTGCCGCAAACGAGTCGCCGCTAGAGTAGCCCGCAAGCGCGTACGGCTTGCCGTCTGCACAGGTAGCGCCCACAACCGAGCCGCCCGTAACCTCGTTAGTGCTGTAGTCTGCCCCCGATGTCATCATCGAGGTTATAGCCTGGTACGGTGTCGGGTCGCCGTTAAAGCCGTCCGCATCAAGGTCGAAGTTGCCGCTGCCCGCACCGATGTTGGTGGCATTCCACGTAGCCTCCATGGGGAACGCGGAGTTGTCGGCGCTGACTGCAGTTGCCATAGCGCCGTCAATGAACTTGTTGATGGTGACCGTCACATCAGGAGCCGGTGCGATAGTGCTTGATGTAAGCGATACATTGTCTATCAAGAACCCATTACCTGCAGTCGCCGGGGCAGCAGTGCCGCCGGCACGGAAGAGCAGCGAGTCTACCGTGCGACTTTCATCGCTCAGATCAGGATTGGACTCGTTATCGTAGCGGTAGTAATTCTCCCATGTGGTGCCGGTGTGGACCAGTACGCCGTCGATGTATATTTTTACAACATCATTTGACGGGCCATCAACAAAGTCGATAACGAACTTTGCTGTATGAGTAGCTGTTCTGGAGAGGCCTGTTGCAATCGTAGTTGGAGTGAATACCGCCGGGTCGACGACGCTTTGCACGTCATAGAAGATGACATTGATGCCACCCGGCTCGTCGTCAAAACCCAGATAGCTCATACGTGCGCCATCCCCGCGGTCTGGGGAAACGGACAAGAAGAGTCCTGGCTGCTCAGTAGATTCCGTTGAAGCAAAGTCAAACTGTGCCTCAAAGTGGTTCTGGCGGGTGCCGCCGGACATACCGTCATTTATGGCAACAGTCTCACCTGCCTCGTTGGTAGTAGAGTAGGAGAATGTCTGGTCGCCGAACGCGCCGGTCGTAACTGCATTGGAGATGCGCAATGACTTGCAACCGAAGGTCGGGTAGCCGTAAGTATTAGCAACAATCTCCTGGTCGTACGGGCCCGTCGCGCTCCAACCAAATTGGCCGTTGACGCTGCCCAAGGCAAAGGTATCGAAGGTCGTGTCGTCCATGCTGCAGGCGGGCGTGTTGCTGATAGGGTCGGCGGTACCGCTAACGGTAGTCCACGTACCCGAGCGCGCGCCGCCCTGGTAGTTGTCGGTCCAGGTGCCGCTCATCGAGCCGCCAACAATGGTGCCCATCACATTCATGGTGGTCTGGGGCGTTACCGCGTCAGCCGTAGAGCTGTAGTCTGCAGTAAAGTTTATAGCGTCAGCGTCCACTGTGCCGGATGTCAGTGCCCAGTTATACACGTGCGCGCCCACAGGGTTGCCGCCGGAGCCGGTCAGGTTGCCGGAGCCGTCCTGGGAAAGTGTCAGGTCATGATTGTATGTGCCGGAGCACCCGACATCACACGTAAACGCAACCTCATAATTGCCCGTGGTGTCCCAGTTGGGCGCCGCGGCAAACACTGTGCTTATGCCGATAAAGAGAGCCGCAACAGCAAAGAGCGCCGCTACGGTCAGGCGTCCGAACGTTAGTGATTTACTCATACTACTAATATGATTACGCACTTAATAAGCCGACAAGCCGAACCCCTCTGTGAGCGGCTGGTTTCCTAACCATATAGTAGCAACCTGAAGCTAACATTAGCTCGCTCTGCAAGTGCATAACCCTGTGCACAAAGTGTGGAAAACTCCCTTATTTATTTAAACCAGCTCAAAAGCCCCGCCAAAAAGCTCTGTACTGCCAGCACTATTTGAGCGCCCAGGCCAGGCTCTTGCGGGCTTGTGGTCGCATAGGGCGTCGTAGTAGCGGTGTTCGAGGCAGACGCTGCGCTCGAGCTGCCCGCGGCAGTGACCACCTCGTGCTTTACAGTAACCGGCGGTGTGCCCTCTTGTATCTTGATAGTGGTCTGGGCGGGGGTGGCCACAACCTCGACGTTTGTGGCGCCTGTTGTGGTCCTGCTCTCCTCGTGCACCACGCCATTAACGTTTGTCTTTATCTCTATGGTGGATGTGTTAGACGACGAGGTGTTTGTCGTCACCTGCACCGAGGCCGATGAGTCTCCGGTGGTGACAGTGCCGCCGGGGCCCACCACGTTGCCGCCCGAGTTGGAGCTGGCACTGGTGTTGCTGTAGATCTGGGCATGCGCCATCGCGGGGACAGAGACAATTATTAAGCTGAGGAGGATTTTGTAGAGCATACGGATACTCTAGCACTTTGATGCTGTGCTTATTGAGTAGTGGCAACAGGCTCGGCGCAGGCTAGAGCCTTTATCTTCTTTATAGTCATACCGCCCACAGTGCCGGTGGGGTAGCTGAGGCCTATAGGGGCCAAGATGTCTGCGGCGTACTTAGCCTGGAAGGCGCTCACCGCCGCGTGCGTCATCGGGCCAAAGAAGTTCGTGCCCGGCAGTGCAGCGCCTTGGGTGTTAAGGAACAGCTGCAGCTTGGCAACCTCGGGGTTGACCATGCCGCGCGTAAGAGTCTGGCTAACGGCCAGCGAGCAGTCCACGGCGGCGCCCAGCACGGCGCCCGCCCCGCCCAGGGTAACGGTAGCCTCGCCCGTCACCGGGGCAAACGGCTTGCCCTCTATGCCGGAGCCCAGGCGGTTGCCCGCAATGCTTGCCACGTTGCGATAGGTACCCATCACAGTCGTCGTGGGGAACTCGACAGAGTATGTGAGAGTTATCTGCTCGCCGGCGGCCATGGCGCCAATGTCCCATGCGCGCTCGTACATAACTGCGCCGGTGGGGTCATAGAGCGTGTCGGAGAGCTTGCCGTCATACAGGTGCCCGGCCTTCTTCTGGTTGGTGATAACGACTTTGTAGTCGGCTACAGCCGGCGTGGTGGTTGAGACACCGACAACCTCCTTGACCACGCTGATGTCCGGGTTTTTAGCCGAGGTGGGGCCCACTACCTTGGAGTTGTTGGTGGCCTTTATCTTGCCGGTCGTCTTGGTGGTGCCGCCACCGCCTCCCCCGCCGCCGCCCGATGCCGGCGCCTGCACCTCGACGGTTGCAATGGTAAACGACGCCTCTGCACTGCTGCCGTTGCCGTCGCTTAATGCCGAGACAGCTACCGGTACGGTGGACTGCGTACCCGCCGGCACCTGACCCACGCGCGCGGGGAACGTAAACGTCCTGGACTCGCCGCGGCGCACCGTCTCTACCTGCCACTCGCGGCCGCTCGCGGTAGAGTCGCCGTCGGTGTCCGTAAAGTCGAGCTTGCTCTTGTCGTAGTCGGCCTTAAGAGTGATGTCGTCGGCATCGCGGTCGCCGTTGTTGGTGATGGTAAACTCGTAGGCAATGTCCGCACCCGGCGCTACCGTTGCGGGCGCCAGAGTCTTAGCCGTAAGAGCGAGCGCCGACTTGCCAAAGGAGATGTCACCGTTCCAGTTGCCCAGCACGTTAAACAGAGCAAATATCCAGTTGCGGCCCACAATATTGGTGTTGATGATGTTGACGACGTTGGCTATGGCGTACGCGTCGCCCGAGATGATGTGCGAGACGCCGTCCTCGGTCAGGGCCAGGTTGTGGCCGGTGTTGGCCTGTACATCTATGTCGTTCTGAACCGTGGCGGTATTGGTAGACGATGCGACGAAGCTGGATGAATTAAAGCAGTTGTTGACGGGCCCCTCCTGCTCGTCGCAGTTTGCCACCGGCGTACCCTCCGGGTCCTGCCAGCCCTCCGGCACGCCCTCTGTGGCCTCCTCTATGGTCTCCTCGTTGGTCACCAAGACAAGGGTCGAGGTAGAGAGTATGCCGTCCTTGTCGGCAACGTCGTACATCCGCAGGAAGTTAAGGCCCACGGGCAGAGACTTGGCGGTGCCTGTCCACTCGCCCGCCACACGGAAGAGGAAGAAAGCCGACGTCCCGCCCACATAGTTTTTGTTAAGGTCGGTAAACTCAGTGGCCTGGCTGTGCGCATCGCCGGTCATGACAATGCCGCTGCCCTCGCCGGTGGTCGAGGCTACGTTGGCGCCTGTGTCCGCCCCGGCGGTTGTGGTGCCTGTGGTGGTGCCGTAGTTGTCGTTAAAGACTCCGTATTTGCTGGAGTTCATCTCCGGGGCAGAGCCGCCGTGGGCAAACAGCCGGGTAAAGAAGTCGCCGCCCGGCAGGGTAATGTCGCCGTCCAGGTCGCCGAAGTTGTTAAACGAGACCATAAGGTAGCTGGAGTTGATGATGTTGGTGTTGACCAGGTTGACTACGTTGGCCGCCGCGTAGGCATCACCCGTCGTAATGTCGGCGCCGCCATCGCCGGAGGTGGTGGCCACGTTATTGCCCGCGTCGGCGCGCACTATAACCGTGTTGGTTACCGTCGCGGTGTTGCCGGACTCTACAGTAAGCGAGGAGGAGTTGAGGCATGTCAGGAGTGTGCACTGCTCCTCGCCTGTCTCCTCGTTGATAGTTGGGGAGGCGCCCGCCTCTCCGTCAAAGAAGTAGTCCAGGTTGTAGTCGCGCAGGTCCAGCCCAGTCGAGAATATCTGGTTGAGGAATATGAGCAGGCCAGTGGAGTTAAAAATGTTGGTGTTGATAAGGTTGATGACGTTGGCAAATGCAAATGCACTGCCTGTAACCACCGTGGCCGTGCCCTCGCCTCCCTGGGCGATGTTGTCGCCGGTAGAGGCGGTGGAAGTCGAGAAGTTGGCCACAAGCGCGTCGTTGGTCGAGGTGGCAAGGATACTTGATGAGTTGGTGCACTGCTCGTCTCCGTCAGGCGAGGTGGGGTCGCAGGCGGTGTCCGGGTCTACGTTGTTAACGTTGAGAGTGTTGTCTACAGACGTGGTAGCGGTAGCATCACCCGTGAGTATAGTGCCGCCTACGTCGTGCAGGCCGCCGGTGCCGTCGTCGGACGAGGTGGCTACGACCTGCCCGGCATTTGCACCCGGTGCGCCGTCTGTCGTGGTGGCGTTCTCGTTGTCGGCGCGCACCGGAGAGCTAAATGCAAACAAGACCACCATAAGCAGTGCCATGGCAAGAGTAGCAAGCGGCACTGCGCGATAGTTTTTATGATGTGTCATGTGGTAAGTAGATGTAAGCTTGCAAACCCTCTCTGAAACCTCCTTTGGTACGTCGGTACTGTTTACCACAAAGCAGATTTCATGAGAAGGGGGGAGAGACTCCCCCACACTCTCGTTGGACTAGATGCGAACGCGGAGGAAGTTCGTGTTGAGCACGTTGACTGCGCCTGCGTTGGAGCGGGATACGCCGGTCTTGACCGTGCCGCCCTCGCCACCGGAACCGCCATGGCCGCCAGCACCACCGGTGCCGGAGGTTGCATTGCCCTGGTTGCCGTTCTTATTAGCATTGCCAGAGTCGCCGCCGTCATCGCCTTCGCCACCCTCAGAGCCAGCTGCGGCATTGAGGCCAGTCGACGCGAGTGCGTTGGTGGTCTCATTTATGTTGCCGTTGTTGGCCTGTGCTGCGGTTGCGGACGAGCTGTTGAGGCCGCCGCGAACGCGTACAGAGGTGTCGTTGGTGTTTGCAGTGTTAAGAGCTGCGGCATTTGCGTGAGCATCGCCGGTCTCTACCCAGCCACCGTTGCCGGCGTTGCCGCCGTTGCCGCCGGAACCTGCGTTGCCGGACTGAGCATTGCCGTCGTTGCCACCCATGGTAGCGTTGCCGGAGTTGCCGCCGTCATCGCCGTTGCCGCCTTCAGAGCCACCTGCCAAGTTAAGGCCGGTGTTCGATACTGCGTTGGTGTTGCTGGTTACAGTGCCGTTATTGCTGTTGCTGATAACGAGCGAGCTGCTGTTGACTGCTGCAAGGGCCGGAGTCGCGGTTGCGAGCATGCCGAGCGCAGTGAGTGCTGCAAGAGTTTTCTTCATATAGTTTTTCAGAATTAATTAATTTTTATAAACCCGGCATCCTGCTTCCGTACGGCAAGCGGGATAGCGCGGGGCATCGACCTGCGTGTGAACTACTCGCAACCCAAGGGTTGTGCAGTCCACGGCACAACCAACACCATAGTGACGGTTGTGCTCTGAACTCCACATGAACTTTTAACGATGAGATGTGCAGGGAACAAAAAACGCGAAGCCCGCGCATGCGAGTTTCGCTCTATCAAACACCCGTGTAATGAGTGACGGCCATATATTCCTAGCCGCTGGTTTCCCTGCACGCGGCGCCTGAGCGCTACATGCAGACGCATTATCCTACCGTGGCATGCATGGGTCAATAAAAAATGCCGCAAAACCGGCACTGCGACATATACGCACAACGCCTGTCAAAATTGACAGGCGTTAACACAGATGTCAGACACTGCGTTGTATAACGGGTGTACACTTGAGCAAAGCTCGCGCACGTACGGTGTTGGAGAGGGCCCAAGTCCTAGGGAAACCAGCGTAAAGCTGTCGGACCCGGGCCCACTCCAGAACCCTACTTTGTAAAAAACGCAAAACTCCTGCGCAGATGCTGTGCGGATACTACTAAAGCACCCCGCCCTGTCAACAAGGGCGGGGTGCTTTGCGCAGTATTTAGCGCGTACGGGGGCAGTCGCGGCCGGTGCACTGCGTGGGCGCAGGCGCGGGTGCAGGCGCGGGCGAGCCAACCTGCGTGTTGTTGTTGGTCGGGCCGATGTTGACGACCGTTACGGTGTTGGATTGGTCGCCGGTCGTAATATTGCTTCCCTGGTTGTTGCCGGAGCTTGTGTTGGCCCCCGTATTATTTGTGATATTGCCGTGGCTCGAGTTGGAGTAATAGAAAACGGGCGCCGCAGGCTGAGGCACGGGCACGACTATGGGTGCGGGCGCCGGCGCGGGTGCCGTGCCGCGCGTATCGCGCGCAGAGCGGTCGGCCGCCATGGCGGGTGCGGCTATAAGCAAGAGTCCTGCGGCGGCGAGAGCAATGGATGTGCGCATATGAGTTACGTTAAGGAGTAAGAAAAACCGTACACATGGATGTGCCGCTGATTTCCCGTCTGCAGAATGCAGATACCCACATAGTGTACACCAGCTACTGAAGGTTGAGTGAGCTCTGGCGCCGATAATTGATGATAAGGCGGCACAAAAAGCTCGTCGTCAAGAACACCGAGAGGCACGTGAGCGCCAAAAACATGGCAGCTATCCACACATTGCCGGATGCGGCCAGAAGATAGCTCGCGTAAAACCCGAGTGGGGTTACCGAGCCTAAGCCGGTAGAGTTAAAAGACAGCATGGTGGTCAGTCCGCTCGTGTTCCCCAACCGCCGGAATACCCTAGTTTAGCAAACAACGTTATCCCCAGTTTGGCGGTACGGGCCCCTACCCGCCCTAGCCGGCCCAGGCCCCGCGCCACCCATACAAACCCCATGTAGGAGTACGACCCCAGGAGCACAACCGTCATAATGCTGCTAAACAGGAGCTCCGGCAGGATGCTTATGCGCAGCAGCCAGTCCCAGACATCCTTTTCCTTGTACCAGCGCATGAGCCACAGCTGGAGCACATACCAACTTATAAACTGCCCGACTGAAAGGAGTATGAGGACTTTAAGCAGGAGCGACGGCGCGCCGCCCCCGTCTATAAGCATAAGGATGACTATCACGGCGAGCGTAGCCACAAACATCACGTGGCCCAAAATGTCCTGCAGCACCGCCACCGGCCGCCCGGCGCTTAAAACAACCTGCACGCCGCCCAGGCTCCATCGTGTGCGCTGGCGCCAAAAGCCGCCTAAATGCTCGGGCACCTCTGTCCAGGCGGGCGCGCCCAAGACTGCCCGCACATGCCAGCCCATAGACTTTAGCCGGGTGGTCATCTCGTAGTCCTCTATGAGGTGGCCCTCGGCAAAGGGCCCCGCCTGCCGTAGCGCACGCACCCTAAAGGCCGTCAGCATCCCGTGCATAACCAGGGGGCCATACAAAAAGCCCTGGTCTCCCAGGCGTATAGCGTTAAACCCCACATACTCCAGGCCCTGCAGGCGTGTCAGGAGGTTTTTGTTTTTGTTGAGCACCCTGCAGGCAGAGCACACCGCGGCAAGGCTTGGGTCGCTTAGCAGTGCCTCCACCATGCGCTGTATGGTCTCAGGGCCAATGACAACGTCGTCATCCAAGGTGAGCACCACTGCGGGCGCGTGCGGGCCCTTATGGGCCAGCAGGTAGGCCAGCCCCACGTTAAGGGCCCCGGCCTTAAGCCGGTTCTGCGCTGTGCGCAGTACAGTCACGCGCGGCCCCATGCCGCGCAGAGCATCCAGCACGGGCGTACTGGGCGCATAGTCCGGCGGTGTGCAGTCGTCTACCACCACTACGGCAAGCTTGGGGTTGTAGGCCAGGAGGTCCTCAACCAAACGAAGCGCCGTCGCCCCCGGCTTGTAGGTGGGGACGACGGCGCTTACGTTTGGCTCTACTACCTTGTGCGTCTGTTGCGGCTGTGTGGGGATAAGGAAGTTTTTGAGCGCAACTCTCATTGTTGTTTACCGACCAAAGAGCCAGTTAACAAACTTGCTAAACCATCCCTGGGTCGAGCTGGCATTGGCGCTAGCCGCAGTCTGGTCAATGATGCCTGCGTTCTCGTCCGGGGTTGTCTGCGGCAACACTACCTGGCCTACCACAGGCGCAGGGCCTCCCTTGCCCGTGTCTTGCGTGGCTGCGCCGGCAGTGGTGCCGGTGCCTGTAGCCCCCTGCGCGCGCAGAGTAGGCTGGATCTCGCGCACATGCGCAATCTCCTCTATCTGGCTTATAGAGAGCGGGAAGTCCTTCTGGAACTTGCAGTAGATGGTGTTTATCTGCTTTTGGGTCGTGTAGTACACGTAGCCGGAGGCACCCTGCATACCCCAAGGGGCTAGGATATCGGCTGCGTACTTGTTCTGGAAGGCGTTTACAGCGGCCAGGGTTTGCGGACCATAATTGCCGGTTATCGGCAGGCTGGCGCCCTCAAAGTTGTTGAGGAATACCTGCAGCTTGGTAACCTCGGCCGCATCATTGTCGGCACCCTGCTTTATGTAGCCGGTCAGGTACATTGGGCACTCGGCTTGTGCGCCCAGGACCTCGCCTGCATTGCTGTTGGAGCGCGATCCGCCGGAGGAGCGGCGCGAGCCGCCGCCGGAGGAGTCGCCATCATCGTCGTTGCTGCCTCCGCCTCCCTCGTCTGCCTCGTTGTCGTCCTGTGCGTCGGTGCAGTTAGAGTCTGCCGGAAAGTCTATCTGGCCGTCGCTGTCATTGTCTATACCGTCGGAGCACTGCGGGCTGCCCCCGCCGCCGCCCTGACCGTCTGTCTCGTCGGTGTCATTGGCGTCGGTGCAGCCCGGGTCTGCCGGGAAGTCTATAAGGCCGTCGCCGTCGTTGTCGGCGCCGTCAGAGCAAGCCGGAGAGCCTCCCCCGCCGTTGGTCTCGTCGTCGTCAGCCGGGTCGGCACAGCCCGGGTCAGCCATGTCTATAAGGCCATCGCTGTCGTTGTCTATACCGTCCGAGCAGGCAGGGCCTGTATCAACAGGGTTAGGCGACTCGGTGTCGTCATCAGCATCGGTGCAGCCCGGATCTGCCGGGTAGTCCACCATGCCGTCGCTGTCGTTATCAATGCCGTCGTCGCACTGCGGTGCAGGCGGCGGTGGCATGTCGCAGTAGTCCAACTGCGGATCAAACGGCAGATTCGGGTCGGTCTGCTCCAGTACCCAGTCTACGTAGCAGATAATCTGCTCCGCCAAAGACGGGTCCGGGGACTCGCCCGGAGGCGTGCCGCCGCAGTAGTCTGTCGCCTGGTTAAACGAGCCCTGTGCACCCTGCTCGATAAAGCAGTTGATCTGCTCTGCCATAGACAGGGGTGCCTCCTGTGCATGTACGAGACGCTGGTTTCCCCAAACAAACGCGGTGAGCGCAAGAAGTATCGCGAGTATAAACGCGACGCTTGTGCGCAGTTCCCGAGTCAACGTCATAATATTTGTAATTGCCCTGTTAAAAACGCTGATAAATTAACACCTCAAGCATATACACACCCCCTACGTTGTCAAACTTGCCTGAAGTTTACATGTATTGCACAGAGTGGGAGAAATCGGGTTTATACTAAAGCCATGCAACCCAGCAGGCACCCTGCCCTCGTGCGGGCCCCCTTTGTGCTAGTGGCGTGTCTCTTATTGTTTCCTATTGTAGCGGCGGTTTACCCCGAGGAAGCTCGAGGGGCGCAGTTTGCCCCGAGCGCCCTGTTTCTGTCTAAAGAGGCGGTTGTGGAGGGCGACACGGTGCTTATACACGCCGTGGTCCAAAACGACGGTGCGGCCAAGTTCCCGGGCAACTTGGTTATCCAGAGCGGCGAGGAGCAGGTAGGATCGGTGCCGGTGACTTTGGCGGCCAATGAGGTGCGCGCGGTGTCGGTGTCGTGGACCCCGGGCCCGGGCAGCCATAAAGTAACCGCACAGCTTATGGACCAGGCCGGCACCGTGATTAAGAGCGAGACAAAGACCTTTGCGGTAGCCGCCAAGCCTAAGCCTAAGCCGGCCGCGGCCACATCATCTAAATCGTCAAACTCTGCGGCGGGCGTCGAGTCGTCGGCCGACATCCAGGCAAAGATAGACGACCTCTCGCCCGCTGCCGGAGGCGCCCTGGCCCCCGTGTTTAGGCTGGTAGACGGCAGCCGCAGCGCTATTGCCGACGTTTTGGACTCGCAAATTGCCAACACCAAGCCCAAAGTGACCGAGACCCCGGGCGTGGTGGCCGGCACCAGCACTATTGCAGCTCCCGACCAGGGCAGCTGGTTTAGCTCGATGTTTAGCACTGTCTACCTCTACATTCTTACCGCACTGAGGTTTGTTGTAGGCTCGGCCGGGGTCTTTTACCCCCTGCTGGCAGTGGTGTTCCTCTACACGCTGTGGCGCATGTTTAAAAAGTTCAGGAGGACGTAGGCGTAACCGGGCGAAAGAGGGTTGAGAGGGGGCTTCGCAGGCGCGATCGGCGCCGAGACTGAGTAATTTTTTAGCAAAAAAATATACGTACCCCACGAGATCCTGCTTTCGCCAGGTTACGCCTAGCTAAGCCTTCTTCCAGTGCCACACTGCGGTTATAAACAACAGCAGGGTTATAAAGGCAGATATCGCGCAGAACTGGCATATCGCGCCAATGACCGAGAGCTGGATGTAGAATATCGCCCACGCCGAGTACACAACACCCACACCGGTGTAGGCCAAGGCGCCCAGTTTGAGACCCTTCGAGCCCGGGTCGATTACCAAGAGTACCGACAGGCACAGCATGTAGCCGTAGTACACCAGGCCGATGTAGCTCCACGGTATGCCCATAAACTTGGAGTACTCGCTGGTTAATACCGTCTCGCAGCCGCCTATGGCGCACGAGGGTATCAGGTTGAGGTACTGGAAGTACGATAGGTAAAAAGTGTCGCCCAAGCCGATGAGTGCAAGTGCGAGCAGTATAAACGGGGTTAGAGGGGGCTTTGCAGGCATTAGTTAAATTGTACCGTCTTTATAAGGTTGTTAAAGTCCGCGCGTATTGCGTCTTGCGGGTCTAGCCAGTCGCCACTAAACAGGAATATTTTGCCGTCATGCGCTACCGCGACCGAGTCTACCTCGTAGAGGCCCGAATAGTGGTACCAAATCGCGGACTCACCATCTACAGTCATAGGCCTGGAGGCGCGCTCGTCTACAATCAGCTTCCAGTTAGACCGCGCGTCGCCCTGCACCCATTGTTCGAGAGACAGACCCTCAGTATTGGGGAACACGCTCAGGCTAATGGCGGGCGGGCCCTCGCCTGCCTCGGGCGGCACATAGCCCTTGGGCAATAGGACCAGGACATCCCACTGGCGCTCGGCATTGCCCTCGGTGCGCGATGACAGCTCGTAGCTTGCGGGATACATAAACGAGTAGCCGTCCTCCGATGAGTACTGCTGCAGGCCCGTTTGCGGTGTGGTTGTCGCACTATTGCCGCCCGGCACACTTGCCGCAGGGCGTGACAGCAAGAAATATGCGCCGGTTGCAAGCACGGCCACGACAAGCGCCCACACAAGTGCGTTCTTATTCATATAGTTATAGTTTACCATTGTCGCGCGTGTCCTCCCTCCCCCGCACCTGATGCTCGTCATACCCCATGTAGTGCGCCACCTCGTGCCATATGGTCTCGCGTACTACTTTCCGCACAAACTCCTCATACAATATCCCAACATTCTCAAGTTTGTTGGGGTGTTGTGTATGTTGCATAATGTGCTCCGCCTCCTCTTCTATAGGGCCTTGGTACAGCGTTATCGTGTCGGGCAAGGTGCCGCCCACGCCGTAGTAGTCGCCGCGCGCCGTGTGCGGCACACCGTGGTAGAGCCCCAGCAGAGTTTCGCCCTCCTTCAACCCCTCCTCTTGGCGCACATGCGCACTGGGCTCCCACTCGGCCAAAAAAGCCACGTTTTTAAGCAGAGCGTGAAACTTTTCCGGCACCGCGCGCGGAAACTCTTCCTCTATAAGTTTTTCAAATTCCTCCTGAGACATTATTTTAAGAGGGTTTTGAACTTGGTTTGGACCTTCTCAATCTTGGGGGCGATGACCAGCTGGCAGTAGCCGGCGTCTTTATGGCTCTCATAGTACTTCTTGTGATAATCCTCGGCGACATAAAACTCTACTAATGGCTCCACGCTTGTTACCACCTTTTTAACGCCCTGGTACACAAGCTGGTTTAGGTTGTTTACATAGTGCTCGGTCATCTCCTTTTGCCGCTGTGTTGTGTAGAACACCGCACTGCGGTACTGCGGACCAATGTCCTGCCCCTGACCATTGGCCTGTGTGGGGTCATGACTGCCAAAGTACACCTGCAATAGCTCGGGGAACGATATGGCGTCCGGGTCGTACACCACCTTGGCACTCTCCACATACGGCGTCGTGCCGGTCGAGACTGCCTCGTAGCTCGGCCCTTTGGATGTTTTGTAAGCCGGGCCGGCGTAACCGGGCTCGACACTCTCTACCCCCTTTATCATCAGGAATACCGCCTCGGTGCACCAAAAGCACCCTCCGCCAAAGACTATTGTCTCTTTCATGCACTTAGTATACTTTAAGACCAGTAACGATCCATCTAACAAGGATAGGTTCGATGTCCCAAATGGTGATACTGCTCTTAGTGGCGGCGGCGGCCGGATACTTCTCGCGATGGACAAGCCCGGCATCGCTTTTTGTGACCCTCTTGACCGCGTGTCCTGTTTTCTTTGTCTTTTTTGTCCTCATTGCTCATAAGCAGACCGCCAGCATGCTCAGCATTGCGGTACTGGTGGGGATCCTGCTCGCCGAGCTAGGAAAAAAGCAGCAACCTCGCAGGCGCAAACACTGAGCTAACAAGATAATCCGCTGGGCATGCCCGGCGGATTTCTATTTCTAGATGTACACATCAAAAGGCCCCACTATGGGGCCTTTTGCCGGACGCGTGGCCTAGATATCACTGTCTAGGTTGTCGGTGTCCGTGCTTACGCGTCCGCCGCCGTGGCTGTTTTGTCCGCCTTTCTGTCCTGCCGCAACCGCCTTCTCTCGATTATTGGCGAAGTTGCCCGGGTTGTTGTCCTTGCCCTGCGACTGCCCGCCCTTACTTGCAATAGCTTTGCGTTTTTCCTCGCTCATGCCGGCAAACCCGCGGCCGCTGCGGCCCTTGCTTGGCATCTCAACGCTCGGCCTCTCGCCTGCCACATCAAGCTCGTCGCGCTCCGGGTCAAACTGGGGTTGCTCATCGCGTTCTTGGTCTTTCATATTAGGTAGTCGATTAGCATAGTAATCGCACTGACCCAGTCTACCTGTATGTGCCTGAACTGCCGGTTAAGCCCCTCTTGGACCGATGAGCCTTGTTACCTAAGACATGCTATAGGATAAAATAGATAATTTTTATACTTACCCTGATGTCTTTACTGTGGGGTCCCGGGCAGGTCGAGCTTACTCAATGCCTGCGAGTAGGTCAGCCCTACCTTTTTGCCCGGGTTAAAGATGTCGTGCGGGTCAAATATCTGCTTGATCTGCATAAACAGCGCGTACATGTCGCGGCCAAACATCTTCTCTACATACGGGGTGCGCACCAGCCCGTCGTTATGTTCGCCGGATATCGAGCCGTGGTACTCCAGCACGAGGTCGTAGACCTTATGCGAGAGCTCGTCTATCACCTTTCCAATGCTTGGGTCTTTGGGGTCTATAAGCGGGATGATGTGGAAGTTGCCGTCGCCCACGTGGCCGGCGATAGTGTAGGTCAGCTGAGGATATTGCGACATGAGCACTTGGAGCTTTGGTAGGAATTCCGGCAGGGTCAGCGGCGGCACCACAAAGTCGTCTATAAAGGGCGCAGTGCGCTTGCCGCGCACTTTTTTGCGCAGAAGGTTAAAGCTCTCGCGGCGCACAGCCCAGTACTTGCGCGCTTGACCCTCGGTCTTGGCCACGCGCACACTCACGTGGCTTTTGTTATGGGCTACCTCTGCCGCGAGCTTCTGAGCCTGCGCCAGTGCCTCCTCTTGCGTGTCACCCCTAAACTCCACGAGCAGTATGAGCTTGGGTATGCCGCCGGTCAGCGCCATCCACAGCTCGGGCAGGAACGAGAGCCCGATGCCTAGGAGCCCGCTCTTCATCTGCGCCGCGAGCTCGGGCAGGTATTTAATGGCTATTGAGAACGTGTGGTCGTCATAAGACTCAAAGCTGTCGGGCTGGTAGCTTAATACCTCCGGCACCAGCTCGCCCAATTGCGACAGGTTGCTTACAAATATCACCGCCATGGACGAGTATTTCTTTGGGTGTACCAAGCCCACCTTGACCCTGGTGACAATGCCCAGTGTGCCCTGCGAGCCCACCATGAGCCGAGCCAAGTTAAGCGAGGTTTTGCCGTCGCCGATGTCCCATAGTGCATAGCCGGACGAGTTTTTCTCTACCTGTGGCTTGTTGGTACGAATAATTTTGGCGTACGCCGGGTTAGAGACTAGCGCGGCCACCTGCCTATAGACCGTGCCCTCAAAGCCCGGTGCAGCCAGCTTGCCCGCCAGCTCCTCTCCCGCTACGTTTTTGAGCGTGTAGGCCCCGCCGTCGGCCAGCACCACCTCGAGCTCTTGCGTGTAGCGGTCGGTCTTGCCGTACTTGAGGTTTTTCTCGCCGCCTGAGTTGTTGCCCACCATGCCGCCTATGGTGTTAAGCTCGCGGCTCGCGGTGTAGCTGGGCAGCTCGAGGTCTTTCTTTTTTGTCTCGCGATCAAAGTCCCTAAAGTACATACCCGGCTCGACGGTGGCATCGGCGTCGGTCAGCGCCAGAAGGCGCCCTAAGTGCGCGGTGGTATCCAAAATAATAGAGGTGTTGAGCGGCCCGCCCGACATGTCGGTGCCGGCGGCGCGCGCGGTTATGTGCAGGTCAAGCTTGTGGTCCTGAGCCTTTTTGGCGGCGACAAACTTTACCAAAGCACAAATGTCGGCGACATCCAGCGGCCGCACCACCGCCTGCGGCACTACCCGGAATAGGCTCGCATCGCGCGAGTAGGCGTCCAGCGCCTTGGCGTCGGCCAGCACCTCGCCCCGCACGACCTTTGTAAGCTCATCAGCAAGCGGCATTTATACAATTTTACCATGCAAAAACCCGTCCCGGCTTTTGGCCCGGGCGGGTTTTTGGTGCTCTGCTACGAAATTGGATTGCGGCCCTGGATGAGCCTGACAAGGATCATGATGACCGCTATCACCAGAAGGATGTGGACAAAGCCACCGACCGTGTAGGACGTGACAAGGCCCAACAGCCACAAAACAAGCAATATTGTCGCGATGGTTACAAGCATACGCAAAATGATTAAGGATTAATGCATCAACTGTACCATTGAACCCTACCTCACCTGACGCTTGTATGAAGGGTACGGCTTAGAGACCCTCGCGCTGTACAAAGTTAGTGCGCGATATCACGGTGCCGTCTGCATTAAGCTCGACGTCGCCCTCCTTAAGCACCAGCTTGCCTCCCTCGTTAAAGATGCCGACCTCCTTGCCGACATTGTCGCGCACGCACATGACGCCGGAGACCTCGCTGTCAAGAAGCGGCGTGGAGGTGGCACCCACCAAGGCGCACGTGCCGCGGTACCCGCCCACGGGGACGTCTACACCGGCTACGGTCAGGAATACGCGGGTCGTGGTGCCCTGAGTGTCCGGGTCAACTCCCTGGTCTACCAGCTTCCATTGCAGCTGCTCTACCACCACAGGGTCTACCTTTGTGGCGTTAAGACGACTAACAAGCGCCCATGCGGCGATTGCCAGCACGACCAGACCTATGACTATCCATATGCGTTTATTATCCATATAAGGTGTAGTATACCAAAATGCGCATAAATAAATACCTGGCAGACCAGGGGCTCTGCACCCGCCGCGAGGCCGACCGCTATATAGCGCAGGGGCTTGTCTATATAAACGGCAAACGGGCTGAGCTCGGGAGCCAGGTTGCCGAGGGCGACAAGGTAGAGACCCGTCTGCCGCAAAGGCAGTACCGCTACTACGCCTACAACAAGCCCAAGGGCATCGTCACCCACTCGCCGACGGAAAATCAGAAGGGCATCCAGGACATTGCGGGCCTGAGCGGCGTGTCGCCCATGGGTCGGCTGGACAAGGAGTCGCATGGGCTGATCATACTGACAGACGACGGCCGCATCACCGAAAAACTTTTAGGCCCGGAGGCTAACCGCGAGAAGGAGTACGTGGTGATGACAAAGGAGCACCTGCCGCCGAGCTTTAAGGCCCGGATGGAAAAGGGCGTGGACATAGAGGGCTACATGACAAAGCCCGCCAAGGTAAAGATGCTGGGCGACAGCAAGTTCTCAATAATTTTGACAGAGGGCAAAAAACACCAGATACGCCGCATGGTAGCGGCGTGGGGCTACACCGTGGCCGACCTAAAGCGCGTGCGCGTGATGAACATTAGGCTCGACACCCTCCAAGCAGGCCAGTGGCGCAACATCCAGGGCCAAGAGTTAAAGGAATTTTTAAAAGGCTTGGGGCTCTAGGCGTTTGAGCCTGCGACAAAGCCGGTGGTCCAGCATAGCTGGAGGCTGTAGCCGCCGGAGGGGCGGTCTATGTTTATCATGTCGCCCACAATATAGAGGCCCGGGACAATACGCGACTCCATTGTTTTAAAATTGATCTCCTCCGGCACTACCCCGCCGGATGAGACTATTGCCTTGTCCTTACCCAATAGCCCCTTAACATTGAGCGGCACCGCCTTTATAAGCTCTATAAGCTTGATGCGCTCCTCGTGGCGCACGCTGTGGTTGGGCGTATCGCCCGATATGCCCGAAATTTCCAGCACCGCCGGCACCAGCGCCGAGGGTATAAGCTGGCCCAGCGCGTTTTTTAACTTTTTGTTGCTCTGCTCTATAAGCAGGGCCTGCAGTTTTTCCTTAAGCATGGCGTAGTCCAAGTGCGGCATGAGGTCGAGCATAATGACTACGTCGCCGTACTGAAGGAGCTCCCCCACGTCCTTGCTCATGTTGAGGACCGTAGGGCCGCTGATGCCCACATGGGTAAACAGGATCTTGCCTTTTTGCATTTGTTGTTTAACCCCGTCTTGGTAGGCCGTGAGCTTAATGTCTTGGAGGGTCACGCCCGCGATCTTGTGCGCCCACGCGTCATGCAAGGCCAGCGGCACCAAAGATGCATTGTTGGGCGCCACCGTGTGACCCAGAGCTTTTAGCCAGGCAAAGCCCTCGCCTGTAGAGCCAGTCTCCGGCCGCGAGGTGCCGCCCGTGGCCACAATGCAGGCGCGGGCCTCAACCTTTGCATTGCTGGCCAAGGTCACAAGCATCAGTCCGCTCTCTTTGTCTTTGGCGATGCCTGACACAGCAGAGCTGGTCTCAATAGTGACACCGTGCTTTTGGCAGTACGCCGCCAGCACGTCGTATACCGAGCGCGCTTTATGCGTTATGGGGAACATCCTGCCCTCGGCCTCCTCCACCAGCTCGAGCTTGTGCTTTTTAAAAAACTCCAGCGTGTCCCCCACGCCAAACTGGCTAAACGCCGAGTATAAAAAAGGCTCCGCCCCCTTGTACTTCGGGAGCAGGGTCCGCGGGTCCGGCTTGTGATTGGTGGCGTTGCAGCGCCCGCCGCCGGTTATGAGCAATTTTTTGCCCAGGCCGTGGTTTTTCTCCAGCAGGAGGACCTTTTGGCCGCACTCGGCCGCGCGGCCGGCGGCCATCATCCCGGCTGCGCCGCCGCCGACGACAATGACGTCCCATATGCTCTGTGTTGGGGTCGTGTGCTTCATACAAAGTGTGATACGAAAATACCGGCCCGAGGGCCGGTAGGTTCATTAGGCTGCGGCTGCCTCGGAAGGCGCTGCGGGCTCTGCTGCAGGGGTCTCTACGACCGGCTCTGCTGCGGGCACGTCGGCCGGGTTGTTGTTTACATCATCCATATAGGTCCTATGTGCTAGCGGATAAACGTCTGAGCCTCCACCATACCACAGTGATGCGCCGGATGGTACCCGTGCATACAAAAGCAAAACCGCCCCACTTGCATGGGGCGGTTTTGCTTAGCGGCTATTACGCGCGCTGTACGTTGACTGCGTTGAGGCCCTTAGGTCCCTCGGCTACCTCGAAGGTAACCGTGTCGCCCTGGCGCAACTCGTCAAACATAACGCCATTGAGGTCCTTGGAGTGGAAGAAGAGGTCTTTAGCCTCGCCCTCGCGGGAGATAAACCCGAATCCGCGGTCCGTCAACGTTTTAATTGTTCCTGTCATTTTTTTTGTTTGTTTTCTTGCTCGAAACTCCGACCCCTGTTTCTTAGTCTTTTAGACCTCCCTAGTATACCACACTATTCTATATATATCCTATCCCCCAAAAATTTAGGACTACGGTGGATAACTACCTCCAAAACGGCCTTAAGCCTTGCCAGAGACTCGCGCACCTCGTTGCGCGGCAAGAGGCTCACGTTGTCGGCCCGGTACCCCACCGCATCTATACCTAATGTGCGCGCAATAAAGAGCGCGCGCGGCAAATGGAAGGTCTGTGTCGAGACAATAGCCGAGCCCACGCCAAACACGTCGCGCGCCCGGTACATGGTGCTGTAGGTGTCAAAGCCCGCGTGGTCCAAAAATATGTCGGCCTCGGGGATGCCCTGGCTAATGAGGTATGTGCGCGCCGGGTCCACCTCGTTATGCTCGACAGTGCTGTTGTCGCCGGAGACAAGAATCTTGTGCGCCTTGCCGGCCCTGTACAGTGCTATTGCAGCGTCTGCGCGGTCCAAAAACACTGCAGACAGCGCCCCGGAGCGCAGGACCGCCGCGCCAAGCACGATAACAACAGAGCGCTCCGGCACGTCGCTTATGTTGGTGTACATCCTTTTTTGCTGGAGGCCGACCATGAGCGCGTTTGTCATCACAAAGACAGCCGCCAGCACGAGCAGCGCCATACCACCCCAATATAGAATCCTCTTGAGCATTGCGGGTAGTCATAGTATACCCGAGTATAGGGGGCGAAATGAGCGATTTTTTAGCTTCAGGAATATGCCACACTCATGAATTTTTGGGTCATACGCCCCCAATATCGTCTAAACTGGGAGTATGAAAACACCGTTAACGACCCTGCTGCTTGCCGTCATTGCCGCTTACTCGTTTGCTCCGGTAGCCCTGGCACCAGAGGCACAGGCCGCACCCAAGGACACCTATCCCATAGCGGTCTCTATCCCAGACGTCGCGCTGGGTAGTCCGGTTGTGCCTATGGGTGTCACCGCAGAGGGCGACCTTGATGTGCCGGCGGGCACCACCAACGACGTCGGCTGGTACGCAAAGGGTGTCGTACCCGGCCAGGTAGGCAGCGCGGTTATGGACGCGCACGTCTTTGCCGCTTTCTCCCGGCTGCATGAGGTGGAGACCGGCGACGACATCTATGTGGTCATGGATGACGGCACGACCCGGCACTTTATCGTACACAAGACAAAAGTGCACAAGCTCGAGGACCTCTCACCCAATGAGCTGTACAACAAAAAAGACGCGCGCTACCTGCACCTTATTACCTGCGCCGGAGAGCTGACGGAAGACAAGAGCACCTACACGCACCGCCTGGTGGTGTACGCCACTCTTGCAAGCTAAAACCCCGCCACAAGGCGGGGTTTGGGGCACATGCTCTATATATCCATGCTTCTGTCGCGCGGCCTCATAAGCAGGTAGCCGATCACGCCCAGAACTGCCACAGCCGCGACCACCATAAGCGTCACCGCTACTGGGTCGGTGCTGTTAACCACGCCCGTATTGGGTACGCCCGGCGCCGTTGCGTCGCCCGCGCCGCCCACGCCCGCGTCAGACGTTTGCACACTCACGGGCTCGTTGTAGTTTGTATCTGCCTGGGCAAGCGCCACACCGGAGACCATAAGCACCATGGATACCATAAGTACGCCTACCGCCCGCAAAAATAATGTATGAGTCATAGTGTAAGTCACTAGTCTTGTAAATACCCGACACCTACCACTATGACGCAGGTAGATGAACGCATCATGACAGCGGGACCCTTAGGCGTGATGATATTTACCGCCCTGGAGTATCGAGTGGGCGCGGTACAGCTGCTCGGCCACAATAAGCCGCACCAGCATATGAGGAAAGACTAAAGACGACAGCTTAATGGTGAGGCTGGCGCGCCCCTTAACCGCGTCGCTCACCCCAAATGCTCCGCCTATGATAAGCACCAGGCGCTTGGTGCCGTCCTGCAGCCGCGCATCCAGCAGCTTAGCCAGCCCCGGTGTATCAATGTCCCGCCCGCGCTCATCCAAGAGCACGACGCAGTCGCCGTCTTTAAGCAGTTTTACAATAGCCGCGCCCTCGGTCTCTTTGTCGCTTGGCCGCGGGGTCGCCCACTCAAGCGGCAATGCCTTTTGCAGGCGCTTTTCATACTCTGCAATGCCGTCGGCCACCGTGCTGTCGTGCGCCTTGCCCGGCGAGATAATCAGTATCTTCATCAGTCAAAAATGTTCGGTAGATACTCGTCTATCTTGCGCTGTTCCAGGTCATAAAAATACTTTTCCTTGTCGTGCAGATACTCAGCAAGCTCAAGGCCGACAAAGCGCCAATGCCACGGCTCATACATATAGTAGCTGTTGCCTTTGGGGTATGACAGCACAAAGCCGAACCTGTGGGCGTTTTTGGTAAGCCATGCAAAAGCCGGCGTTTTATCAAATGACTCGACAAGGCCATCTTGGCGCGAGGCGGAGAAGTCTATAGTGGTGCCCAGCTGGTGCTCCGAGTAGCCCTGGTCTGCACTAAACGCATTAGCGCTCCCTGCGCCATAGGTAACCGTGTAGGCGGACTTGAGCGCCTTCTGCTCCTCAAACGAGCGGTACGACGAACGCACATATATATCAATATTGTCGTCCTTGGCCTCGTTTAGCATGTCCTCCAAGTGGCCGGCCACCTGCGCGTGCACTTTTTCCGCGCGGGCCTCGTTGTAGGTATACTCCTTCTCTATCTGCTCCAGGCGCGGGGGCGCATAGTGTTCGTTAAGGAAAAACACCTTCGAGTACTTCTGCAGCAGCTCGCGGTCGGTGTTCTTAAGCTTTTCCAGTACATCAACCGTGCCGGATATGTCGCCCACGGTAGACTCAAACCCGCCCAAGCGCTCCTGTACCTGAGCCAATCCCTGCTGCGTAGCATACAGCTGGTCGGAGAGAGCGGTTATCTTCTGCTCAAGCTGTACGGTCGAGCTTGCCGTGGCAGACATGGCACCGGCCACATCTGTGTACCCGTACACTCCGGCGCCTGCAACCGCCAACAGGGCCGCTGTACCACCCCAAGTCTGCCACGATACAGCTGATAGGCCTTTCATTTTGTTGATTGTATCAACGCGAGCTTGTTTTTCCTAGGCAGCTTTTTGATGGCGGCCTCGCGCTTAAGCGCCGCGGAGCGGTCGGCACACTTCTCGCTATAGACTATTCTTTTAGCGCCGTGTGCGCGGGTGTAGTGTCCGCCGTCCCCTGCCTTGTGCTCGGCAAGCCTGCGCACCGCGTCGGTCGTAATCCCGGTGTAGAGGGACTTATCCGCACACAAGAGTATATAGACAACGTACACGGCCTAAATACCTAGAGGACGTAGCCGACCCAGTACAGGTAGGCGCCTATCAGCAGTGCAAACGCGCCTGCGGCCGGTACAACCTTGGCGTTAAGTGCCCAGTCGGCACTGCGGTCGGCCCAGGCAGGCACGACGACGCATATTACGCCCTTGAGCAGGAGGCCCCAGCCCAGCAGGCTCACCACTATCTGCGGCGTTGTGCCCCAGACATTATGGGCAAGCAGCTGCATAATGCCCGCCGCCATGGCAAACATGCCAAAAAACAGCACGGCAAAAGGGGCCTTCTCCAGGTCCCTGTACACCCGCGCATAATATTTGCCGCTCAAGAAAAACCCAAGGCCTACTGCTACCAAGACCGGCCCCCACACCTGCGCCAGATATGTTGTTATATCCATACGTCTAAAACTTAGGGCTAATGCCTTAATGCTAGCACACTAGCCCTGCCGCTTAAGCACCCCGCGCACCGAGGGGCTTATGGGTTTGTCGGCGCGGTGTACGCATCCTATCCAGCAGCACGGACGTCGCATGCCGCCTTTCATTTTAGAAATTGCCTTCTCTATCCGAATAGTGCGGGTCTCGGCTTTCTTGCCCGAGATAACCCAGCATATCCACTCATTGCGCGCCAAAGGGGTGATGTCCTGCCACAATGCCGCAACAGTTTTGTTGGCGGCAATGGCTTTTTTAAAGTCGGCCGGCAGTGCGTGCATATTTTTATGGCTGGAACAGCTCTTCCGGCAGAAAGCGCACCGACGTTACTGAGGGAAACTGCTTGGCGGTCGCCTCTATCTGGGCCCACAGTACGGCCACGCGACACGAGCCGCCGCCTGTCTTACCCTGCGGGTCGTCAAACGTGAGCGTGGCTACCCCATCGGTTATAGTTGCGCTCTTGAGCACAACGCCGGGGAGCGGGAACTCTGTGGTGAGTCCCTGCGAGCGCTCCTCATCCGACAGCTCGCCGCGCAAAAGGAGCTCGATGCTGTCATTGAGTGGCGTGACCGTTTGCGGCAGCACGCGCTCAACAGCTACCAGCCCTTTGCGGCTGCACTGTGCCCCGCCCGGGCCCTGGTCGAGGCTGGGGGTATACGCGTAGAGCATAACCCGCGTGCCGGTCTCGGATGCAACCGGTGTTGATGTCGGAGTCGGAGTCGGGATCGGTGTTTGGCTGGCCGGCGCATACAAGTACAGAGCGGCAAGCACAACAGTAAGCAACCCCGCACCCGCTAAAAAATAGTTTTTCATATATGTTGTAAGGCTACGGACCCAGTATAACAAAAAGGTACTCCGGGGTGCCGGCGACCACTTAGCCCGACAGGCCACTTATTAACTTTCGGAGGTCGGGAAAGTTTTGCCGGAAACTGTCATCAACAATCTGTACATCTTCTGTTATTTTTTGAGGCGGCTTAAGTCCGGGAAAGTAGTGCTCGAGGATAAGATCCACGAGCCTTTCTTTGCGCCAGTGGCTCACTTTAAACTCTTCAATTAGTGAGTGTATGGATATATGCGTAATCTCATGCACAATTGTCCCGAGCATCTGCCCGGGTGTTTTGTTCCTGAATTTTAAAACGATCAGATTCTTATCCGGGTAGTAGCTCCCGCCAGTCCCATACATGGTCAGCTTAACAGTATACGAATCACTCACCGAGAGAACTTTCTGATTTATGACGTCATCAAAACGCGGCAGAAAATCTTGCCATGCAGTCTGTAGGAACGACGCAGCTGTCTCATACTCCCCCTCAGAGTATTGCTCTGTAGTCTTTTGCTCGACTTCCGACTCGCTTGAGCCTCCATCCACCCCAATGGGCAGATCTACCTTGTACCCGTTTTCCTCGTACCAGGGGAGCTTGGAGATTGTAAAGCGAACGCGCTCCGCCTCATCCTGAGCGCTATATACGATGTCTAATGTGGTCACACCAAGATCTTAGCATGACCTATTTTGACTTTGAAACGACGATGTATGTCCCGATCCAGGAGCCCAGGGCCAAAGGGATAATGTAGAGGTAATTTTGCACATAGCTGAGTACCCCGACCGCGATAAGAAAGTGCATCATAGCGCCCACCGTTGCGGACCGTACAGGCTGCTTCTGTGCCACCGCAAGCGTGTAGTAGGCATACATGCCGTCTACCAAAATATACGCAACAAAAACAACGAGTGCGGAAACCGGGTCAAATGTCTGCCACATCTCAGATAGGTTCATACGTTAATTTTGAGATCTCCTGTGCAACTGCGATCGGATCCTTGTCGGTAGTGTCTACAACCGGACATGCATGCCTAAGACATATCTCACGAAGGATTGGGACAAACTTTGTATTATTCTCAATAAAGGCATCCGCTGACCCCACCACTCGCTCGAGGTCAGCTTTAACGGTTTGATCTGAGTTTCGAGCTCGGAGCCTTTGCTCAATTATTTCTGCCCTGCCGTCCAACAAGATTGTAATTATGTGGATATCAGAAAAATCTTTCACTAGTTCCTGTATTTCATCAGGATTAAAAAATCCGCAGACGACAAGAGCAATGCCCAATCCTGCTTTGGTTTGGCCCTCAGACATCCAGTGCTTAGTTTCATCTAATCGCCACGCATGAGTAGCTCCCGTAGGTACTCCCCTTTCATCAAAGTCGTGAACCTCAAAATTGCTTGGAAGCAAAGTTTTTAAATGCGGAATAATTGCAGATTTTCCTACGCCTGACACTCCACTTATAAAATATATTTTGTTCATTTAATTTGCTGGGCGTATGGGCGACCTAATTTTCTTAATGGTACCTTATTGTAAAAAATGGAAGTACTTTAGTGGTGACGATGTTGGAATCATTGTAGCAAAAGAAGAGGCCGCCCGGTTAGGCGACCCCTTTCATTGTCTAGACTACAGAAAGAGCTCTAAATCCTTCTGAGCCCTGCTGGGCTTCACTGATAGTGACTCGTCTGCCCTTGGTCAAACGACCACCAGCCGCACTGCTCATGAGGGCAATCCGGCCCTTGGTATCGGTATTGATAACGGCGTACTTCAAGCCAGCACGCTCCTGATCGAGCAACACGACGCCGCAACGCCCATCACACGTGACTGCGGTGATAGTTCCAGTAAGTGGGGCCGATAGGTTGTTTCTCATGCCGTACACTCCGTGTTACATCTAGCAAAAAAGTACCACGAAGCCAGAAAAAGTCGAGCTGAGAGTATGGCGCTGTGTTGGAATCCTATTTACTTCTTAACCTTCTTTTTCTTCGCCGGCAGAGACTTGGCAATATCAAGCAGGATGTCCGGCAAATTCTCCAGTTTGGACAATTGGTGTTCCTCTACTAGATAGTGAGGTTTGGCACCGGGATACGGCTCGTCCTTTTCGCACACTGCTTCAAGTTCTTGGCTTGCGGGCAGTATTTTTACATACAGATGGTCGTCGCACACAAGCGCGACCACCTTGCCGTTAGCGTACAGGGCATACTCGCCAAACATCGCCCGGGCTGAAAACTTCTTAGAGTTTCCGAGCTTTTCTAGAATAAACTCTACTGTTTCTTTTTGCGTAGACATAAATTGGCTGGGAGTATGGGCGACCTAATTTTCTTAATGGTACCTTATTGTAGAAAATGGAAGTACTCCAGTGGTGACGATGTTGGAACCTTACTAGGAATTCCGGAGCAGTCTTAAAGTATGCCTTTTTCACGAGCTGTACTGTCAAAACTCCGGTAGTTCGAGACTATTTCTTCCCCTGGCTGTATATCGCGATTGGCTACAGTAATACCTTCCCCCTGCACCAGCGCTTCGTCAAACCCCAAATCATCGGTGTTTGGGTTTTCGGAATGGTTGAAGAAACGAGCATCATCACCGCACAAAACGTATAAACCCGTAAGGGGGTTCTTATACGCATAATTCAGCATCTGCTTGTGCGCAGGATCCGGTAGAGTTTCTAAAAACTTCTGATCAAAGCGGCTATCTACACCCTCTCTATATTCCCAAATGCGAGTTCCTTTTGTAATCAATTCATCGGCAAAAATTCCAATTCCATGTATTGGGCTGGTACCTATTTTTGTTTTTACTAATAGCATATTGGTTAGCTGGGTGTATGGGCGACCTTATTTTCTTAATTGTACTCCATTATAGAAAATGGAAGTACTCTCTGTGGTGACGAAGTTGGAACCTTTTTAGACGGAGAACGGCCAGAGGAAGAACCCGTTCAATATAATTACTAGCACCAAAAAGAAGACTGTACCCGCCAGTGACTGCCAAGAGTAATTTTCTTTGTGGTGACCTCCTCCCCTAACTAGGAAAGTCAGCTCGTCAATAAACAGCCCAAGCCCTATGGCATAGAGAACGACCGACTGTAAAAATAATGCCACAGGAATAAGCACCAGTCCGTACATATAGTGATGCAGACGAAAATTGAAAATAGTCGGACTCGAAGTAGGCCGTATATACAGAGCAATACGAGTTAACACAATCGTCGCGATAAAAACAAAACAGAATGTTGTACTTAAGTCGGACATGATTTGCTGCCGGTCAGGGACTCGAACCCCAATACCCTCCTTCAAAGGGAGGTGTCCTACCATTAGACGAACCGGCAATTTTTTACTATCCCTTGTGCCCACCCGGCAATAGTCCGGTTGAGGTTTGCACTCGATCGGACCACGATCCGGACCTGTCCATAATACTCGCTTCCTGTCTTTTTTCTAGTCGTGCTTATTCTATTTTTCTTAAAATATATAGTATTCAGATAAGATACGGGTATACCAAGTCCTTCTGCCCAATATTGTCTCACCTCATCTAGCCGATGCTGGTTATTCTCGTGGATATAAATTTGGAACTTAATCTGGGTTATATGCAGTCTAATAGCACTACACAACCAATCCTTAAAAAAACGGGCCATATCAAGGTCAGAGTTGCTAAAAATAACGCCGGATCCTATATAGCTACCTCTTTGTTTTGATCCCTCCGCCCAATATAAGGCTATGCCAATAAGCCACAATTCCCTTTGCGACAATTTTCCTATTTGACCCTGAGCTTCCTGGTGTATCTTTTCGGTCGTTTCTATACGTATGCGGCGCTTGGATGCCGCACCCCTAAGTGCCGCATCAATGCGTTTTTGCGTAAGCTTCTGTTTTTGAGGAGTTGAGAGTTGCACGGCAGATAACCACAAAGAAAGGGTAGATTTGGCTACGGGGACTTGTTCTAAAATTTGCCGATACGAAAGTCCCTGTTTTCGAAGGTTGATCGCTTTTAGACGCTCGTTTGCAGAATATCGAACCATGCTCATATTCTACCATACACAATAAGCATTGTACGATATTATGCCAGTATTGCTTTGTAAAACTTTTAACCCGATTTTGCAGTTACAATCGGTGTATGACAACCAACCCGTTTATGAACGCCGCTGCCGCTCTGGGCTACATTATTGCAGTCGTATTTGTTATGTATTATGGCGGGCCGCTCCTGGGCGGCCCGGACGGAGAGGACACCGTCTTTATCCCGATGGCGATGCTCAGCCTCTTCGTATTCTCGGCAGCCACCATGGCCTACATCGTGCTGTACCAGCCCATGGTCATGTTCCTCGAGGACAAGAAGGTCGAGGCCGTCAACCTGTTTTTAAAGACCATAGCCACCCTGGGCGTCTTTATGGTGGTCCTCTTCGTCCTGCAGTTTATCTTTAGCCGCTAGTTCCCTAGTGCTCTGTACAAGGCAAGCTCGAGCGGGATCTGCGGTAGTGGGGCGCGGGATGTTTCCAAAAGGGCAGTTATGAGCTCGGCGAGCAGTGCCGCGTTAATGGCGGCGCCGTCTTTGCCGGCCAGCCCTTTGAGCAATTCCAAATCATCCTCGCCAAACTGCCCTGCAAGTTCCGTCTCTAGCTTGGGGGCAAAGCGCAAAAGCAATACTGCGCGGACTTTTGCCAAAGCAAGCAGTATAAATGTCTTGGCCTCCGAGCCGTTTTGTATGGCTGTGTGGAACTGTGCTATAGCTGTCGCAATATCTTTGGCCGCCAGCGCCTTTATAAAGTCGTTGACGGTTTGCGCACCGGGCGCGCCCACCACCTTGGCCACCTCCTCCTCGGTGAGCTTCTCGTCGCTACTAATGGTTAAAACTTTTTGCAGGATACCCAGCGTGTCGCGGAACGAGCCGTCACCCATAAGCGCCACCAGCTCGGCACCGGCCGGTGTCATAGAGGCGCCCTCTTTTTTGACGACATCCAGCACCAGGGCCTTGAGCACCTCATGGCTGGGCTTTTTAAAGCTAAACACCTGGCAGCGCGAGACTATTGTCTCGGGCACGCGGTCGAGCTCGGTTGTCGCCAGCACAAATATCACGTGGCTGGGCGGCTCCTCCAGCGTTTTGAGCAGGGCGCCCCAGGCGTCCTTAGTAAGCGCGTGCGCCTCGTCAATAATGTAGAACTTGTAGGTCGAGGCAAACGGCAGGGTGGCCACGCCCTCGCGCAGCTCGCGTATCTCATCAATCCCGCGGTTGCTAGCGGCATCCATCTCATAAATATCCTGCGGGTCGGTACCCAATGCCCCTGCCAAAATGCGCGCCATGCTAGTCTTGCCCGTGCCGCGCCCGCCCGCAAAAAGGTAGGCGTGCGCGATCTTCTCGTTTTTGACTGCTGCCTCCAGCACGCTCACTACGTGCTCTTGCCCGCGCACCTGCGCAAAGGTCCCGGGGCGGTAGGCACGGTACAGCGCCATAGGGGCGCGCTCCTGAGTCTCCGCTTTCTTGGCCATTGCCCAAGTATACCCGCTCCCTTATCCAAAGGAAAAAGGCCGGCGGGTGTCCCCGCCGGCCTTCGCTATTTTCGGGAGCGCTATTTAACCACAGCACCCCTACGTTGCAGCTTGCCCAGCTCAATCAGCCGCTCAACTTCAGGGTTGGTCGCCTTTTTTGAGGCGGCGATTCCAATCAGTTCGGTGCGCATGCCGGCGAAGAACTTCTCAGTCGAAGCGCATCTTTCTGCGAATTTCAGAACTTCTTCGCGGGTACTCATCGAAAAGATGCGATTCAGCTCGGCGCCAGACCAGCCGAACGGAAGGCTACCTTCGACCCCAGAGAAGAGGTTCTCAATGATATTCTTGCGTCTCTGCGGCTGGAACTTCTCGGACTTCTGAGTGTTGGCATGCGAGCCGCTCAGCCTGAGCTTATGGTCCAGGATGAACTGCTGTGCTTGATCGCCGCTCAAGCCACGCTTGCGGATTACTCCCAGCAGAAGATGCTGGAGGTAAAACCGCAAGCCCTTTTCGTCGAGCCCGTGCAGGCTTTTGTCGGCCAGATACTCAACTTCCTTGGGCTTGATGTACGAATCGAGCTCCTCGACTATTGCATCGAGCTCATCAATTGTCGGTGTCGCAACTCCGCCCAAGTGGCCGCCCAAAGTAACGCCGAGCCGCTGTTTGTGGGGCAGCGTCTCGTCTAATAACTTCTGGATTCCCGGCTCAAGCTTGGTCAGGTTCATTCGCGCATAGATATGAGGCACGGACAAACCGGAAGATCCACGCAACTCGTCGATAGTCCAGCCCACTTCCTTCAACCCCACAAACTCGTACCCTTGTTCGAGGTCAGTCGGCGGCTCTTGCCCCTTGTTCAGGACCATGAGATCCATCCGATGATCCTTCTGGTTAGTGTAGACCTTCACGGTGACGGGCACCGCTTTAACCCCACCTTCCAAAGCGGAAGCGCGCCGGCGATGCCCGCCGACTACCAGGAAGTAGCACTTCTCATGCTGGGATTCCACCTGAGCCCAGGGAGCCAAGTGCCTCGGTGTCACCACCAAAGCCTGCCTGACACCGCGAGTCCGTACGCTTTCTTTCAGCTCAGCCAACCTGGCCGCACTCATTGAGCGGCGCACGTTTTTCGGGTCAGGTGCCAGACAAACAGGGTCGACAAACCCTGATTTGTTATTTTCACACCACCACTCTTCCGGCTTGTCAGACACAGTTACGAATGATGCGTCCGGGAGCTGGACCTTTCTCGTCTCGAGGAAGGTAGCAGAAAAATCCGTATTCATTGATAGGTACCTCCTGTTTCGAGTGATCGGCTCACAGACTATGCAAGACCTTCTAGGCCCACTATAGAGTAAAGCGGGGTGGAGCGAAAGTGGATAGCAAAAGCCTTAGCGCGTGGCCTTCTTTGCTGCTTTTCTGACGCTCTTTTTTATTGCCGTGGCGCGCTTTGCCGCCGGCTTCTTCTGCGCCTGCAGGTAGGCCCATCCGGCCTTAAGGTCCTGCACCAGGCGCTTGGACTCGGCTGCAGTCACGCCCGCCACGCCCGCGTAGCGCTTGGCCACCTCGCCTGCCAGCTGCATGTAGGTCTCCTTATCAATCTCCTGCGCCTTCTCTACCATGTCCATCATCTCGGCGCGCGCCTTAAGCATCCAGCTGCGGGCCAACTTGCGGTGCTTCTTGGCGTCCTTGGCGCCATACAGCCAGTACGCGCCCGCCGCTGCGGCTGCGGCCGCTGCGGTTATTCCTGCGGCGGCGGCGATTTTCGTGGTGTTGTCTTTTTTGGCCATAGTTTTTTCGTTATCTGATATATAAACTGCGAGCCACCCGCCTTGATACCCTCGCGCAGGGCGTTAATGTCGGAGGCTGCTGCCTCGCCCGCCTCGTGCAGGCGCCGTGTTACAGTCGTCAGCTCGTCTATAAACTTGGAGAGATACCAGGCGACCAGCGCAATGCCCGCGGCAATGACAATGAGCGCAACCGCGACCAGCCCGATAAATACCAACAGCAGAGTATCCTCCATACACACAGTGTACCCTTACGCGCCCACCTATGCACTGTGGATTATCGCCTTGAAGCGGATATGAAATCCCCGACCAGTCTCTGTCAATGGAAAAGCCGCCGCGACGTATCGCGGCGGCTGTTACTCAACTTCGGGCCTGACGGAGCTTGGATTCGATCTGAGAGATCGTCCCGCGCATAGTTTCGAGGTCCTTAAGCATCTTTGAGGTCGACGAGGAATTGGCCCTTGCAAAGCGGTCCAGGGTTCCCTTCCTGATCAGGTGATATGCATCACCCACAAACCGGGATGCCGCATCGACTTTTGTCTCGAAGGAGTCCCACTGCTTCGACTGACTTGCTACGCGCTCCCGGATCTCCACGCCGTGCTTGCGAGCGGTTTTGACCACCTCACCCCGCAAACGGTTAAGCGTGATATCACCATGTAGCACCCGTTGGGCCAACCCCAGCTGATGCTTTGCATCAATCTTCGAGATATGAATGGCAGCCGTTACCGGCAGCTGTTCCGCTCGCGGGAGCTTCGTACTCATCATCTTTTGCACTTCAGGCGCAAGCTTGCGCAAGCCATGCATTTGACTTGCCCATACCTCACTGATTCCAAGGAGCCGCGCAATTTCGTGCATCGGCAACTTGAAGCTGACGAAGCGTTCGATGGCACGCATAGTCTCAAGTGCGGTATGCCCCTTCCGATTGAAGTTCGCAACGCCTGCGACGAGGAACTGGATCACCTCATCGTCAGCCTCAATCAGACTGGCTTTATAAAGAGGGCGCCGTTCCTCCGGGATAAGATTGATGCCGCGCCAGCGGCATTCGCCGTCAATAAGCTCGTACGGCGTTTCCGCAGGTTTGTACCTTACAAGGCCCGGGGTCGTCTGGCCGCCCGCGTCAATGGACTCGGCAAGACCTTTGATATGAGCCTCGTCAAAGTCTTCCCGCGGCTGATCAGGGTAGCGCCTGATGTCGGTCGCCGGCACTTTTATTTCCTTAGCAGAGTCGAGTGCCTTTTTGACCCGGCCAAGTAACTCAAGGTACTCGAAACTGGTCGTGCTCTCCGCGGGAGAGACAGACCCGGGATGTACCGCCTTGTTCATATGACTCTCCCTCTGGAGTTGTGAGCAGAACTACCGATGGTAGCGTACAACGCATATCTTATTTTGACAAATGAAAACCGCGGCCCATGGGCCGCGGTCATTTCAAGCTAAATCCCTGTTCAATAAAGTCAGGGAGGGCTTCAGGCATCTCGTCGGCAGCGCCGGTTGCGACAAGCTCGTTCCATAACCTCTCATGTTCGGAAATTGGGGCTGGATTGCCGTTCCCGTCCACAATACCGATACTCCGGAGATCCGCAAAAAGTTCCTCGTACGCAAGTGCGACAGGATAGTACGGATGGCTTTTAGGTACACCCCGAGTCGCATGCCTGAGCGGCTCGATATCCACCCTAATAAACTCTCCTTCCTCCAACAGTTTTGCAAGTTTTTCCCGAGCGCGATTAAGCCGTGACTTAACCGTACCAACCGGACATCCCAGC